>Ga0315535_1000035_pt1 | contig 75314 bp, 67 predicted proteins | sample SalMarSW160220MG_2_FD_203092 | JGI IMG/M metagenome (GOLD analysis project Ga0315535, IMG submission 203092) | Salt marsh sediment microbial communities from the Plum Island Ecosystem LTER, Massachusetts, United States - Salt Marsh Sediment SW1602-20 ... | reverse complement strand
GGAAGTGTTAAAAAGCCTCGATATACTCACTGCTCCCTGGGGGTTTGCATTAAGTCCGCGGCGAATTACGGTTTCTACCATCGGGATTACCCCTGCCATGCTTGAATTCCTGGACAAAAGCCAGGCCCACCTGGCTGTCAGCCTCCACTCTCCCTTTGATGAGGAACGGAGGAAACTAATGCCCGTCCAGCAGGTTTATCCCCTGAAAGAGGTGCTGAAAGAGATCCGCTCATGGGATTTCGGACGGCAAAGGAGGGTCTCCTTTGAATACATTCTTTTCAAAGGATTCAATGATACCCCGGCCCATGTGAACGAACTTTCAAAAATCCTTCACGGGATCCGGTGCCGGATCAACCTGATCCGGTTTCATCCCATTCCCGGCACGCCTCTTGAATCTCCTGATCAAACCACCATCAACCAGTTTCGCGACCGGCTGAATGCCAAAGGGATCAATACCACCATTCGGGCAAGCCGGGGCCAGGATATCTGGGCTGCCTGCGGACTTCTCTCCACAAAGGCGCTGATAAAGAAGGAGAATCTACATTAATCCTCAAAAGGCAGATGTGGCTGTCCGACCTACTGATGTTCTTCTTCCCATTGCATTGCCTGGTCTGTGGTAAAAAGCTCTCCTCCCCGGGAGAGGTGTTGTGTCTTCAATGCGAATTCAATCTGCCCCGAACAGACTATATGCACCGGATCGATAACCCGGTCAGCCAGGCCTTCTGGGGCAGGGTTCCGGTGGAGACAGCAACATCCCTTTTCCGGTTTGAAAAAGGTTCCGCATACCAGGTGCTGCTTCACGAGCTGAAGTACCGGGGGAACCTGCGGGCCGGTTATTACATGGGAAGGCTGTTGGGCAATGAACTGATGCATTCTGCTTATGCTTCCTGTGATCTGATGATCCCTGTACCGCTTCATCCCAGGCGTTTCAGGGAAAGGGGATACAACCAGAGTGAAATCATTGCCCGGGGAATATCAGCTGCCACCGGGATCCCTGTGGTTTCAGACCTGCTTATGCGCACTGTACACAACCGGTCCCAGACAACCATGGGGCGATACGAAAGGTATGAGAATGTAAATGGAAATTTCCGGATCTCTCCCCGGGCCCCGGATGTGAATGGAAAAAAGATCCTCCTGGTGGATGATGTGGTCACCACCGGCGCCACGCTGGAAGCCTGCAGTATGGAATTGTTACGAAATTTTCAATGCTTGGTCTTTATTGCCACTTTATCCTGTGCCTGATCAAAGATGAAGGATTTTGTATGAACAGGTTAGACTGATCACATTATGAAAATAGCCACTATCCAGGTAGCGGACACTGGCACCCTCCCTGAGGCTGTAAGGAAGTACAGAATAAGTGAAACGCAGTCCTACACCGAGGGAGGGACGAAACCAATAATGAATCCCGGCAAAAGCATTGAGTCCGAAGCGCCGGTTCCCTCCCAATTTTTGCTCAAGGGGAACCCTGTTGCGCTGGTCATCATAGGCCACAAAACTAATTAGTACATCGGGGCAAAGGCCGATCTCCGCTTGTACTTTTTCATCCATAAGATAATGGATCGAGAGCGGTAATTCTATATATCGAAAACTTGTTTTATGATAATCCTCAACCACATTTTCATTCAGATAGAACGCGCCCCTTCCCCCGTATTTTAACTCCAGCTGCCAAAAAAAGTCTGTACTGAACTCCCGGTTCACATAAACACCCCCGGTGAGGCTTAGCTTGGTATAACCCCCATAGCCGTCCCTGTCCACCTGGGAAGCGTTCATCCCGCCAAAAATACCTGCGTTAAATTCCTGGGCCCCAACCGTTGAAAAGGTCAGTATCATGACACAGCCCAGACAAATCCATCCCCTGAAATGTTTCAATGATCTATTCATTTTTTAATATTCTGATCAACTCATCCACTCCTTCTCCGGCTTTCTTACGGATCACATTGATGCCCGAATACCCTGCCACTGCCACCTCGTTGGGATCAATCAGGTAAATGGGTATGGAATCGGGTACATAATTGATCAGGCCGGCTGCAGGATAAACATTCATGGAAGTGCCGATGATTGCAAAAACATCTGCTCCCGATACAAGCACGGAAGCTTCCTCAATGGCCGGAACTGCTTCGCCGAACCACACCACGTGGGGCCGAAGCTGTGATCCCTTTTCACACAGATCGCCTTTGTTTAGTTCCCAGCCTTCTACTTCATAGATCAGTCCGGGATCGACGGTACTGCGGGATTTTCTCAACTCTCCGTGCAGGTGAAGTATCTTGGATGAGCCTGCCCTTTCATGCAGGTCATCTATGTTCTGGGTCACAATGACCACATCATAATCCTTTTCCATTTCGGCCAGGGCATGATGGCCGCGGTTTGGCAAAGTCTCAAGCAGCTGTTTTCTTCTTTCATTGTAAAACCGCAATACCAGGTCCTGGTCCTTTTCCCATCCCTCAGGGCTGGCCACCTGGTATACATCGTACTCCTCCCAGAGACCCCCCATCTCCCTGAAAGTCCTCAGTCCGCTTTCAGCACTCATCCCGGCACCGGTAAGTATGACCACTCTTTTCATGGCTCTATCCTGGTAACTTCTTCCACTTCCCACCGTTCATTCACATACAAACCGAGGTAAAGAATATGTTCTCCGTATGCTTTTCTCAGATACTCCAGTACCTGGCCGATCTGCTCCTCTTGCTGCTCCCTTGGAACAGGATTGCCCAGACAGTCGTGATGCCCCGCCACTGCGATAATCCTGGAATCACGTGCATCAACAGAGAAGGTGATCCGTTCCTTTAATGAGAGCAGCCTGCATTTATCGGTCCTTTCGGTAAGAATCTTTAAGGGTCCGGCCTCATTGGCCGTATCAATGAAATCCAGGTCGAAGTTTTTCTTCAGATATTCGAGGACCGGTAACTGTACTCTGCCATCCATACAGTTAATAGCTGTTCCAAATTTCATGATCAGATCATCTGATTTATCATACATTGTAAATATAAGATTTTGGCTGAACAATTAGTTTGGTTACATTTACATTCATGATGCAACTTTCGTAAATGATTGATCAACAGACTATAAACCAAATATTTGAGACCGCCGACATTGTGGAGGTGATCTCCGATTTCGTAACCCTGAAAAGAAGCGGGACAAACTACAAGGGCCTGAGTCCGTTCAGCAACGAAAAGACACCTTCGTTTATGGTTTCTCCTGCCAAGGGGATTTACAAGGATTTCAGTTCAGGGAAAGGCGGTAATGTGGTGGGATTCCTCATGGAACATGAAAAACTCTCTTATCCTGAAGCACTCCGGTACCTGGCCGCCAAATACAACATTCCCTTTGAAGAGAAGGAACTTACTGCCGACGAGATCCAGCAAAAAAATGAAAGGGAAAGCCTGATGGCAGTAACAGCCTTTGCCCAGAAATATTTTTCCCGGCAACTGGAATCCGAAGAGGGAAAAGCCATCGGTCTGAGTTACTTCCGAAACAGGGGATTCAGGGATGATGTTATCAGCAAATTTCAGCTGGGATACAGCCCGGAAGAACGATCGGCCTTTACCAAAGAAGCCGGAAAGAATGGATACAAACTGGTATATCTTGTGAAAACCGGCCTTTCCATTGAGCGTGAGAATTACTCTTTTGACCGATTTGCAGGCAGGGTTATCTTTCCCATTCACGCTTTGTCCGGAAGTGTGATAGGTTTCGGCGGGCGTACATTGAAATCAGATAAAAACCTGGCGAAATACCTGAACTCGCCCGAGTCTGATATCTACCACAAAAGCCGGGTACTATACGGTCTTTTTCAGGCCAAAAAAACCATCGTTGCCAAGGAGCGTTGTTTCCTTGTTGAGGGGTATACCGATGTCATTGCCATGCACCAGGCTGGTATTGAAAATGTGGTTGCCTCTTCGGGTACCGCACTGACAACTGAACAGATCCGCCTGATCAAACGGTTCACCGCGAACATCACAATCATTTACGATGGCGATGAAGCAGGAATGAAGGCTTCTTTTCGTGGTATTGATATGATCCTGGAGGAGGGAATGAATGTGAAAGTGGTCATGCTGCCGGAAGGGGAAGATCCAGATTCTTTTGCCAGAAGCCACAGCTCTTCAGAATTCCTCAGCTTCATTGAAAGCAGTGAAACAGATTTCATTTCTTTTAAAACCGAAAAATTACTGGCTGATGCCCAACATGATCCCATTAAAAGGGCACAGCTGATTTCGGATATTGTCAGATCTGTAGCCATCATTCCTGACGGCATCATGCGTAGTGTTTACCTGAAAGATTGTGGTCTTTTGCTTGGGGTCGAGGAACAGGTGCTGTACACGGAGGTGAACAAAATCAGGCGATCGAGGCAGGAGCAAAAATGGCGGCGGGAACAAACCACCAGGAGGGAATTTCCCGAATCTGCGCAGACCACGGTTCCCCAACAACCGCTGGTTCCGGGTTTTGTGGAGAATGTTTACTCCGAAGTGGAAGAACGGGAAATCATCTATTTCTTGTTGAAATTCGGGAACCAGATGCTGAACCTGAGCGGAGAAGAACCCACACAGATTTCAGTTGCTCAGTATATTATCCGTGAGATACAGAATGACGAACTTGAATTTAACAACCTGATATACAAGCAGGTTTTTGAAGATGTCAAAAACCTCATCGAACAGAACGAGGAGGTGACAGAGCGCCAGTTCGTTTACCATGACCATGCGGGAGTAAGGGAACTGGCCGTGGATATCTTTACCTCAAGATATGAGTTAAGTAAAGTTTGGAAACGCAAAGAGGCTTATGTGGAATTGCCCGGGGAAAACCTGGGATATGAAGTTCCGAAATCCCTGCTCTCCTACAAAATGATGGTGGTGGAAAAGGCCCTTTCACAGCTTCGAACCGACCTGGAGGTGGCAGAGAAAAAAAACAACCTTGAAGAGTTAAATCACCTGATTATCAGGATACAGAGTCTAGGGAAAGTGAAAATTGCCCTGTCGGCAGGTCTCGGCGGACGGACCATTATCCGGTAGCTTTTCCGGTAATTTTTACTGTGATCTTGCCCAGCAATTGCTTCAGACTCTTTTCTATGGTACCAAAGTCGGCTATCTTCTCTCCCCTGTACTGGATCACCATCCGAATCTGAACCTTTTCTGTGCTGAGCTTCTCATACAGCCCTGCTTTCTGCTGCCTGTAGGTTTCCCGGATCCTGCGCTTCAGTAAATTCCGGTCCACTGCCCGTTTAAAAAGTCTCTTGGGAACTGAAACGGCCATCACACAGGGGAACCGGCCCTCATCATTCAGGTCATACAGCACTCTCAGAGGATAAGCGTCCGTTCTTCTGCCCGATTTGAAAAGGAGCGCAATCGATTTACGGCTGGTGAGCCGTTCTCCCTTTTTGAAGGAGTATTTTGTATCAGGCTTTCCCGTTGTTTTTGTTGTGTTCCTTGATGAAATTTTCCAGCGCCATTGTCATAGAGGGAGCGTGTGGCTGCGGGGCAGTGATATCAAGTCTCAATCCGGCTTCCTCAGCTGCTTTTGCCGTCTTGGAACCAAAAGATGCGATCTTGGTATCGTTTTGTTTAAAGTTCGGGAAATTTTGAAAAAGGGACTTGATACCGGAGGGGCTGTAAAAAACGAGGATGTCATAATTCACATCAGCCAGATCGGAAAGATCGCTGCATTCGGTACGGTATAGCACTGCCTTGGAAAAATTAAACTTCGCCTCTTCCAGCAAGATGGGAATCTCTTCCCTGTGAGCGTCAGACAGCGGCACAAGGAATTTTTCATCCCGGTGTTTGTTCATGATCTCAATCAAATCCTTGATCTGACCGTTTCCGTAGAAAATTTTCCTTTTCCTGTAAACAATATACTTCTGCAAATAGTAAGCAGTTGCTTCTGATATACAGAAATACTTCATGGTGTCGGGAATATGTATCCTGGTCTCTTCGGCTATTCGGAAATAATGATCAATGGCCGTTTTGCTGTTAAAAATAACTGCCGTATGCACAGCCAGGTCAATCTTATCCAACCTGAATTCACGGGCCGATACTCCTTCAACGTGAATGAATGACCTGAAATCGATTTTCAGGTTATGTTTACTGGCCAAGTCAAAATACGGAGATTTATTATTCTCAGGCTCTGGCTGAGATACAAGAATTTTCCTTATCCTTCCCATATTCGTCTCTTTCTTAACTTAAAGGATCCCTTCTAACCACCTGTAAAATAGTGCGAGAGGTGCTAATTCAAGCGCACAAAGGTATAAAAACATATAGAATATTGATACATCTTTCTTAAAAGAAAAAACAATTCCCCTGATAATTCGCATCAGGAATATGGCTGAAACAGTCACAATTGCTGTCCACTGGAACACCTCCCTGAGGATGCCGGTTGTATAGACAACAAATATCAGCAAGGGAATCATGGTAATTCCGAATAACTTATTAAATATGAATGAATTATAAAGATATTCTCGAAATATTCTGGTCCTGTTAAACAGAAAACCTGCCAGGTTTACAAGCACAATTTTAGCCATAAAGTACCCGGTTAAAAATCCAAAATTAATAAAATAAAGCTTGGGTCCTGAAAGTCCATATGGTAAAAGTTGGAACCGGGTCTCTGCCACATAAAGAACAAACCCGGCACTCAGGAAATAAAACAGATAGAGTACATTATCCAATTGCTTTTGTAACAAACTATTATCTTGAAACATCCTGGAAGCAATCTGAAAATTAGCCGAGGCCTGAATGGTTTGCAGCAGGATGGTGCCGTAATACATCCTGATCCAGGCGAAAATACCAATAAGCAAAAACAGTAAAATGAACATCCAGGCGGGAGGGTGAAACGGTACCCTTTCAATCCACTCCATATTATTTATTACCATCGTCATAGATTTCAATGGAACTGGCCCGACATTTGATGTAAAAACCGTGCACAAAGATACACATCACAACTTCTTAAAAAAAGTTAATACTTGGTGAAAATTGGATTCTTTGTGGTTCCTTTGTGCCTGGTTATTATTTGTGTGTGAATAATTGCGGATGATCATGAAAACTAAAAAACGAAACATCATATTGGTTGGAGCACTGATTGTGCTGCTGAGTGTGGGTTTTACCTCCATCGGAAACAAGGACATGGAGCTGGTGAAAAACCTGGACATTTATTATACCCTGTTCCGGGAACTGAATATGTTTTATGTGGATGAAACAGATCCCCAGGAACTTGTGACCACCAGTATTAATGCCATGCTTGAATCACTGGATCCCTATACCACCTACATTCCCGAATCGGATATGGATGATTTTAATTTCCAGACCACCGGTGAATACGGAGGTATTGGTTCTCTGATCCGGCGTTCGGGTAATTTTACCATTATTGCCGATCCCTACAAAGGATTTCCCGCAGATAAAGCCGGATTGCGCGCAGGTGACAAGATTCTGAAAGTGGACGGAAAGAGTGCTGAAAGCCTGGCCATTGAATCGGTAAGTGAACAATTAAAAGGAAAACCTGGTACAAAAATTGTCCTGACAATAGAACGTTACGGAGAGGAGAATCCCCTTGAATTCACCCTTGTGAGAGAAAAGATTTCCATTGATAATGTTCCCTACTACGGTATGCTTGACGATCAGACCGGTTATATCCGGCTTTCCAACTTCACCACGGGTGCAGCGAGTGAAGTTGAAAATGCACTGATTATTTTAAAAAATCAGCACGGAATGAAATCCCTGGTACTTGACCTCAGGGCCAACCCGGGCGGTTTGCTTCTTGAAGCCGTAAGGATTTGCAACCTGTTTGTGGACAAGGGAGAACTCATCGTTAAAACCAGGGGAAAGGTAAAACAATGGGATTCTGATTATATCACCCAGAAAGACCCTGTGGATAAGGATATTCCATTGGTGGTATTGATCAATTCCGGCTCGGCATCTGCATCAGAAATTGTGGCAGGAGCTTTACAGGATCTGGACAGGGCGGTCATTGTGGGTCAGAGAACCTTTGGAAAGGGTCTTGTTCAAACCTCACGGCCACTGAAGTACAATGCCCAGTTGAAAGTGACCACAGCCAAATACTACATCCCAAGTGGCCGTTGTATCCAGGCGCTTGATTATTCCAACAGAAATGAGGATGGCAGTGTGGGTAAAATCCCCGATTCCCTGATTTCGGAATATGAAACGCACAACGGCAGGTTGGTCTACGATGGTGGTGGAATTCAACCTGATTTCGAAGTCGTTCCTGAAATGCTTTCAGAGATTACCCTGCAGCTCTATACCCAGAATATATTCTTCGATTTTGCTACCCGGTTCCGGAGTGAAAATGAAACCATTGAATCTGCTAAAACCTTCAGAATATCAAATGATAATTATAATTCTTTTAAATCATTTGTTGAATCCAAAGGATTTGAATTTCAAACGGCCAGTGAAAAAGCCTATGAACAGCTTGTAAAAACTGCCAAACGGGAGAAATATTTTGATCTGGCCAGTGAAGAATTCTCCTCGCTGGAAAAGAAGCTCTCACACAACAACCTGAAGGACCTGGAAACATTTCAGGAAGAGATCCGCCAGATCCTGGGAGAAGAGATTGTGAGCCGTTATTACTACCAGGGTGGCAGGATTTTATCGCAAATCCAGGAAGATCTGCAGGTGGAAAAGGCTCTTGAAATTTTGAATGAGCCGGGAGTTGTAAATGAAGTACTTGCTGGCAAGAAAGGAGCCCTGGTAAGCGCCAAACATGCAATTTAAGGATCAGTGCGCTTCCAGCCAGCAGTTTCCCTCACCCATATCCACAGTGAGGGGCACTTTCAGTGCGGCTGCATTTTCCATTTGTTCCTTCACAATCTTCCTGACCCGCTCTATTTCATCCGGCCATACATCGAAATCTAATTCATCGTGAACCTGCAGAATCATATGGCTTTTCAATTTCTCTTTTTCCATGAAGTGCTGAATCCGGACCATGGCAATTTTTATAATATCTGCTGCCGAACCCTGGATGGGAGAATTGATTGCATTTCGTTCCGCATTACCCCGTACAACCGAATTGCGTGAAAGAATATCCGGCAGCAACCGCCTGCGTCCGTACATGGTTTCCACATATCCCTTTTCTCTGGCCATGCTGATACATGCATCCATATATTTCTTCACTCCCGGATAAGAATCAAAATAACCGTCAATGAGTTGTTTCGCATCGGTTCTGGAGATGTGCATGCGTTGTGCCAATCCGAAAGCAGAAATTCCATAAATAATTCCAAAATTTGCTGTTTTTGCCCTGCTTCTCATTTCTTTTGAAACAGAAGCCAGATCGGTCTTATAAATTTTAGCCGCTGTGGCTGTGTGTATATCTTCGTTATTTATAAAAGCATCTATCAACCCGGGATCTTCACTCAGATGAGCCATAATCCGTAACTCTATTTGTGAATAATCCGCTGAAAAAAAGAGGTGGTCAGGTTCCCCTGGAATAAATGCCCTTCTGATCTCTCTTCCCCGCTCTTCCCGGATGGGAATATTCTGTAGGTTTGGATTGTTGGATGAGAGCCGTCCTGTGGTGACCAGGGCCTGGTTGAATGAAGTATGGACCCTCCCTGTTTTGGGTTTTACCAACAGAGGCAGCGCTTCAACGTACGTGGACAATAATTTTCTTAATGATCTGTATTCCAGCACTTTATAAATTATTGGGTGCTTGTCTTCCAACTGCTGCAATACATCTTCACCTGTGGCATATTGTTTGGTCTTGGTCTTCTTCGGTTCTGAAATGATCTTCAGCCTTTCGAAAAGGATTTCACCCAGCTGCTTGGGAGAACTTATATTGAATTCCACACCAGCCAGAGTGATAATTTCTGATTCTGTTTTAATAATCTGCTCCCTGAGTTCCGTTGCGAAAACCTGTAAAGCTGATACATCCAACTTCACGCCATGATGCTCCATCTCCATCAAAACCCGGACCAGGGGCATCTCAATCTGCTCAGATAATTCCAGAAATCCCTCTTTTATAAGCTGTTCTCTGAAAATTACGGCCAGTTGCTGAGTAATATCAGCATCTTCACAGGCATACTCCTTCGCCTGTTCCCATGGGACGCTCCTGAATGAAACTTGCCTGGCCCCTTTTTTCCCTATCAGTTCTTCTATTTTTACCATGGAATAGTTCAGGTACTGTTCAGCCATCAAGTTCAGGTTGTGCTTCTGATCTGGTTTCAATAAAAAATGTGAAATCATCGTATCAAATAAGACACCCTTTACTTCTATCCCATAATTCTTTAAGATATGAAGATCATATTTCAGATTTTGCCCCGTTTTTCCAATGAACGGATCAGAAAAGGGCTTTGCCAGCACTTCCAATAAGGCGAGTACCTCCTTCCTGTCCTGTCCGAATGCCACATATACCCCGCGATGTGCTTTCCAGCTAAATGCAATACCCACCAACTCGGCTTCAATGGGATCAAGGCCCGTGGTTTCTGTATCAAAACAAAATTCATCCAGGCCTGATAAGGTTTCTGCAAGCTTTCTGACGCTCCCGGGATCGCTTACCAGATCATACCAGTGTTCAACTGTATCAATGGTTTTGTAATCAGGGATTGACTCCTCGGATGCTCCGGCAGCAGAAAGACCAAAAAGCGTTCCGGCTGCGTGGGCTGGTTCTTCCTTCTGTTGCGGTATATTGCCCAATATTCTTGAGGCTAAATTCTTAAATTCCAGTTCATTAAATAAATCCTTTAACAGATTCTGATCCGGGTTTTTCCGGACCATTTCAGAGCTTGAAATCCCGGTTGGAACATCCAGCACAATGGTCGCCAGAACTTTGGACAACAACACCTGTTCCCTGAAGCTTTCCAGGTTTTCCTTTTGCTTTCCTTTGAGCTGATCAATCTGTTTGTATACCCCCTCCACCGAACCAAACTGACTGATTAGCTTCTTGGCTGTCTTTTCACCTATACCCGGAGCGCCCGGAATATTGTCTGCTGAATCTCCCCACAGAGCCAGAACATCAATCACCTGCAGGGGGTGTTCCACGAGGAACTTTTCCCTTATTTCTTCTATACCCAGAATTTCGGGCGGACTACCGCCCTTTCCTGGTTTGTACATGAATATGTTTTCCGAAACAAGCTGAGCAAAATCTTTGTCCGGCGTCATCATGTATACCGTATAACCCTCTTTTTCAGCATTTTTAGATAATGTCCCGATGACATCATCGGCCTCAAATCCCTGCTGTTCAATAATGGGAATATTGAATCCTCGGATGAGCCTCTTGATGTAAGGTACCGCATGTTTGATGTCCTCAGGTGTGGCTTCCCGGTGGGCCTTATATTCAGGAAACATTTCGTGCCTGAAAGTGGGGCCCGGGGGGTCGAAAACGACAGCAATGTGACTGGGATTTTCCTTTCGCAGGAGTTCATCCAGTGCCAGGGTAAAACCAAATACCGTGGAAGTGGGTAATCCGGAGGAATTGGTCATCGGATTCGAAATGAAGGCATAATATGACCTGAAAATCAAGGCATAAGCATCCAATAGAAAAAGCTTTTTATCGCTGCTCATAAGGGGATTCTAAAGATTATCTTCGGCATACCACTCCGCAAATGAAGTAGCCGTTTCATAAAGTTTCACAGAACCAAGCTCCAGGCCGGGCCCAATCTTATCACGGATGGTATCAACAATAAAAAGGACCAGGTTTTCACAGGTGGGCTGAAAATCAACCACATGAACTTTTTCATACAGAGACCTGACCGAAGAGAGGGCCTCCCCGTCCACTTCCCTATATACAACCAGGGAATGGTCCAGGAAATCCACCACAGGTCCTTTCACCATCTTTTTCAGCTCCTTGAAATCGAGGACCATTCCCAATTTAGGATTCCCTTTGTCTGTAATGGGTGTCCCGGAAAGGGTTACGAACAGCCTGTATGAATGGCCATGAATATTTTTACATGCACCATCATAATTCCACAGGGCATGGGCCATTTCAAAATTAAATTCTTTGGTAACCCTTATTTTTGCCATTACAATAGTAAAGATATATTATTCGTTACAGGCACATTCACTGATACAACGGACCAGCTTGCTCAGATTTCGGCGTTTCAAATAATAGAGGGTGTTTTTTCCCTTTCTCGAGGAAGCCAGTATCCCCTTGTCCTTCAGGATTCCCAAATGGTGGGACGCGGTGGATTGCTCGACCTTCAATAATTTATGTATTTCTGTAACACTCAGATGATTACCCTCACTTAAAAAGCCCAGAATGGCCAGGCGCATGGGGTGCGAAATGGCCTTCATCATGTTGGCCGCTTTAATTATCTCTTCGGGTTTTAATTCGGAAAATTCCATTGCCTGCAATGCTTATATAATTAGGAATCTGTTGAACTTATACAAATATATCAATATTTAAGGTATTTGATATGTTCTCTTTTTCTACCTTTAAGCATTCCATCCCAAAAATATGATCAAACTGGATGACATTCGAGAGCCTGTAAAGCAAGAAATGAAAGAATTCAACAATCGTTTCAAGGGCTCTATTTCCAGCGATATTCCCCTTGTCAACCTGGTAACCGGGTACGTACTCCGGAGAAAAGGAAAACAGATGCGCCCTCTGTTCGTGTTTCTCTCCTCCAAAATGACCGGAGAAATCACCGAATCTACTTATACGGCTGCATCGCTGATTGAATTGATGCATACTGCAACACTGGTTCATGACGATGTAGTGGATGACTCCAACGAACGTCGGGGAGCATTTTCGGTAAAAGCAATCTGGAGATCCAAAGTAGCGGTCCTGTTTGGAGATTATCTTTTGGCACGTGGCTTGCTTCTGGCAGTAAGACAAAAAGACTATGATCTCCTCGAAATTGTTTCTGATGCCTCAAAAGAGATGAGTGAGGGGGAACTGCTGCAAATACAGAAATCGCGAAGTCTCAACATAGATATAGATACCTATTATGAAGTGATCAGGAAAAAAACCGCTTCATTGATTGCATCCTGTACTGCCTGCGGGGCCAAAGCTTCAGGTGCAACCCAGGAAGTAGTTGACCGAGTCTATGATCTGGGTATCAAAATAGGTATGGCCTTTCAAATTAAGGACGATCTCTTTGATTATCAGGACCATGGGCTTATTGGCAAGCCCACAGGAAACGACATAAAAGAGAAAAAGTTTACCCTGCCTCTCATCTATTCACTGAATCAGGCTGATTCGGGTAAACGCAAAGCCATGATCCGTAAAATCAGAAACGGAAACAGAAGTCAGCGTGTTGTGAACGACGTGGTGCAATTTGTCAATACAATGGGGGGTATCGAATTTGCCAATGAAAAGATGTTGGAATATAAAAACGAAGCTCTGGACATTCTGGATGGTTTTCCATCCTCTCCGGCCAGGGATTCTATGAAAGACCTGGTGGAATTCACCGTTTCCAGAAAGAAATAGATTACTTCTTCAGACTCTCAAAGTATGCCAGTATCTGGTCCGCCCGGGCTTTACCTATTTCTTTTACAATCTCCTCTGCTCCTGCCGTCCGGATCCCCTCCAGTGATTTGAACCGGATGAAGAGTTTCTCTACCGTTTTTGGCCCAATTCCGGAGATTTCAGCCAAAGCGGATTTGGTCATGCTGCCTGACCGCTTCTGCCGGTGAAAACTGATTCCAAATCTGTGCGCCTCGTTTCTCAGGTGTTGGATTATTTTTAGCGACTCAGAATTCTTATCAATATAAAGTGGTACCGGATCCCCCGGGAAATAGATTTCCTCGAGCCTTTTTGCAATCCCGATGATGGCAATCTTTCCCTTTAGTCCAATTTTATCCAGGCTTTTTAGAGCGGCGCTAAGCTGTCCTTTTCCCCCATCTATCACGATGAGCTGGGGCATGGATTGTTTTTCCTCTATCAGCCGGCTGTATCTTCGCAGGACCACCTCCTCCATGGAAGCAAAATCATCCACACCGGAAACACCTTTGATATTATAATGCCTGTACTCTTTTTTGGCCGGTTTTGCATTTTTAAAAACCACACATGCCGCCACCGGAAACCTTCCCTGAATGTTGCTGTTATCAAAACACTCAATATGCACGGGAAAAGCCTGAAGCCTCAGGTCTTTCTGCAGGGTTTTTAAAATGCGTTCGCCCGATGTTTGATTCTTCAGTGTTGAGATTCTTTTATTTTTTTCAAGTCTGTAGCTTCTCGCATTTCGTTCTGACAGATCCAGCAATTTTTTCTTGTCTCCCCGAACCGGAACCGTAATCCTGTTGTTGGGAAATAAGCCTTTCATATCCATTGGGACAATAATTTCCCTTGAAGAGCTTTCAATCCTGTATCGCATATCAGCCACAACAAATGCCAGCAAATCCTGATCGGGTTCATCCAGTTTTTTCTTTACTTCAATCGTATGCGCCTGCACAACCGCCCCCTTCACAACTTTTAAAAAATTGACAAACGCTTCCTTTTCATCACTTACGATACTGAACACATCCACGTTATGTATGGAGGGATTCACAATGGTGGATTTTGCCTGGTACCTGGACAGGATCTCAATTTTTTCTTTTAGGTGATTTGCCTCCTCATAGCGAAAATGTTCGGCATGTTTTTTCATCTCCCTGTGCAGAAATCCGATTACTTCATTCAAATTTCCTTTGATGATCTGCCGGATCTGCTTAATGCCTTCTTCATACTCTGAATCAGTCTGCAGGTTTTCACACGGACCTTTGCAATTACCAATATGATACTCCAAACAAACCTTAAATTTGCTTTGCCTGATGTTTTGTTCGGTAAGGGCATATTTGCAGGTTCGCAGTTGATAAAGTTGTCTTACCAGTCCCAGAAGGATCTTAACTGCATAGGCAGATGTATATGGGCCAAAATACGATGAACCGTCATTGCTTACGGTTCTGGTAGAAAAAACCCTTGGAAAAGGTTCATTCTTGATGCAAATCCACGGAAATGTTTTATCATCCTTCAGCATGATGTTATACCGGGGCTGATGCTTTTTGATCAGGGTATTCTCGAGAAGCAATGCATCCGACTCACTTTGTACTTCGATATATTTTAAACCGCGGATATGCTCAACCAGAACCTTCAATTTATATGAATCGTACTTCTTCTTTCCGAAATAGGAGGAAACCCTCTTTTTTAAGCTTTTTGCTTTGCCGATATAAATGATCTTTCCCTGGCTATCATAAAATTGATATACCCCCGGTTGATCAGGTAAACTATTGATCTGGCTTTGAATTTGAGATTGGTCCTTCTTTTCCATGAAGATCCTCGTTCAGGGTCCATTTACATGCTTCAGGAATGTAATATTCCCGAACCATGGGCTGATCCCGGTAAAATATGTGCTTCTCGTAGCCTTAAAATCAATTTTTCACAGGTCTTTAATGCTTTTAACTCTCTATGCTGCAACACGATTTGCAACGCCGCAATGCCGAAATCCCAATGTTGGTTAACAAGGGCAACCAGCTAAATTATTTGCCCTCAAATGAAAATACGGATTCAACATCGTATCGTGATAGTCTTTTCCTTCCTTCCAGATCGGGAAGCTCTACAAGGAAAAGAACTTTGATTACTACGCCCCCCAATTCCTCCACGAGTTTGCATCCGGCTTCAGCTGTACCTCCCGTAGCCAACAAGTCATCTATTAAAACGACCTTCTCTCCCTGCTTGATTGAATCATCATGAACCTCCAAGGCATCCTCACCATATTCCAATTGATACTCGATCCTTCTTTTCTTATAGGGGAGCTTTCCTGGTTTACGCATCATAATCACCCCACCACCAATCCTGCCCGAGATGGCCCCCGCCAGAAGAAATCCCCGGGCTTCAATTCCTGCCAGTTTATCAAATTTCAACATACTGGAATTCTTGTCCCTCAGAAAACCTGTCATCAAATCCAAAGAGAGAGACAGGGCTTTGGCGTCCTGAAAAATGGTGGTCAGATCCCTGAATACAATACCCTTCTTTGGATAGTTTTCAATGGACCTCGTGATCCCTTTCAGATAACTGATCGCTTCTTCCTGATTCATTGCTTTTAGAATTTTCCAAAATGTTCCACGTGGAACTATCTACCCATATATATGAGCAGAACACTGATATCGCTTGGAGACACTCCTGATATTCTCGAAGCCTGACCAATGGTCCTTGGTCTTATTTTGTGAAGCTTCTGTCTCGCTTCAGTCGATAAGCTTTTCAATTTTTTATAATCAAAATTCTCAGCCAGTGTAATTCTATCCAGTCTTTTGATCTTGTCCGCCATTATTTTTTCCCGGTTGATATACCCTTCGTATTTAATGGCAATTTCCGCCGACTCAAAAATCTCATCGCCCCTGAGCCTGCAATTTTCATAAAGTTCTCCCAATTCCGGGATTACCTCCACCAGGGATTTTAAAGAAACCTGGGGCCTTTTGGCGATCTCTATTAATTTTATTCTTTGTTTTAACCCTGCGGTACCCGCTTTCTCAAGGAACTCGTTGACCTGTTCAGGAGCGATGCTACATGACTTCAGAAAATCCAGTAAACCTTTTGTCAATTGTCGCTTCTCCTGTAGCAATTTAATCCTGTCTTCTCCAGCCAATCCGAATTCTGAGCTTAGCTCCGTCAGCCTTTCATCAGCATTGTCTTGCCGCAATAATATTCTGTATTCTGCCCTGGAGGTAAACATCCGGTAGGGTTCATCCACACCTTTGGTCACCAAATCATCAATTAAGACGCCAATATACGCCTGGTCCCTGCCCAATACAAATTCCTGATCGCCCTTTATTTTCAGACTCGCATTGATTCCTGCCATGATTCCCTGCGCACCTGCTTCCTCATATCCAGTGGTCCCATTGATCTGCCCTGCAAAATAAAGATTTTTAAGATATTTTGTTTCCAGCGTATGGTATAGCTGGGTAGGCGGATAATAATCGTATTCAATGGCGTAGCCGGGGCGAAAGACTTTTACCTTCTCCAAACCCTCAATTTGCAACATTGCATTATACTGTACCTCCCATGGCAAAGATGAAGAAAACCCATTGATGTAATACTCAATGGTAGAAAGACCTTCCGGCTCCAGAAATAGCTGATGTTTCTCCTTGTCTGAAAAAGTAACGATCTTCGTTTCAATGCTTGGACAATACCTGGGCCCAATGCTTTGAATGGTACCGTTAAACATGGGGCTTTCTTCAAAACCCTTCTCCAGTTCGGAATGAACGGTCAGATTTGTATAAGCAATATAACAGCTACGATGATCTGAATAATCCACCTGGTAATCCAGAAAACTAAATTTTCTTTGCTCCATCTCGCCTGGTTGCTCCACCAGCTTTCCAAAATCTATGCTTCTTCCGTCCAGTCTGGCCGGAGTACCTGTTTTCATTCTGCCCACATCAAAACCATGTTCCTTCAACTGCTCACTGATTCCAAAAGCTGGAGCTTCTCCCATTCTTCCCCCTTCCATTTTAACCTTACCCACATGCATCAAACCATTGATAAAAGTTCCAGCCGTCAGTATTACCTTCTTTGCCTTGAATTCAATATCCATCAAGGTAACAACCCCTTTGACCACATTCTGTTCAATGATCAACCGGGTTACTTTGTCCTGCCAGAATTCCAGGTTTTCCAGGCTTTCCAGAATCTTTCTCCATTCCAGGGTAAAAAGGGTTCTGTCACATTGAGCCCTTGGGCTCCACATAGCGGGACCCTTGCTCCTGTTCAACAAGCGGTACTGGATCATGGAACGGTCCGTAACAATTCCTGATTGTCCCCCGAGAGCATCTATCTCTCTGATTATCTGCCCTTTAGCTATACCCCCCATGGCTGGATTACATGACATCTGCGCAAATTTTGTCATGTCCATGGTGATGAGCAATGTCCTGCTGCCCATATTGGCAGCAGCAGCCGCGGCTTCACATCCTGCATGTCCCCCGCCTACAACAATCACATCATATTCCTTATTCATTTCACTCCCCTTTCAACCACAAATTTAATGCTTCATTCTCCATTTCCCTCATGGCATCCTGTTCTTCCTTCAAATCATCATTAAATCCAAGGAGGTGAAGAACACCATGAATCATGACGCGTCTGAGTTCATCATCCTCCATAACCCCGTAGGTCACTGCATTCTCTCTTACCTGATCAATACTTATAAATATGTCGCCGGAAATCAATTTTCCCTCCGTATAATTAAAGGTAATAACATCGGTGAAGTAGTTGTGGTTTAAATATTTCTTATTCATACGCAGCAGATGTGCGTTGGAAGTGAATATAAAAGAGATATTTCCGGGAATCCTCCGGTGCTGACTGATGCATTCCGAAATCCATGCCATGTGTCTTTCTTCCTGCGGTAAATTGAATTGAATATGCTCGCTATGACAGCAAAGAGTCACTACAGCTTAAACTTTAGCTCCACGATTCTGCCGTCTTCAAGATAAAGAATTTCATCAGAAAGCCTCTCCATAAGAAAGATGCCTCTGCCATTGATCTTTTCAAGATTTTCAGGAGCGGTCGGATCAGGAACATTCATGTGATCAAAGCCGACTCCCTGATCTTCAATATGTACCATCAGTTCCTTTTCCAGAAACTGGATCTCAATTTTCACCAGCTTTCCAGGGTCTGAATTGTTACCGTGTATAATTGCATTGTTGGTTGCTTCCATAGTAGCAACCAGCACATTACCATAAACTTCATCACTCAGGTCCAGCTCCAGGGAAAGCTCATCAATTGCTTTTTCCACAAGGCGCAAATTTCCAATCTCTGAAGGAATGTTCAGGTCTTTTCTCATAACGTTTTCCAATGGACTATTCTTATACGGTGAACCATCAGAAAGGTTCCAAAAAAGCCTATTTACTTAACCATTCCTCGGGGTTCATAATGGTTCGTTCCTGCCATACTTCGAAATGCATCATCGCCACATCTTCAGGATCATCGGCAAAAGCCTCTCCCAGGATCTCTTTGGTAAGTACCTTGTCCCCCGTTTTCACCCTAACTTTGACCAGGTTCTGGTATACAGAAAGAAATTCACCGTGCCTGATTAATACGGTATAATTTGCTCCCAAAATGGCAAACACTTTGGTTACTTCACCTTCGAATACAGCCCTAACCTTGGTTCCCGGCTGGCTGTTAATATCGATTCCGTTGTTCCTTACACTTGAGCCCACAAGCCCGGGAAATTCATTGTCTCCGAATCCTGTGGTAATGATGCCCTTTTCTACCGGCCAGGGAAGCTTTCCCTTATTTTTCCTGAAATCCTTTCCCACAAGTTCCTGCTCCGGTGTCATGGCGGCATAAATGTTGCCGGAACTTGCCTTTTTGGCCTCAGCCTCTATTATCTCCCTGATCTTTGCTTCCAGTTCTCTGGCTATTCTCTCTTTTTCCTCAATTTCTTTCTTCAATTTCGATTCCTGTTTCTTCAATCCGGCAATCATCTCATTCTTCAGGCGCTTCTCTTTGACAAGCCTGCTCTGTTCCTTGTCTTTTTCCTCCAGAAGTGCGAGTTTTCCATTCCTCAGTTCGTTCAGGTTTTTATTCTTTTTATCCAGCTCCTCAACCAAAGCCTCGATCTGATGAGCCATCTGAATCCTGTATTCACTCAGGTATTTCAGGTATTTATACCGCTGGTACGATTGTGAAATATTCTCCCCTGCAAGAATATACATCAATTTTTCATAACTGGTGTGATTCCTGTATGCATAGTATATCAGCTTCGCATACTCCTCTCTGTTTTTCTCGTTCTCAGCAACAAGTCTATTAATCTCCGCCTGGGTTCCGGAAATATCTTTGTCAATGTTCTGCACTTCACTCTCCAGGGTAGCGATGAGTTGAGCCCTTGAATTGATGCCGCTTTGAAGCAATCGTAGCTGCTGGGTGGATCCGGCCCTTTCCCTGGCTGTCTTCTCCATCAGTTCTCTGGCCAGTTTGATTTCGTTAAAAGCCCTTTGCTTCTGTGCTTGCAACTCCTCCTTGGACTGTCCATATGAGGCGGTCATACCCACAAAAAAGAGAAGGACTATGGAAATTCCAATTCTCATCAAATGTTGATAAAAGTGTATTTCCTCATATTTACATCCATATTTACAGGCAGCCTCCCGTTATAGGTAATGGTTCCCCCGCTTGCCACAATTTCAAAATCGGTGATCATAAAATTGGTGAATATCCTGAAACCTGTACCATCTTTCTCCCCCTCCAGGTACTTCCGGGTTTCGGTATGGTAGAATTCAAATTTATCCATTTTTAGAGTCTCCCTGTCAAAGGAGATGCGTTTTTTAATAAGGGGATCGTCAAAGTCAAAAACCACGTGGTAAAAATTGGGCTCCATGGCCCGGTAAAGGTCATCACAGACAAAATATCCGCTAATAATATTTTGGATATCTTCAAAATTCACCGGTTGCTGGTAGCCAAATCTTTTTTTCACCGCTGTCTGATAAACAATCTTGTTTAACCGGTCAATGACACGTATGGTATCCGGTTCCACAGAAGCCCTAAGGATCTCAAATCCACTGTTTACTGCCGACAAATAGATCATTGAGTCCTTCACCGCATAGAGGGTAACTGTGGCCTCATACCTTTCATCATCAGTAATGATCAAAGATTCCGCTCTGCTGATGATTAAGGATCGAATTGTATCCGCTGCACAGCACATCTCCCTGAATCCTTCTATACCTGCCGGCCTGGGAATCTCCAATGGGGTAAGCTCAACGGGTGCCTCCAGCCGCGAAACCTCTCTGGGTCCCCTGCACTGAGTCAGGAAAATACCCGTTATTACCAGGATGATGGTGCACCATCTATTCATTATTTTCCGGGTAAAGTGCATTAATTTTGTCTTCCAGAATTACCTGATCCCCCCCCAGAACGATGGCTTTCAGGTAATATGATTTTGCAATATCCGGACTTTGCAAAGCCGCCTGTATATCTCCAGCATGTTCGTTTACTTCCGGATCGTTGTCGCCACCTTTTTCAAGGGCTTTCATGATATACTTTTCAGCTTCCTCAAATGATCCCTGTTTATATAATACCCACGCGTAGGTATCCAGGAATGTAGAATTATCCGGATTGTTTTCAATGGCTTTCCTGCTCCAGATCTCAGCTTTGCCAAGTTTCACATTCCTTTCTGCCAGATAATAACTGTAGTTATTTAAAACCATATAATTGTCCGGGTCTTCAGCAATCAAAGATTCAAAGATTGAGTCAGATTTAACAAAATCCTTTAGCCTGTAACTGGCTTCCGCATACAGCATATTCGATTGGGAAATATACGCTTGGGTTGTATAGTTTTCGTAAGCAACGCTATCAAAATTATCAATCATCTCCTGGTATTCCTCCAGCCCATAGAACCCCAGACCCCTGAAAAAGCGTATGTCAGCACTATCAGGATAGTACCTCAGAGCCTGACCTGTCATGGCTACAAGTTCATTGTTCAATGACCCTGCATTGGCCAAAAGAATGGCTTGCATATAGATGGGAAAGGTTCCTCCGTCGACATCCAGGTAGCTCTTCAGATTCCAGTATGCCTTGTCATAAGCCCTGGTCTGTATATAAAAATCTGCTGCCATCAGAAGTATTTTGTGTTCTTCCGGATGTACCTGAATCAATACATCCAGCAGTTTTTCGAGTTCACCCGGATAATTGTCCACATACTTCTTCTCTGAAAGATAGTAGGAGAGGATGGCCATTTTCCTCCTTGCATCGATTCTCTCATTCCTGAAAGATTTGGCCAGGTAGATGAAACTGCTGGAAAAGTCCTTCTTTTTGCGGTAATAGTCCGTTAGGTTTGTAAGTGCAAAAATATTGGTGCTGTCTGCATCCAAAATATCCAGATAATAGTTTGCAGCCCGCTCTTCCTGTCCGCTTTTTTGGCACAACTCTGCTGCTACCACCCTGAATTGTATAGCCTCGGGAAATAATATCATTACCTTCTCCAGTTCCTGAAGGGCAAGTTCATACTCCTTTTCACTCTCATATACAGAGGCTTTCAGCAGGGTAACCTTTTCGCTGAATCCTTTCTCCTTTTCAATATTTTCAAGCGTCTTGATGGCTTTTTTTAGCTTCTCCTGGCTAAAGTATGTGACGGCAAGCTGGTATTCCCATTCTGTCTCCTCCGGATCACTTTTTATTTTCTCCTTCAGAATCCCTTCCATGGTTTCAAAATGTTCTCCAGCACCCAGAGCATTCAAATATGCCAGCGTATACCATTCATTATCAGGATCTAAGGCATATGCCTTTTCAAGGGTCTCCACTGCCAGGTCGACTTTGTTAGACATCAGATAAATGCCACCAAGTTCATAATAGGCCACATCACAATCCGGTTTCTCTTTGATCACCAACTTGTACAATTTGGCTGCTTCGGAAGGATTACCAAGGTTCTTCTGCTTCACGGCCTCAATAAGTGCGTACTGGTAATCCGTATCCCCTGCTTCCTGCTGCCCCACACAGACCATATTGCCGGATATCAACAATCCGGCGATCCACACGTAAATACTACTTCTTAATTGCATGGTATTTCAACTGTTTTTAATAATAACGCATCTTACAGGTTTCCGGTATGTCCGAAACCACCAGCGCCCCGATCAGACTCCTCCAATGAACTCACCTCGTTCCAAACTACCGTTTCCACTTTATTGATCACCATCTGGCAGATCCGCTCTCCATGATTCACCAGAAAATCCTGTTCCGAAAGGTTCACTAGAATAATTCCCACCTCACCCCTGTAATCGGCATCAATGGTTCCGGGAGTATTTAATACGGAAATACCTTTCTTCAAAGCAAGGCCTGATCTGGGCCTGATTTGGGCCTCATATCCATCAGGCAATTCGATATACAATCCGGTGGGAATGAGTCCCCGCTCCATGGGCTTCAACAACACGGGCTCCTTCAGGTTTGCCCTCAGGTCCATTCCGGCGGACAGGGAGGTACTGTATTTGGGCAAAGGATTATCCGATGTATTCACGATTTTCACTTTCATCGTACGCTAACTGTTTATATTTTCTAAAAGTATTCCGTTCAAATAGCCACACAAAAACTACAAAACCAGTCAGAAGGATCAGGCCCCAAAGATTGCTGAATTTTTCTGCGTCATGCAAAAATAGTCCATTGATGAAATATATCAGCAAAGCCAGTGCCATATATCCAAGGATCTTTCCCGTTTTATAGGGAATGGGAAAGTGTTTCCTCGACCACAGGTATGATAACAACACCATGATACTGTAACAGAGCAAGTGTGCCCAGGCCGAAGCCACATATCCATACCTGGGGATATAGATAATATTGACTACAACCGTAATTGCTGCGCCGATAATCACCAGTGCCGCTCCAAACATGGTCTTGTTGGTCAGTTTATACCAGATCGATAGATTGAAAAAAATCCCCATGACCAGGTTAGCCATAAGAATAACCGGAACAATAGACGCTCCTTCCCTGAAGTCAACACCGATAAAAAGAATAAAATAATCTATAAATATATTCACCATCAGAAAGATAATCAACCCTGCCGCCACAAAGAAACTCATCACATCTGCATACAACTCCCTGGCATTTTTGTCCGAAGACCTGGAAAAGAAAAAGGGTTCTGCTGCATATTTGAACATCTGAATAAACAGTGTCATCAGAACTGCCATTTTAAAGTTCGCTCCATACACCCCCAGTTGTTCCATGGGAAACTGGTCGGCCGGGATCAAATGCTTCAGAAGGATTCTGTCAAGTGCCTCATTCACTGTGCCCGCAAGCCCTGCTATCAGCAGGGGGTAGGAATACCTGAGTATGGTCCGGAATATTTTCAAATCAAACAGGGAACGAAATCCAGCCAGGATCTCTCCGGAAAGTAGTACCAATTTGCCCAGGGACGCTACCAGATTTGAAATCAGCACATAACCTACGCCGATCTCTTCCCTGTAGACCAGCGATACCAGTTCCGAATCGGTATTCCGGGGGCAATAATAGAGAAAGAACAGGTTCAGGCCGATGTTCAGGGATACTTCCACGATCCTGATGATCGTATATTTTCCGGGTTTGTTGTACAGCCTGATTCTGGCAAAGGGGATGGAGCTAAAAGCATCAATCCCCACAATCATTGCCAGCCACCTGATGTATTCTGGGTGATTTGAATAACCCAGCCATGATCCGATGGTGCCCGCAAACACCATCATCATTGCAATAAAAAGGGTGGAAGTAACAAAAAGGGAAGTAAGTACAGTTGTATACACCCGTTCCTTTTTTTCAGAATTGCTTGCAAATCTGAAGTACCCGGTTTCCATCCCATAGGTCAGGATAACCAATAAAAATACTACATAGGCATAGAGCTCGGTAATGATCCCGTAGGTCGCTCTTTCAAATACCCGGGTGTAGAAGGGTGTCAACAGAACATAATTCACCAGCCTGGGCAATACGATGCCCAGGCCATAAATAGCTGTTTGACCAACCAATTGTTTAATGGGATTCTTCAACGCCAATGCACCAGGTTATGTGGAGCTCCACCGGATACGCCCGCCAGGGTCCGTTCAAAAGTAGTATTTTTTCACTTTGCTTTAGTCTTCATCAGATTTCTGGTTGAACAGCAAATAGCCAAAACTGATCTGGAATACCCAGGGATGATCCTGTGCCGAAAGGTATCCGGCATGAATTCCAACCGGGCCGGCAACTGTAATGAAATTTAAAGATGCGTTAAATATGGTATTCACCTTACGGAAATAGTTACCCAGTGTGGCCTGATTCAATTCATCATGTACAATTTGCTGCACTGGAATAAAAGCATAAGCCTCCAGCTTGGCGTGCACGTTTCTACTGAAGGAATAGACCGGCATCAGGCCGGCACCGATGAACTGATAGGCCCTGTACGCTTCCATAAACAAACTTTTGGTAACCATATTCGGCTGAAAGGCTGGTGCTTCGATGATGGTTGAATAATAATTGGTGAGAAGGGGTTTCACTGTGGCCTGTATCAGGTAGTAATAACCGAGGCTGAATGATCCTTTTACGGGAACATAGCCTGAATTTTCATACCTGGCAGATAACCAGAAATAATTCATGTTTTGGTCGGCTACCAAACTGGAGGTGGAGCCCCGTGAATAGGACTCCGTGCCATAACCCAGCCGGAGTGCCAGTTTCATTAGATTACCTTTGGTGGAAAATTGCTTGTTATTCAATGAATTCCTCTCCACTTTACCATAGAGAGAAACCAGATTGACCAGCGATACATCGGAGGTGTCGCCGGATGAAAAATTTTGGGTCATATAATAAACCTCCTGATTGCGTCCAATGCCCACACCACCTTTCAATACGCTGTTCATGGAGAGGGGCGTGCCCACATCAAACCTAAAATTAATCTCATTTTCAATGATATAGAATGGTTCCAGGTCCTCAAAAAAGAAATTGGGATTGGAGGTGCTGTAGTTAAACCGGTTGAAATTGAAATTTCCCTGGAAATAAACAGGAGTATTTGATGGATAACTAAACCTGAAACCCAGATTTGCCCCGTCATACAACCTTCCGAACTGGATACTGCCTTTCAGGTGGGTACTGATCTCCTGGATCTCCCTGTAACTGAAGCCAAGGTAGGTCTGTGCCATGCCGGTTGTTGAAATATGCAGGCCGAATCGTGCTTCCAGGGGAGTTTCAGGAATAACCCTTAGCTTCATTGTGAACAGGCTGTCTTCCCGATCAAAAATTGCCTGGGGATAAAGATAGACCAGGCTCTTGTCGTTGGCAAGCTTCAGATATGCTCTTTTCATGTCTGCTATTCCCATGGTCTCATGGGTTTTTTGAATGCTCTCATGTACATAATACTCCTGCTTCTTATTAAGCCCTGACAGCTGCACATCCTTGAAGACGAATTCGGGCCATTTTTTTCTGAAAGCAATTCTTCTTTCACTAAGTGCAGCAGAATCTTCGGCAACCCGCCCGGTAAGCATCCTGATGCTATCCATTTTCAGCATGGTGGTCTGATATCCCAACTCCACAAATTCATCCAGCTTCTCAAAAGCCAGGAGCGATTGGGTTTGAAATTTCATGTCCAGAAGAATCCCCTTGCCCGGCTCAATGGCATATTCAGAGGGCCTCATGACAATATTTTCGATCTGTTTCAATATATCAAATTCATCGGGAGGCAAATTCCCCTGGGCAGCTTTACTTCCTATGATCACATCAGGCTTGAAAACAGCTTCCACATGATTCAAAGGAAAGTTGTTGTAGATCCCTCCGTCATACAGGATGCTTCCGTTCACCACAATAGGCCTGAAATAAAGGGGAACTGTCATGGAAGCTCTGACAGCCTGTGTCAAATCGCCTTTCCTGAACACAATCTCCTTGTTGTTGCTGATATCCGCGGCATTGCAAAGGAAAGGAACAAAAAGGCTGTCAAAATCATAACCGGCAGCCGCACTTGCCTGGGAAAAGATTTCCATGAAGGCAAAGTCCATTAAATAATTTGGAATCAAGCTTAAAGGCAAGATGGTCTTTGGTACAGTGTCCTTCAGGTCCAGTCCGATGCGGATCAGATCAGGCCCCGGAAGTTCCGTATTAAAAAAATAGCGGTCTGTTTCTTTCAATTCCCCGCTCATCCAGTATTTGAAATCTTCCGATTCCACAATGGCGATCATCTCATCGGCAGTCAGTCCCATGGCATACAGGCTGCCCACAATGGCCCCCATGGAGGTGCCTCCGATGTAGTCAATGGGGATCCTGTTCTCCTCCAGGGCCTTGATTACCCCGATATGGGCCAGCCCTTTTGAACCTCCTCCGCTCAGAACCAGTCCCACAGACTGACCCTTGCCCGCAGCAGGATACAAGACGATCAAACAAAAGAAGAGCCATTTTTTAAACATTCATTCTATCTTTGTGTATTAAAGTTAAATGAAAAAAAATGAAGAAAATCAGGATTGACCGGCTACTTTTTATAATGTTGCTATTCATGGGTTCAGTATCTGCTTCGCTGGGACAGGTCTCCGGCACAGGAAGGCTGATCAGGATTGAAACAACATTGGGAAACATGGTTATTATGCTTTATGACCAGACCCCTCTTCACCGCGATAACATGATAAAGCTTATTGAGGAGGGTTTTTACGACGGACAGCTTTTCCACCGCGTGATCAAGGATTTTATGATCCAGGGCGGAGATCCCTATTCTGTGAATGCTGATCAGGGACAGAGGCTGGGAACGGGTGGTCCTGGATACACCATACCGGCAGAAATAAAAGACAACCTGTTCCATAAAAAGGGAGCCCTGGCAGCAGCCCGTATGGGCGACCAGGTGAATCCGGAAAAAGCTTCTTCAGGTTCCCAGTTTTATATAGTCCAGGGCAGGGTATTCACTCCCGAAATGCTTAAAATGTTGGAAAAGGACAGGAGTTTGCCATTTACTCCCGAGGCCATTGAAGCCTATACAACCAACGGTGGTACGCCTCACCTGGATGGAGCTTACACGGTGTTTGGAGAGGTGGTGGAAGGCCTTGACGTGGTGGACCGTATCGCCGCTGTGCCCACCAACGCGAATGACAGGCCTCTGGAAGATCTGGTATATCATATTTCCCTTGTAAAATAACCATCTGGTTTTCTTACTTTTGTAGCTCAAAAACAAACGTTTATGCTTCATTATATTGACAGCCTTCTGAAGGAAGCTCAACAATTTCGGGCAGAAACAAGGGAGGAAATAGAGCAATTCAGGATCAGATACCTGGGCAAAAAAGGTATTCTGGCCGATCTGTTCAGTAATTTCAAGCAGGTTCCTGACGAACAGAAAAGGGAAGTAGGACAAAAGATCAACCAGCTGAAACAATCCATCTCCGAGAAAATTGAGGAATTGCGTTCTTTTGTGGGAGAGGAGCATGGCGATGACGCCACCATTGATTTTACATTACCCGGGGAACCTGTTCAGCTTGGAGCAAGACACCCCATCAGCATTGTCCGCAGCCAGATCATTGAGATCTTTGAAAGACTGGGTTTCACCATATCCGAAGGACCGGAAATAGAGGATGACTGGCACGTTTTTTCAGCACTTAATTTTCCCCCGGATCATCCGGCCAGGGACATGCAGGATACCTTCTTTATTGAAATGAATCCTGATGTACTGCTCCGCACTCACACATCATCCGTGCAAGTCAGGGTCATGGAAAAGGAACAACCTCCCATACGCACCATATCTCCGGGCAGGGTATTCAGGAACGAAGCCATTTCAGCCAGGGCGCACTGTATTTTTCACCAGGTGGAGGGCCTTTATATTGACGACAATGTATCCTTTGCAGACCTGAAGCAAACCCTTCTTTACTTCGCCAGGGAGATGTTCGGAAAAGAGGTGCAGATCAGGCTTCGCCCTTCCTATTTTCCATTCACTGAACCCTCTGCAGAAATGGATATCAGCTGCCAGATATGCGGGGGAAAAGGTTGCAATGTCTGCAAGTATACCGGTTGGTTGGAGATCCTTGGCTGTGGCATGGTCGACCCCAATGTTTTGGATTTCAACAATATAGACTCATCCAGATATACCGGATTTGCTTTTGGAATGGGCATTGAACGGGTCGCCATGCTGAAATACCAGATCAAGGACCTTCGTCTCTACTTCGAAAATGATGTCCGGTTCCTGAACCAGTTCCGGGCTGCCTATTAATCCGTACGGGCTTTACTCCTCAATGATGATCTTGTGTTCAATGGGAAAAGCCTTCATATAGTTGGCTGATACGCCGCAATATTTTGTTTTTGAAAGGTTAACCGCTTTTTCAACACTATTAAGGGGAACATCTTTGCCTTTTACACGGAAAATTATCTTCATCCCCTGGAATCTTTTGGGGTGAATTTCCGTTATATCCCCTTCCACTTCCACGGTCAGTTCTTCAAATTCTACCCTCATCTTCTGCAAGATGGCGGCTACATCCATACCAGTACATCCCGCCAAGGCTACCATCATCAAGGGTTTAGGCCTTGGACCCATGTTTTTACCGCCGTGTTCCAGCGAAGTATCCAGGTAAATTTTATGTCCGTCTACCTCAGCTTCAAAAGAGAGACCATTCAGCCAGCTGGCTTTGATTGTTTCCTTCATCAGATTCTTTAAGTTTTCTGTTTATATTTAATTGCCAATATTATAAAATTTAAAATGACCCGGAAAACCGAATACACTTTCTGTGATTCCTGTATCATCAGGACCTACCCTCTCTTCCTCCACCTTGGTGAAGAAGAACTTCAGGAGGTTTCCCTGAACAAAATAACAGAATCCTACAAAAGAGGTTCAATCATCTATCATGAAGGAACCCGGATGAAGGGTTTTTATTGCGTCCAAAAAGGAATCATAAAGATATACAAAACAGGCCTTGATGGTAAGGAACAAATCCTTCGGTTTGCCAAACCAGGAGATCTCATTGGCTATCGTTCTGTAATGAGCAATGAGCTGGCATGTACATCTACCGAGGTTATTGAAGATTGTACATTGTGCCATATACCCACCGATATACTTGTATCGCTTGTTAAAACCAACGGTAATTTTGCCGTGGAGCTGATGAAACTAACCTGCAAGGAACTGGGCGAAGCCAACGCCTACATCACTGATATAGCCCAGAAAACAGTTCGCGAGCGCCTGGCAGAAATACTCATTCATCTGGACTACGAATTTGGTGAAAATAAGGAAGGGTTCCTGAATATATCCCTCACTAGACAAGAGCTCTCAAATATTGTTGGCACTGCCACCGAATCAATTATCAGGCTGCTTTCCGAGTTCAAAAATGACCAAATGATTGAACTAAATGGAAGAAAAATAAAAATCCTGGACAGGCCAGGATTGAAATACATTGCCGGACTATAATTCCCGTGTTTAATCCACGATCTTATTGATCACAATATGCGTTAGCAATCCCACGATGACCAGCCCCAGGCTTAGTCCCAGATATGTATTGGTCTGCACATGTGTAAATACCACGACACCAAGTATAATGACCCCGATTAGAATAATAAGAAGTCCTGCGTTTTTAAATAACTCTTTTAACATGTCAGCTTTTGTATTATTTGCTTATTTAAATTGTGCTTATTGATGCGCTCGCGTTATTCAATTCCCCACAAATATATATAAAATATCAAAATAAAAAGTTTTGGCTATCTCTATATTTACCAAGGTGTTCATAGGCAATCCTGGTCACTTCTCTACCCCTTGGGGTTCTTTTTATATATCCCTCCTTGATCAGGAACGGTTCATAAACCTCTTCTATGGTTCCCGCCTCTTCCCCCACTGCTGTTGCAATGGTGGTCAAACCTACAGGTCCGCCCTGGAATTTATCAATAATGGTGGCCAGGATTTTATTGTCCATCTCATCAAGTCCCGACTGATCAATGTTCAGTGCATCAAGCCCGTATTTGGTGATCTCCATATTGATAATCCCGTCTCCTTTCACCTGTGCAAAATCACGGATCCTTCTCAACAGGGCATTGGCTATCCGCGGGGTACCCCTGCTCCTGGAGGCGATCTCTTCAGCAGCATTGGATTCAATATCAACTTTCAGAATCCCTGATGATCGTTTCACAATCCCTGTAAGCACCCCCGTATCATAATACTCGAGCAATGCTTTTATTCCAAAGCGAGCCCTGAGTGGCCCTGTGAGCAATCCCGACCGGGTTGTTGCCCCGATCAGGGTAAATGGCTGCAGTGTAAGCTGTACAGACCGGGCCGAAGGTCCCTTATCGATCATGATATCGATACAGTAATCCTCCATGGCCGAATAGAGATACTCTTCCACAATGGGGGAGAGCCTGTGTATTTCATCAATAAAAAGTACATCCCCCTCTTCCAATCCTGTAAGCAGTCCGGCCAGGTCTCCCGGTTTATCCAATACCGGCCCGGATGTGATTTTAATCCCCACATTCATCTCCTGAGCAATGATGTGTGCCAGTGTGGTTTTACCCAGGCCGGGAGGCCCGTGCAACAGAACGTGATCCAGAGCCTCATCCCTTAATCTGGCTGCTTCCACGAAAACCTTCAGATTATCAACGATCTTTCTCTGACCATCAAAATCCGCAAAATAAAGTGGCCGTAACCTGGCTTCTATTTCCAGGTCGCCGTCAGACATTTGATTCTCCCTGAACTTATATTCCTCTGCCATTGGTATTTTAACGTATTAAGGTAACATCACTTTCAGGAAGCCTTATCCGGATACCGTTGATTCTCAGTTCCACGTTGTTCCGGTAAGTAATGGTCATCACCAGGTTACCCTGATCATCATATTTTTTCCAGTTTTTTTCCCTGACCCCCAGTTCATAATACTGCTCCTCTTTCAATACTCCGGAAGGATAATAATATTTGTGCTTTTTATCCGGATTGCCCTGAGAATAGAATCCTTCATATTTCAATGTTCCATCATTGTAAAAATATTTCCAATCCCCTTCCCTTAACCCAATCACATAATTTCCCCGTTCTGTATGGTCACCCACCTGGTATATCCATTCTCCATCTTTCTCTCCGCTGATGTAGTTCCCCTTGGTCAAAATTTTTCCATTGCTGTCGTATTCAACAAACAGGCCATCTTCTTTTCCATTAAAGTAACTCTCCTCCCTCCAGGTGTTTCCATTGGGATAGTACCACAACCAGAGTCCCTGGTATCTTCCCCTTTCAAAGCTTCCCGTTTGTTCAATACCTCCGGTGCGGTAATAAAAAATCCATTTACCAGATTTCAGATTGTCACTGTAAGTACCACTGGACCGGATCTCTCCCGTAGTATAAAAATTTGTCCACTTTCCCCTTCTGTTTCCCTGTTCATCGATGACGCCCTCTGAAACCTTCTGCCCAAGTTCGTTGTAAAGATGCGCATTTTCAACTACACCAGTCGTATCATAGAACCGGTGAATCCCTACCGGAACACCCTCTTTATATCCTCCCCTGAATATAAGCCTTCCCTTTTGATCGTAGGTGCTTTTCATATCCAGCAACTCCTTCAGGTCCTCGTCAATCTCTTCCATCACCTTTCCTCTTTCATATCGCATGGCCATGACCAACTCACCTTTTCCGTCAAACTCTCTGTAATATCCGTGAAGCTGATTATCCAGGTAGTGTTCCTCCTTCTTTATCTTCCCGTTGTCATAGTACTCCCGGAAAGCTCCCTGTTTTCTTCCCTGGTTGTCAATACGGTTTACCCGCTCTCTGTTTACCAGATAATTATCGTTGTATTCCAGTATAGTAACCAGTACGCTATCCTTGTTAAATTCTCTGGCTATTCCCTGCTTGTGGTTGTTCTTGTAAAAGACCACCTGTCTTAATTCACCCGTTGGATAATAGTAAAATGAATTTCCTTCCCTTTTCCCCTTTATATAAAGTTCTTTTGAAACCAGGGTGGCCTGACCGGGAGATAAAGGATTATCATATCTGTAACTGATTGAGTAACCGTTTTTTTCACCAATACTGTAACTGATTGACTGCACCAATTCTCCGGATTGGTTGTAGAAATTCCAGGTACTGTCAAGCAGGTAATTGGTTCTCTTTCCCTGGGATTTAATTACCCCTGTCACATAATAGGTTTTCCAGTATCCATCGGGCTGGCCTTTTTTCATGGTCCCTTCACTGGATACCTGTCCGTTGGGATAGAAATATTGTACAAAAACACTGTCCGGTTCTATTTCCCGGGCAACCGTCTGCAAAGTAGCTCCCAACACAAGAATCAAAAATAAACAGACTCGTATCACAGGTTTAATTTTTCCGAAATTTCAAGCATCCGAACGATGGATACCCTGGCTTTGTTCATCAATTCCCGTTCCAATTTTATTTCAGGTAACTCGTATTTCAACGTATTGTAAATTTTTTTTAGTGTAATTAACTTCATGAATTTGCAATCATTACAGGCACAGGTTGAATCTTTTGGCGGAGCAGGAATAAATGTTTTTTCAGGACTCTCTTTTCTCATCTGATGAAGGATTCCTGACTCAGTAGCCACAATATACTTTTTTCCCTTATCCCGAATGGTATATTTCAACAATGAAGTGGTCGAACCAATGTGATCAGATACAATCAATATGGGTTTTTCACATTCGGGATGCGCTATAATTTTAGCATCAGGATATTGCCTTTTTAACTCCAGTATCCTCTCCAGACTGAATTCCTCATGCACATGACATGCCCCCTGCCATATAACCATCTTTCGACCCGTTACACTTTGAATATAATTACCCAGGTTCCGGTCTGGTGCAAATATAATTTTCTCTTCATCCGGAAGACTGTTTACAATCCCAAGTGCATTGGTAGAAGTACAAATAATGTCTGTTAGCGCTTTGATCTCTGCGGTAGTATTTACATAGGAAATAACAGTATGATCAGGATGTGCCGCTTTAAAGGCTGCAAATTCTTCTGCAGGGCAGGAATCGGCCAGCGAACATCCCGCCATCAGGTCGGGTATAAGGACCTTCTTCTCCGGGGCAAGAATTTTTGCTGTTTCGGCCATAAAATGAACCCCGGCGAAAAGAATAATATCTGCATCTGTTTTTGCAGCCTGTTGCGATAATCCGAGGCTGTCACCTACATAATCTGCAATATCCTGTATCTCCCCTTCCTGGTAAAAATGTGCCAGTATAACTGCATTTTTCGCCTTTCTCATTTTTTTGATCTCTTCAACAAGATCAAGGGATTTATCCACATCTATGTCAATAAAACCTTTTTCTTCTATTTTTAAATTTTCAACAATCTCCATTCTATTATTATTAGAATAATATTAATATTTAAAATCTTAAATAATGATGTTATTCGGTTCATACTGTTTTAAAAAAACAGATCTTATCTTTGCTTTTTTAATTAATGAAAGAATAACCACATGGTATTAACACAATTCTGATTTGTTAAGTTCTGAAAACCCGTTCTTTAGAAAAAAGTTTAACAACTGTTCATAAAAGGTTCCCTTCATAAAAACCCAGACTGTATCAAAGATAATGACTGTTGACAATCTGTTTATCAATTATACAATTAATTGAAGCAAAATTGAGGATTGAGTAAAAACGCGAATCTGAAGGATTTTTTCAAATTGAATGAACAACAAATACACAATTGGATTGTTAACAATGATGAACAGAAATGAATAACTCAATAGCTATTGCTTCAGACCATGCTGGTTACAGAATGAAACTCGGTATTATCAGGTTTCTTGAAGAAAAAGGTTACAGGGTCAAGGATTTTGGTACTGGATCGGAAGAAAGCGTGGATTATCCGGATTATGGCCACCCGCTAGCCGGAGCCATAGAAAAGGGTGATTTTGAAATAGGGATCTCTTTGTGCGGAAGCGGGAACGGAATTAATATGGTAACCAACAAACACCAGGGAATAAGGGGTGCTATTTGCTGGAATACCGAGATTGCCATGTTGGCACGAAAACACAATGATGCCAATATCTGTTCCCTGCCAGCCCGATTCATTGATTTGGAAATGGCCAAGGAAATTGTTCATGTGTTTTTGAATACTCACTTTGAAGGCGGCCGTCATCAGAACCGGATTCAAAAAATCCCATTACCCTCCTGAGCCATGTTATCAAACACAAGCAGATACGCCATCAGGGCAGTTATATTTCTGGAAATCTATGCTTCTCCCGAAAAAAAAATAGGGATCAGGGAGATTTCGGGAGAACTGGGCATTCCCATGCCTTTTCTGGGGAAAATATTGCAAACATTGGCCAAAAAGAAGGTGCTTGAATCAACCAAAGGACCCAACGGTGGGTTTGCCCTGAAAAAACCAGCCATTGATATTTCAGTGATGGAGATTGTTGAGATTATTGACGGCGCAGATTCTTTTAATCAGTGCGTGATCAGGACTACCCCCTGCAGCAATAAATCCCCATGCATTCTTCACGATAAAATAGCTCCTTACAGAAACGGAATAAGAAGCATCTATTTGACAGAATCCATCGCGGATCTTGCCTCTGAATACAGAAAAGGAAACGAAAGAATCAGGATCTGATCAGGCGAATGAACCGGTAGGAGACATATCCGGTTGTCAGGCCAAATAAATTGGCTAACAGATCCAGCCACTCGGCGGAACGTGATGCAACCACGGTTGCCTGAAGCACTTCAATCATAAAACTCATAAAAAAAATGGCTGACAGAAGAATCAAATGCCGCAGGTGGCAGGGTACACTGCGTCGCATTTCAAGCAGTGCAACCAAACTAAAAAAGCCATACATGCCAAAATGCACTATCTTGTCAAAGAAGCTTATGGAGAAAAGGGAAGAATCTGGCAGACTGCTGCTTGGAATCAGGCTCAGCAGCACGATAACAGATGCTACGATAATTGAAAATTTGTATTTATAAAGGTAAATGAACATTCGGGCAGGATTTTTACCTGCAACAAATATGATCATTTTTTTAATACCCGGTTATGGGGGGAATGTACATCCATATTCCATTCTGCAGGCAGGCGTGCCGCTACTGTGATTTTTTTTTCTCAGTCAGCTTAAAATATCAGGATCAGTTTATCAATGCACTCATTCTGGAATTGGAAGCGAAGTCAAAGAATATCAAGAATCAGGAGATGGAGAGCATTTACCTGGGCGGAGGTACTCCTTCATTGTTGTCATCCGAAAACCTCACCAGGATTCTGAATGTGGTCCGAAACAGATACCTCATTTCAGAGCAGGCAGAAGTGACCATTGAATGCAACCCGGACGATCTGGTTGCTTCCCGCTTGCAAGCCTTCAAGAGTCTGGGGGTCAACCGGCTCAGCATAGGGATCCAGTCCTTTGACGATCGCGATCTGAAACTCATGCGACGATCGCACAACGCAATCCAGGCCGAAAAGAGTGTGGAAGATGCATCGTCGGCTGGTTTCGCAAACATCAGCGTTGATCTGATCTATGGGATCCCGGGACAAAGCTCCGGGGGATGGAGGGAGAATATCTTCAAAGCGCTTTCTCTGCCTGTCGCACATCTTTCGGCTTACCACCTGACCTTTGAAAAGGGAACGGTATTTGATCACTGGCGAAAAAAAGGAAAACTGATGCCTGTTCCGGAAGAGCAAAGTGAAATCATGTATGGCATGCTGAGGGAAGAGGTGCTTGAAGCGGGTTTCGAGCACTATGAAATCTCCAATTTTGCCCGGAAAGGATACAGATCAAGGCACAACCAGCTTTACTGGTCGGGCAAGCCTTACCTGGGAATCGGGCCATCGGCTCACTCATTTAACGGTACCAGCCGAAGCTGGAATATGTCCTCTCTGAAAGGGTATATGGAATCTGTTTCAGAAGGGAGGTCCGGGAAATCGGAAATTTTATCACTGAAAGAGAGGTACCATGATTACCTGATCACATCGCTGCGCACAAGCAACGGTGCAGACCGAACCTGTATTTTACAGCAATTCGGTGTGGATTACAGGCAGTATTTTGATAGGCAGGCCAGCCAGTTTATTTCTGCAGGCTCCCTCTGTGAAGAGGGTGATCGCTTGTTCATCGATCCCAAAAAGTGGCTACTGGCCGATCACATCATCAGCGGACTGTTTATGGATTGATTTCCCCTATCGGGGCATACGGGAGATAATCGTTGCATGACTGATGGCAAGCTCTTTTTCGGTATAATCTGAAAATTCGGAGTGTACCCGCACCCGTTTCAGTGCAAGGGGATCACCTTCCCGGATGATCTCTTCAGATACAGGAAGGCCTGAGGCCAGGTACATTTCTTTATAATCCCTGAATCTCATGCGGTTTTGAGGTTGAATGGAGTTATCGATAAACGCCCATGTTTTTTTACTGTATTTCAGGAAGTTATAGATAGTAATACGCGAATCAAAATGAGCAAAATGATCCGACATATCGATGAAATGGCTCATCACCCCCCCTGGTTTGATCACCCTGTTGAATTCATCCAGAATTTCATGGAGGATTTCTCCGGGAATGTGCTCAAAAGTGTTGTTGGAACAGATAAAATCTACAGATTCACTCCCGATATTCATATGCCTGGCATCCTGAATCAGGGATTTCAACCCGATCATTTTGTTGAATTGGTCCGGGTCATAAGCAGAAGGATTCTGAATAACGCCCATCAGCTGTTCCCAGCGTTGTTCATGAAAGTATGGCACCAATTCATCCAGAAGTCCCCGCTCCCTCCACTCTTTAAATTTCAACAGGGTGATATGTTGTGTTCTTCGCGTCATCCATTTTTGGATGTCTACTGAAATAACCTCTCCGGAAGAGGTGAGGAAAAACAAGAGGGGAACCACCGGATACCAGCCGGTACCCAGCTCCAGAATGGTAAGATCAGGCTTATTTCCGCCGTGGGTGTGAAGATATTGATGGTGGTCCCTGGCATGCTGAAGCTTCAGCCGGAAGTGATCATCTGTAAGGTGCACACCCCCGGTCACGTGTTTCTGAAAAAAATAATTGACCCGCTGCGCATAGGGAAGATAGGAGATGGTCTTCTGGACAGCGGCCTTTATAATCCATTTTGATACCATGATCAGGCTCCCGTTGTATTGTTGGCCATGACAATCAGCTCCTCAAGCTTCTCCTTCAGGGTGTCATAGCTGAAATATTTTTGCCCCAGGATATGGTTGTATTCAGCCATTTCCCGGGCAAGTTCCGGGTTATAAAGTACTTCTGCCATGTTTTTAACAGAATCGTCCGTCAGGTTTCCATTTTCGATCATGACCGTTCGGAATCCCTTGCTGCCAATATCGGACATGAAGACCGGTTCATAATTATTTACAAACACAGGACGCCTTGCCAGCACAGCTTCCACAAAAGCATTTCCAAAACCTTCATACCTGCTGAAGTAGGTACAGGCTGTGGCCCTGGCATAAGCGTCCGACAAGGAAAACATTACCTCTCCCCTGGCGCCGGACAACCCCTGGTTATGGAAAAGATGGTGTGCAAAGCTGACGCGTTCCCCAAGTTTTAAGGTATGAATCTGGTTGACCAGTTCATTGTAGTAGGCATTGCCCGCATCATCAGTGTAAAACCCGGTAATGATCAGTTTGACACGCTTGTCATCAAGCCTGTGCAGCAGGTCGATGGCTGTTTCAATCCCTTTCCGGCGGACAATTTTGGTAATTTGGTATAAAAAAAGAGAATCATTTTTAAAACCCATGTGCTCTGTCAGTTTTTCATTTTTCCGGTTTGGGACGCCGAAGGGCTGCCTGAAATCCATCACGTTGGGGACATTGACCGATACGCGTCCGAAACGATCCTTCAGGGTGTTGGCCGCATGGGTGTTAATGACTGCATGTACCGAATTGGGAGCCCGTAGGGGGAAAACCTGTTCAATAAATTTATTGATCTCTCTGTGCAGTGACCGGTAACGGTCTCCCCGCTCCCAGGCAAAATTGTGGTCATGGGTAATGGTTGGGATGCCCGATTGATGTACCGCTTTCTGAATGGCCAGACCCATTTCCAGATGGGAAGGCAGAGCAGAGGCATTTTCAGAAATAAGCAGATCGGTCTTTCGGGTAAAAATCCAGTTCAGGATCTTTTTGCAGATCTCATTGGAATAAAGGTTGAGGTGTTCAATCAACTCCTGAGGGTCGGTTTCCGGGTAGAAGAAGGCCTTTTTCTGGCTCCAGACACTCTCCGGTGAAAAGAATGACATAGCTGGAACCAGAGTTTCATACTCAGGATTCATTGGGCGCTCCTGGAACTGACCCGAAAGGATGAAAATCCTGTGACCCATCTCTTTCAGCACATCGATCCATTTCTGTGTCTCCAGGGCAACTCCATCCACGCCACCGAAGCGGCCAATGATAATTCCAATGTTCATGTCAGAGTATCTTTCCTATTTGAGCAAGAAAGAAGATACGCCTATCATTTTACCCTCACAATAAAGTTCAACCTTATGTTCGCCGGGAACAATCTCTCCATCATTGGTCCAGAAGACGGATACAGGAAGATCCTCACCTTCATAATTGACCACCCGGGAAGCAGAAGCAGGGATCTGCTCTCCATGCAGTTCAATCAACTCGAGACCCGGGGAACCAAGGACCACCTGGTCCGGCCTGAGAATTCTCATATAGATGGTTTTATCACCCCTGACAGCTACTGAGTTTGCCCTTAAGATGAAATCTACCCTTACTTTGGTGGCTGTCCGGATCTTTCTTGTTGTCTTGTCATTTTTGTTCAACAACACCAGATCCATGTCCGATATCTGCAACGTGGTGGCCATGTCCTTGATCTCTTCCAGCTGGTTCTTGTCTTTTTTTAATTGCTCCTTCTCGGTGGTCAGCTTCCTTTCCACATTCTTGAGTTGTTTGTTTTCGGCCATGAGTTCCTGGTTCTTGGTATTCAGAGAATCAATCTGCACGATATAACTTCTCAGAACCGACCGCAGGGTTTCCATCTCCTTCCTGTACATTTTAATCTTGTACGCGTCTTCAGCCTGAACGGAAATGAGACGCTCAATTTTTTCCTGCTGAATGGCCATTTGGGCCTTGATCTCCAGATTATTTGTTTCCAGGGTATCGTACCGGAAATAGATATTTCTCAATTCCCCCTCAAGGGAATCTTTTTCCACCCTGAAATACTCTGTTTTTTCTGCCAGGTCGGCTGAAACAATATTCAGGTTTTTACGTGTATCAATTAACATATACACTGCCACAGCAAGAATGACGACCAGCAGGCCCAGTATTCCGAACAGGACAGCAGGATTTGTTTTATTCTCTCTCATAATGATTGCTTTAGAGTTTTACAAATATACATATTACTCGGCATGTTTAGAGCTTGCCTCTTCAATGGTAATGATGTTATTCACAATGGCGTAAATGGTCAGGCCCGAAACCGATTTAATACCCAGTTTGCCGATTATGTTTTTTCGGTGAGTGATCACCGTGTGGGCCGAGAGAAAAAGCTGATCGGCGATCTGTTTGTTGGTCAATCCCATAGAGACCAGCCGGAGAATGGTTTTCTCCCTTGGAGTGAGACCGAATTCCCTGGCTCCGGCGGGCTGATCCCCTTGGGAATGGAGGATATCAGTGAATTTTCTTATGATCGCATCTTTGCTCTCCCCGGTACCGATGGAAACCTTTACATTTCCGGATCCGGCTGCCGTGTCTGTATCGACCACAAGAATAGTGCGTTCCAGAAGGTGTCCGGGAGAAAGAAACAGAGCGGTTGCTTCGTCAAAGAGTGTCTGGCTGATAACCAGGTACTCACTTCTGCCAGGTTTCATGAATTCCATTAGTCCGGGTGCAGTATCAAATTCCTTCACAACCAGTGTACCGGGAATGCGATTCAGAGTGGCCACCAGGCCCTTTCTGACCAGGTAGGATTCAACTGCCAGTATGAAGCCAGTCCGGTTCATGAAATACCGGCCTTATGAAGCAACCGCTGTTCAAGCTCGACCACCCGGGGAATCAACACTTTATCCTCCATGTCTGCATGATCGATCAGGTCTTTCACCAATTCGGCCAGGTCGCGAAGTACCCCGATACACAATTCCTGGTCCTTGAAGGGGGGCAGGTATTTAATAATTAGTTTGGAAAGGTTCTCAAGACTGTATTCCAGGCGGTCGTGCTTATTGGCAAACGCTGTAATGGAATAATTTTTGAGGCGCTCAATAAACCCGGAGTCAGGCATGTTTTGAAGAGCCTGTTTTTCAAGTTCCAGGATATAGGGCAAAACCTCCTTCTCCTCAAGGGAGATGTGATCCATAAAATCCTGTTTATAGTCATTAAAAAATCCGGCAACCAGGTTGATCTCTTTCCGGGAGAGTTCTGAAAGGTCAAGTAACTGGTTGATCTTCTTCTGCATGCGGGGAAGAGCCACATCCAGGTAGTAAGAGTGGGTGGCTTTCAGGTAGGCTACCATATTCTCCAGAGAGAAATGGGACAACTCTTCCATGAGATGACTACCCTTGTCAAGGTAAGCGTTGACAATCTCCAGGAAGAAATCGGGATTTACTCCGGATGTCCGGCAAACTTCTTCAATGCTCATCTCACCAAAGCCCAACCGGATATTAAAACGGGTTAAGAGGGGTAGCAGCTGGTTGTGTTCAAGAACCGCGCGCCCCATGGGCATCTTCTTATCAATCATTTTCGGGGGGATTGATTGTTGATCTCTGATTCTGTGATTCCATATTTTTCATTCTCTTCAAAGTTTCCCAGCGGCTCCACATGGACCATGACATCATAGATGTTATGAAGGTTCGTTTTAATGCTGGACTCTACGTTCTTTGCAATATCGTGGGCTTCTTTCACCGTGAGAGAGGCGGCAACTTCGATATCCAGGTTGACCATGTAATGGCCTCCGATCTTCCGGGCCCGGACCCGGTGGGGATGATGGGCTCCCTCCACTTGATGAACAGCATCAAAAAGCTGCTTGTATAAACCAGTATCATCGATCCCGTCCATGAGGTCGATGTTGGTCTTTATGAAGATCCTGAAGGCACTGACCATAATAAATAAACTAATACACAGTGCAATGATACGGTCAATGAGCGGTTCCTGCAGCACAACCGTAAACAGGAGGCTGATCAATACACTGAATGAAATAAAGACATCATTGCGCATATTGCGGGAATTGGCAATGAGCATGGGACTGTCCACTGATTTTCCGGTCCGTCCGAGGAACAGTGTGAGCAACAGTTTCCCGGCAATGGAGAAAAGGGTGACCCATATGGCCAGATTGGATGGAGTTTCCATGGTGGCCTCTCCGGCGAGCATCTTGATGGTAGACCAGGCCAGCTGGGCTCCGGCAAAAAAAATCACAAATGAAAGAATCTTTGCAGCCACCGTATCTGCTTTTTGGTACCCGTAGGGAAATTTGATATTGGGCGGTCTGGTTATGATCCTGGCGGCCAGCAGTACCACCACCGATGAAGCGATATCCAATGCAGAGTCGATGCCGTCAGCAATTACAGCATAACTGCCGGAAACAAAGCCGACCACCAGTTTCATTGCAGCAAGCAGGGCGTTTCCGCCAACAGCCCACCAGGAAGCCCGTATGATTCTTTTTTCACGCATCAGGGTCCCTCTTCTTTTTGAATAAGGTGAGGTGCATGGTTGGAGTGGTATTCGAACTGAAGGGTTACATGATTGATCCTGAACTCACGCTTCAGCATCTCTTCAATGGTTTGTTGGGTCTTTCGGACCTGGCTGAGCTTCAGATCTTCCAAAAGTTCCACATGTGCTTCAAAGTGAATCTGCTGATCGGTTAGCATCCACACATGGAGGTGATGTATGTTGTTTACATCCCGATCTTCTTCAATCCGCTTTTTTATCTTATCAAGGTCCAGTTGGTCGGGAGCGGACTGCATCAAAATCCGGACTGATTCTTTGAGGATAACAAAGGCTTCACGGATGATAAAGATGGAAATCAGTACAGTGATCACCGGATCGATCCAGTAGATTTGCCTGAACTGGATCAGGAGTCCGCCGGCCACCACCAGCACCGAAGAGAAAGCATCACCAAGAAGATGTATATAGGCTGCTTTCACATTGAGGCTTTTGCCCGTATCTTTTTTCAGGATAACCACCCCATAAATATTGGCAAGCAAGCCGATCATTGCCACCACCATCATGATCATTGAGTTCACAGCTTGGGGATCTTTGAGGCGCGCATAGGCCTCTTTGATCAGGTATGCGGAAATGATTAGTAAAATGACGGCATTGAGCAGGGCTGCAAGAATCTCAATACGCTTGTATCCGAAGGTTTTTTTTGAACTGGCCTCTTTTTTCCCGATCAGGGTGGCCATGTAGGCAATGAACGTTGCAAAGGTATCACTCAGGTTATGCAGGGCATCGGACATAAGGGCGATGCTGCCGGAAAGCAGACCGCCGGCCACCTCCACCGCGGTAATCACCAGATTCATCAGGGTGACGGCAAGCAGATTTCGTTCATTCACCGGCTGGTGACGATGGCTGCGATTCCTGGTATGGTGATGTGTATGTTCTGTCATTCCTGTCAAATAAACATCAGCAGGTTAATCGCCATAACAGCCATTCCGGTCGGCCCGAAAGCCAACCAGAAATTCCCCGATTCCATGATTATTTCTTTTTCACGGCTGTTTTAGCTTTTTTGGGAATGGGTGTCCGGGAAAAATAGCGCGGGTTGGATTTTGTCCACACAATCATCAGGATACCAGCCACGATAAAGGGCAGGCTTAGCCATTGGCCCATGTTGATCTTCATCGTTCTTTCGAAGGCGACCTGGTCGTTCTTAACAAATTCAATGAAAAAACGGGCTGTAAACAGAAGGATCATGAAAACCCCGAAGATAAATCCATCACGAACTTTCAAATTCCTTTTCCGGTAGAAGATAAAAAGCGAAATAAAGATCAGAATATAACTGAGCGATTCGTAAATCTGTGTGGGGTGACAGGGAACCGTTGGCAGCAAGGCTCCTGTGTTGGGATCATAAACTTTGTCCCGGACAAATTTAATCCCCCAGGGCAGGTTGGTCTGACGGCCATAAATTTCCGAATTGAACAAGTTCCCAATGCGTATAAAAGCACCACCCAATGCCACAACGATCACAATACGGTCGATGAGCCAGAGGAAAGAGAGTTTGTATTTCCGGATATACAACCACAGGGAAAGAAGGATGCCCACGGCAGCACCATGGCTTGCCAGGCCTCCTTTCCATATTTTAAGGATTTCCACCGGATTCTTCAGGAAATACCCGGGTTCGTAGAAAAAGCAGTGTCCCAGACGGGCACCGATCACAGTTCCAACTGCCACATAAATAAGCAGTTGGTCAAGCATTTCAGAAGTGAGCCGATCTGTGGCCAGGTACCTGGTGAATATGATATATCCGGAGAGAAATGCTGTGGCAAAAAGGAGTCCGTACCAGCGGATGCTCAGGGGACCGATGCTGAAGATTTCCGGATCCACATTCCAGGTGATGACATCAAAAATCATGTGTTTGGCAGGTTTTAACGAATTAAGCTACAAATATAATAACAATCCGGGGGGTTTCACCCGTAGCAACTATCTTTGTACTTTTATAAAAAACCAGAAAAGGTGGCAGACAGGATTCTCACACTATGTATATTTGCAGCCCTGTGCTGGGGTTGTGCTCAGCAAGGATCTCCTTCGGGCGGACCCAGGGACGTAGCCCCTCCGGTGGTGTTGAAGTGTGAACCAGCCAACTATTCCACACAATTTATAGCAAAGAAAATTCAGATCACCTTTGATGAATTCATTGTATTGGACAATGTGAACCAGGAACTCGTTGTATCTCCTCCCATGGAGAAGAAGCCGGAGGTTAAACTCCGCAAAAAGACCCTGTTCATTGAGTTTGAGGAGGAACTGAAAGATTCCACCACCTATACCTTCAATTTCGGGAGCGCCATCAAGGACCTGCATGAGGGTAATAAGCTGCTCAATTATGAGTATGTGTTTTCCACAGGAGACCTACTGGATTCCATGTCGGTAAGGGGAACGCTGAAGTATGCAGAAGACCTGAGCATCCCCGGAGAGCCCTTTTCTATCATGTTGTATGACGACCTGAGGGATTCGGTCCCGGTTTTGGATATCCCGCTTTACGTGGGCCGGTCTGACGATAGTGGCGTATACAGCGTGAACAACCTGAAGGCTGGTATTTACAAAGTTTTTGCCCTCAAGGATGGTAACTATAACTTTATTTTTGACCTGCCTACCGAAGAGATCGGGTTCCTGGATTCGAGCCTGATTGTAAATGCAGAATTTGCCAGAAGCCTCCTTGAAAGCGGGTTGAGCGTGGATACGGTCACCCCCGAACCGTCGGCAGGGATGCTTTTACCGGAATCCACCGATAGTACAATGGTGGAAGCTGACAGTGTGATGGCGAAAAGGCCTGACTACAACTCCATTTACGTGGACCTTCTGCTGTTTACCGAAGAGGTGGAAACACAATACATCACCAATGATAACAGGGATGATCGGCGACTGATCCAGCTGAGCTTTGCCAGGCCCCTTACAGATAGTTTTAACTACAGGTTTCTGAATCCGGAACCGGTTGAGGTACTGGAAGATTTCTCATTGGGGAAAGACAGCCTCAACCTGTGGCTGAGGGATTCCCTGGATTACAAAAAGGATACCCTGATCCTGGAGTTGAACTATACGGCGAAAGATACCACCATGCAATTGGTGACACAAACAGATACCCTGCTTTTCATATACAGGGAAAAGAAAACAAAACAGAAAAAAGGAAGCACCAGGAAAGAGGAGGAGGGGCTCGTCATTTCAACCATAAAAAGCAAGCGGGAAGTAAACCTGAACAGCAGTCTGAGGCTGGACATGAACGTACCCCTGCAGTCTATTCATGATTCACTGATCTGGCTTTACCACATCCCCGATTCGGTCGAGATACCCTTGGCTTTCACTGTTCGCATAGACGAGGAAATTCCCACAAGGGGATGGATTGATGTGGCATGGGAATCAGCTTCAAAATACCGGCTTTTGATGCTCCCCGGTGCATTGAGTTCCATCTATCCCATGGATCACGATACACTGGATGTTTCCTTTCAATCCCGGGATATTGAATATTATGGCCAGATCCTGTTGACCCTGGAGGGTGTTCACAATACGGTAATTATTCAATTGATCAGCAAGCAGAGCGTTGTGCATCAGCTCATTGTGGACCGGAATGGCGAGTATGATTTCAGCTACCTGGTCCCGCAGGAATACCGGATTAAATTCATCCACGATCTGAATCAAAACGGGAAATGGGATACGGGAAATTATATGAAAAAGCAGCAACCCGAACCCGTGGAATTTCTACCCAAACCGATCACCGTCCGTTCAAACTGGGATCATGATATGACCATGATCCTGAAAAAGTAAAATCACCGACCGGTTTATTTATCCAGCTGTTTCCAGCTCAGAGCGGCTGCTCCAAGTACAGCAATATTTCTTTTCAGAAGGGCAGAGGGAACAACCTCTATCTTGTTTCTGTAAATGGGAAGCAAGTTTTCTTCCATACTTTTCACAGTTGGATCAATGATCCATTTTCCAGCCTTGGCCAGACCGCCGAAAAGAAAAATTTTAGCCGGACTGATGTGGGCCACTGTGTCGGCCAGGCTGCGGCCCAGCAGATATCCTGTCTTTTCAAAAGCTTTGATGGCGATGGGATCTCCCTTTTCGGCCAGGGCTGTAATCATGCTGGGTTTCAGCTTGATAAAAGAGATCTTCCGGAACTCGCTTTCTACATTCTCTTCAGCCATCAGTTCAAACACCGTTCTTTTGATCCCTGTGGCAGAAACATAGGTTTCAAGGCATCCCCGTTTACCACAACCGCACTGACGGCCGTGATCCACCGCCCTTACATGCCCAAGTTCCCCTGCAAATCCATCACTTCCATATACTATATCACCATTCACCACCAGTCCGCTTCCCAGCCCTGTACCCAGGGTGATCATCACGAAATTCTTCAGGCCCCGGGCATCTCCGAAAAGCATTTCCCCCAGGGCGGCAGCATTGGCATCGTTTGTGACGACCGCAGGAATCCCGAACTTTTTTTCCATAAGTTCAACAAAGGGTATGATTCCCTTCCATGACAGGTTGGGAGCATGCTCGATGGTTCCCGAATAGAAATTTCCGTTGGGAGCTCCCACGCCGATCCCCCTGACGATCGGCGCAGGGTTCAATGACTTCAGGATCTTCTGCAGATGAAGGTAAAGTGCGTCAATAAAAAATTGAATAGAGGAATGGCCGGTGGTAGGGACTTCATCCTCATGATGAATGGTTCCATCCCTGTCAACCAGACCAAATTTGGTGAATGTTCCGCCTATATCTATTCCGAGTACAACTTCCATGCGTCAAAAATAACAATTCTCATCTGATTTGGTTAAATTAGCAGATACAACTAAAACTTGGATCATGACCAATTTCATTGTACCCGTCGATTTTTCTATTGATTCATTGAAAGGCCTGGAATGGGCGATTCTTTTTTCACAAAAGAAAACCGTGAATATTCAGCTGGTCTATGTGCTCTCAAACAGCACAAATTTTCAGCCCAGTGTGGTGGAACAGGAACACAAGTATGCCCAAAAAGAGTTCAAAAAACTGATGGAAGAATATGAACCCAAATTGGGCAAGAATTCAAAAATAAGGTTCATCATCAAAAAGGGAAAGGTTTACCGGGAGATTGTAAACCAGGTCAACTCCTATAGAAATGCAGTTGTATCAGCCTCCACCCATGGAGCTTCAGGTTTTGAGGAGCTTTTTATCGGGAGCAATGCCCTGAAAATTATTGCGGCTACGGAACAACCCGTATTCACGCTCAGAAGGCCAATTCCCCAAAAAATCACAAAGATTGTACTTCCCATCAAGCTTCACCCGGCCACAAGGCAAAAGGCCACCATTGCTGCGGAAATCGCTGAAATATTCGGAGCCGAACTTCATGTGATCACCATCTCCACCAGCAAAAACAAGAAGGACCTGGAGAGGCTTGAATCCTATGCAAAACAGGTGGAGGGCTACTTCAAGGCACGGGAACTGAAAACAGTGATGAAGACCATTGTGGGTGATAGTCTGCCCATTCTTACCTGCAATTATGCGGAAGCGGTGGATGCCGAACTGACCATCATCATGTCAAGCGCCGTAGATAAATGGAATGTAATGCTTGGAAGTTATGCCCAGCAAATGGTCAATAAATCCAGCACTCCTCTTTTGAATATAACGCCGAAGGAGAAGCACATATCACCGGGATTCAGCACTTTTGGAGGATAACACAAATAGCGCATCTCAGTTAAAAGCGCTCATGGAGGCATTGCCTTTTGTTTCCTGGTTCAAGGATGCGGAAGGTAAATTCAACAGGGCCAATTCCCTTTTTCTTGAAGCCGTTCAAAAGGAGTTGCCAGGTGTGATCGGCAGGGTGAATGCGGACCTGTTGGATAAAGAGGAGGCGCCGCAGAGTGAAAAGGGAGATCTGGACGTGCTTGCGTCTGGTAAAGTCTTGCAGGCAACCTATTCCAGTAATAAAAGAATATACAATACTGTCAGGTTTCCGGTCTTTAACCAGGAAGGCAGGATTACCGGAACAGGAGGTTTCAGAGAGGATATCACCAATCTTTCCAGATCGCTCCAGGAGCTCCATATGGAAAAAGAGTATCTGGAGGCCCTTCTTGATAACATTCCCTATTACATTTTCTTTACAGACAGGCATCACCGGTACATCAAAATTAACAAAATGATGGCAGGCTTGCTGCGCGTCTCCTCCCCCGGGGAGGCTGTGGGAAAGGGTAACGATTCATTCTTCTCAAAAAGGGTGGCAAGGAAAATGCTTGAAGAGGACAGGGCCATTTTAAATTCGGGACAACCCATTGTGAATAAAACCATTTATTTTGAGGATAAAGGTGTGGAGGGATTCTGGATGGAGAACAACAAAATTCCCATCAGGGATGAGCGGGGAGTGATTACTATGATTGTTGGGATTTTCAAGAATGTATCTGAGGCGAAAAAAATAGAGACCGAGCTAAAGGAAGCGAGGGACAAGGCCAGGGAATCGGATCACCTGAAGACCTCGTTTCTGGCCAATATGTCACACGAGATCAGGACACCCATGAATGGAATCCTTGGTTTTGTCACGCTGTTGAGGGATCCGGATCTGAGCGAGGAAAAAAAGGATATGTACCTGAAACATATCGATCAATCTTCCAACCAGTTGCTGAATATTATCGATGACATCATTGACATCTCGAAAATGGAGTCAGGTCAGTTAAAGATCTCCAACAAGCCGGTCAGAATTAATGGAATTCTTGATGAAATTTACTCTTCCTTCTTTCACCGGATCAGGGGTGATGCTCCCGGACAAAAAAAGGTAGCCTTCAATTTAAAAAAGGGAAAGGACGCTCCTGATTTCATTATAGTAACTGATGATTACAGATTGCGCCAGGTTTTCAACAACCTCATAGGCAATGCCATCAAGTTTACCCGGGAGGGTCATATTACATTCGGGTATGAGATCAGGAACAGCCGCCACATCGAATTTTTTGTAAGTGACAGCGGACCGGGAATCCCGCAGGATAAGCAGGGAATTATTTTCGACCGTTTCGGCCAGGTGGAACAAAATTCCGAATACCGGCCCTCCGGAACGGGACTGGGATTGCCCATATCCATGAACCTGGTCAAGCTGATGGGAGGAGAAATGTGGGTGGAATCGGAAACAAATAAGGGATCGGACTTCTTCTTTACCCTGCCGCTGATTACAGTGGAAGCGGAAGAGGAACCACGGGTCCTGATCTCAAATAAAACGTATAACTGGAAATTCAAACGGATCCTTGTGGCAGAAGATGAAGCTCTTAACTGGATGTTTATCAGAGAGATGCTTCGTAAGACTGGGGCAGAGGTTATCAGGGCCGCGGATGGCCGGGAGGCGGTTTCTCTGGCCAGGGAATTGCAGCCCCATGTGATCATGATGGATATTAAAATGCCCGGGATCAATGGAATTGAAGCAACCCGGCAGATCAGATTATTTGATCCGGGGGTACCGGTTATTGCGCAGACCGCTTATGTGATGACTGAGGAGAAAGAAAAAAGCATGAAAGCAGGATGCAACTATTTTGTGACCAAGCCCCTCGATCGGACGGAGATCATGGAGATCATCGATAATTGTTTTAAAGGAAGAAAATGAATGCAGTTGTTGTCGTGGCCGGTGGTTCAGGTCAGCGAATGGGCAGCCAGATACCAAAGCAATATCTTGACCTGGAAGGGAAACCATTGATCATTCATACCCTTGAGAAGTTTTTCACCTATGATCCGGAGATGAAAGTGGTGCTGGTTATGGCCAAAAGTCACCTAAAATTATGGGATGTAATCTCCAGTTCCTACAAACGTGGCCCCGGCATTGTGGTTGCTTTGGGGGGAAGGACCCGCTATGAATCGGTGAAAAACGGGTTGCAACTTATCGAAGACGGACTGGTGGTTGGAATCCATGATGCAGTGAGGCCCCTGGTGAGCCTGGATACCATCGGCAGATGTTATGAAGCTGCAGCGAAAACCGGAAGCGGAATCCCGGTAGTGGACATGGATGAATCGGTCCGGATGATCCGGGAGAACGGAAAATCAGAAAACCTTGAAAGAAGAAAACTAAAACGTGTTCAAACCCCCCAGGCGTTCAGGTCTGAGCAGATCAGGGAGGCATACAGTCAGACATGTGATCCGTCTTTTACGGATGATGCTTCGGTGTATGAGTCTCTTTTCGGACAGTTAACTCTGGTTGAAGGCAACAACGAAAACATCAAAATTACCACCCCCGCGGACCTCACACTGGCCTCGCTTATCATATAATTATTTTATTACCTTGCATCCCCGAGTGCAGCGTATGACAAGAATCCTCACAATCCTGATTGTTGGTTTCATACTGGGTCAGGCGCAAAATGCCCACACGCAGGATCAGATCATCATTGCGGATGACTGGCTGGTCATAGGCGGATTTGAGATAGAAGGGAACAGCGTGACCAAGGAGCGTATTATTTTACGGGAGATGGTTTTTGGGATTGGTGATACCATTAAGAAAATGGAGCTGCTCCCGGCATTTCAGCGATGCAGGGAAAACCTGCTGAACACATCCCTATTTAATTTCGTCTATTTTGACGTGGAGCACATTTCCGATAACAGGATTATTGTGCAGATAGCAGTGACAGAAAGGTGGTATATCTGGCCGGTTCCGATCCTGGAATATGCAGAACGAAATTTCAGCGAATTTATTAAAAATAAGGAGTGGGATAAGCTTGTGTATGGTGCCTGGCTGAAGTGGAGTAATTTCAGGGGAAGAAATGAACTGCTTACAGGTAAAATCAGGCTTGGTTACATCAATGAATATGCATTGGCCTACCACATTCCCAACATTGGAAAGAAGCAACAGCACGGGATTTCCACAGGATTTAACGTGAATCACCAAAATGAGATTGCTGTTCAAACAGTCTTTAACAAACCCGTAGAATATAAACCCATTGAAAAGCCGGCCCAAATCCGTGTCAATGCGTTCGCGAAGTATACATTCAGGAGAAAATACTACTCAACCCATACCCTCCGGATGGATTATTTCAATTATACAGTGTCTGATTCGGTACCGCTGGTCAGTCCCAACTACCTGGGCTCAAATCAGGACAATGGTGAATCCCTGACCAACCTCCAGTATTTGACCCTTTCATATGAATTCAGGCACGATGTGCGGGATTCCAAAGTCTATCCCCTGCATGGATTTGCCGTGAAGCTCAATGCTGAGAAAATTGGGCTAGGGATCGTTCAGGGGTTTCCGTACCAGTCACTTCAACTCACCGGGGTTCTGATGTTCCACCAGGAACTGGCCAGAAGAATCTATTTTTACAACACTACCAAAGCGAGATTTAGCACAGAAAAACGGCTGCCACACATATTAAACCGGGGCCTTGGCTACAATGAATTTTTAAGTGCATACGAACCATATGTGATGGATGGATCGGACTTTTTTATTTCCAAATACAATTTAAAACTGGAGCTGATCAAACCCACCACCAAAACCCTTCCGCTCATCCGGATGGAACAGTTCAACAAGGTACATTATGCCGTTTATATGAATCTTTTTGCAGATGCCGGATATGTGAACTATGAATTTCCAAATCCCACCAACACCATGGTAAATAATTGGCAGTTTTCAACGGGTATCGGATTGGATCTGGTAACTTACTATGACCAGGTTCTTAGAGTTGATTTGGCCATCAACCGGTACGGGGAATATGGTGTGTTTTTTCATCTTGAAACCCCGTTTAACAGGTGGTAAAACAGACGCACATGATCAATCCAGGAAAGCCAGCCAGAAATTACGCCATATTGATCAGCCTTTTTGTGCTGCTGTTTGTGGAGGCTGCCATTTTTCTTATCGAACGGGTCGGGTTCAGACATAGTTACCTGAATTACATCGTCATGGGACTGGTTATATGGGCTGGCACATTTCTGATCGTCAGATTTTTTTTCAACCGCTTTGCGGAGCAAAAGATTCGCTTCATTTTCAGAGGCCTGCAGAGTTATACCATGTCTCCCGGCAAGCCCGGGGAGACCAATAAAAAGGGAGATGTGGTTACGGAACCTGGTCATGAGCTTAGGGTTTGGGCAGACCACAAAACAGAGGAGATCAATAAACTCAGGAAACTTGAGAAATACCGGAAAGACTTCCTTGGAAATGTTTCCCATGAATTGAAGACCCCCATTTTCAATATCCAGGGTTACCTGTTAACTCTTCTTGACGGGGGAATAGAGGATGCCAGCGTAAACAAACTTTATTTGAAAAGAGCCGAAAAGAGCACAAACCGGCTCATCAACATCGTGGATGACCTGGATTCCATAGCCAGATTCGAATCGGGTGAGTACACCCTGGACCGGGAATCCTTTAACCTGGTGAAAGTAGTTGAGGAGGTGATTGATGACCATGAGATGTCCGCAAAACAACAGAACATCAGGATCAGCCTGGATCGTAAATACAACAAGCCCATCCGGGTTATTGCTGACAAAAAAAGGATCATAGAGGTGCTCAATAACCTGGTTAATAACTCCATTAAATATGGGAAGGAGGGGGGCAAAACCACGATCGGATTCATGAATACTGATGAGCATGTTCTGGTGGACATATCTGACAATGGCATCGGCATAGAAGAAAAATACCTCCCGAGGATATTTGAGCGTTTTTTCAGGGTTGATAAAAGCCGTTCCAGAGAATCGGGCGGGACAGGACTGGGTCTTTCCATTGTGAAACATACCATTCAAGCCCATAACCAGACCATCACCGTCCGGAGCAAGGTAAATGGGGGTACCACTTTTATTTTCTCTCTTGACAAAGCATAATAAGAGCGACCCTATTTCGGGGGTTCCCTCCAGTCCCCCTCTTTTTTTATCAGATCAATCAATGCTGCCAGCGCCTCTTTTTCCGGGATGTTTTGCTGAACAGGCAACCTTCCCCTGTAGAGGGTTACACGGCCTGCACCTGCACCCACATATCCATAATCGGCATCAGCCATTTCACCGGGACCGTTCACAATGCATCCCATGATTCCGATTTTAATAGGGTCCAGATGCGAGGTGGCCTTCCGGATCTCCTTCAGTCGCGAGAGGATATCAAAATGGGTCCGGCCGCAGGAGGGGCAGGCAATGTATTCTGTTTTGGTGATTCTTGCTCTTACTGCCTGAAGAACGGAAAGCAGCGTTTCGCTGATAAACTTTTCGCTGTGGAACGGACTTTCAACCCAGACGGCATCTATGGCTCCGTCCACCAGTAGCGAACCTAGTTCACCAGCCATGAGAAGACTGAATCTTTCGGGGTTTCTTTCGGCCAGGATGGTCTTGTAAACAACCGGAGCCCTGGAGTTCACCAGGCAGAATTCGTTGAGAATGGTTTTTATTTCCCCCATGGAGAGCCCATCCCTTTCCAGCAAAAGGATTCCATTGCCCGATTCCAGCAATTCCGGATTTGTTGTCCAGGAATTGAATGAAACAGCCACCTGCTCCACCTGGTTTGGAGTGAGGTCTTCGCCCTCCAGAGGAGGCGTTTTGCTGATGATCTTCACCGGGGATGCATTGCCCAAGCTTAAATAGGGAAGTGACTTTCTGCGCTGATAAGCGAACGGATCCCACGCCAGGTTGCTGAAAGGATCTTTTGAGATAGCAACCGGTTTGGGAAATAGTTCAATAATGGTGCGGGCCACAGGCAGCTCCTCTTCCGGTGGTTCGGTGAGAGATACACGGATGGTATCACCCAGGCCCTCAAGCAAAAGGGGAGCAATTCCCACTGCCGATTTGATCCTGGCCTCCATGCCATCGCCCGCTTCCGTGACCCCAAGATGCAGGGGATAGTACATTCCTTCCCCGGCCATGGTGTGAGCCAGCAGGCGGACCGACTGGATCATGACTACGGGATTGCTTGATTTCATGGAGACAACCACCTTTTCCATTTCCCGGGATTTACATATGCGCAGAAACCGCATGGCCGATTCTACCATTCCGGCCGGGGAGTCCCCGTATTCCCTGAGAATGGATTCATCCAGGGAACCATGATTGACACCAATCCGGATGGCCGTTCCATATTTCCGGCAAACTTCCAGCAACCGGGGAAGAAGGGTTTCAAGCGCTCCTCCCTTCAGGTAATTACCGGGATTGATACGGATTTTATGAGCCACAGCGGCAGCCTCCAGGGCAAGATTGGGCCTGAAATGGATATCAGCAACCAAGGGGACCGAGACACCTCTTTCCTGTAATTTATCCTTGATCTCTGACAAGCTCTTCACCTCCCTGGATCCCTGGGTGGTAAGTCTTGCCAGCTCGGCGCCGGCACGGATCATGCGAATGCACTGCTCCACCGAAGCATCCACATGATTGGTGTTTGTATTGGTCATGGACTGGATGCGAACCGGTGCAGTTCCCCCCAGAGAAAGATTGCCGATGACAATGGTTCGTGAACGGAAGAGGGAAGACATGTCAGCTGATCTCCCAATCCGTTCCGTCTTTCCGGTCCTTCAGGATCACACCCAGCCGGGTGAGACCGTCCCTGATCCGGTCGGCGGTTTCAAAATCTTTACTCTCCTTGGCTTCATTTCTCAGGCTGATGATCATCTCCAGGAGATCCTCTGTGATCCGCATATTCCCGCCTGATTTATTCGTGGGAAGCAGACCAAGCACCTGAATGACCATCACATGGTATAGAGACCTCAATTTTTCCAGATCTGCATCACTGATGGATCCACTCCCCGCTGCCAGGTTATTGATTTGAGTGACACCTGTAAGCAAATGCCCAATTAGTTTGGTTGTATGCAAGTCATCCAGCAAAGCTTCATAGCACTGCTTAATCAGGGCATCCACCTCCAGGGTCGATTTAGATCGGGCATTGATTTTATCCAAAAGGGTCATGGCACTCATCAATCGTGCCAGCCCCTTTTCTGCCCCCTGCAGGGCTTCGTTGGAGAAATCAAGGGTGCTTCTGTAGTGTGCCTGCAAGATAAAGAAACGAATGGTCATGGGATCATAAGGGCGGTCCAGCTTGTCATGATTGCCCGAGAAGAACTCATCCAGGGTAATAAAGTTACCCAGTGAGCGGCCCATCTTCTGCCCGTTGATGGTGATCATGTTGTTATGCATCCAGTATTTTACAGACGGTTTACCGTAACCGGCCACATTTTGGGCAATTTCACATTCATGATGAGGAAACAGCAGGTCCAGGCCTCCCCCGTGGATATCAAACTCCATCCCCAGGTATTTGGTACTCATGGCCGAACACTCCAGATGCCATCCGGGATAACCATCTCCCCAGGGAGAGGACCAGCGCATGATGTGCAAGGGATCGGCTTTTTTCCACAGGGAAAAATCCAGGGGATTCCGTTTTTCTGACTGTCCGTCCAGCGCCCTGGTATTGACCATCAGGTCATCTATCTTCCTTCCCGACAGGATACCATATGGGTGATCTTCGTTGTACCGGCTTATGTCAAAATAGACAGAGCCGTTTACTTCGTAAGCATATCCGGCCTCCATGATCTTTCCGATCAGCTCCTGTTGTTCAATCATGTGACCACTGGCCCGGGGTTCTATGCTGGGAGGCAGCACATTCAGTTCCCTCATGTTCTCGTGGTAGCGGTTCATGAAGTGCTGGACCACTTCCATGGGCTCCAGCGATTCGAGACGGGCCTTCTTCAGAATCTTGTCTTCTCCCTCATCTTCATCCTCCTCCAGGTGACCCACATCGGTAATGTTGCGGACATACCTGACTTTGTAGCCCAGATGCATCAGGATCCGGAACAATACATCAAAAGTGATGGCCTGACGGGCATGTCCCAGGTGGGCATCACCATAAACGGTGGGTCCGCAGGCATAGAGACCAACAAAAGGGGGGTTCAGGGGTTCGAATTTCTCTTTCCTTCGGGAGAGGGTATTGTATATAAAAAAGTCGTTGATCATAATATTACCGGATAAGCCCAATGGTGGGAACAAAATTAGTTAATTTTAGCTATTACCTGAAACAGAATAAATCATGAGCAAAGGCAAGCAAAAAAAACAGGATAAATTGTCCCCGGATCAGGCCACGGCCCTAATCATGGGTGTTTTTGGACGAAATCCCAAGAAAATCCTGAATTTTAAACAGGTTTCGTCCCAGTTGTTTATCAATGATAAATACGGCAGATCGGTGATCAGTAAAACCCTGGATGAACTGGTCCGTATCAAACAACTGGAACAGGTTGCCCCGGGTCGTTACCGGCTTCTGAGCCGGGCCGGGTACCGGACAGGCACCCTGGATATGACTCAGCACGGATATGCCTTTCTGATCTCGGAGGATGAAGCAGATGATGTATTTATTGCCCGGAACAACCTGAAAACAGCCCTGGACAGGGACCTGGTCAAGGTGATCGTCTATCCCAGAAAAAAGAACAGCACACGCATAGAAGGGGAAGTAATAGAGATCCTGGAACGCTCCAGGGATACATTTGTAGGTACTGTAGAGATTTCAAAAGAGTATGCCTTTTTGCTTCCTGACAGCAGGAAAATGCCCTTTGATATTTTCATCCCCAAGGGAAAACTGGGGGGAGCGGAACACGGACAGAAGGCCATTGCCAGGATCACCGAATGGCCGGGGAAGGTGAAAAACCCCTTCGGTGAGATCGTGGATGTCCTGGGATACCCCGGAGAAAATGATACCGAAATGCACTCGATCCTTGCAGAGTTTGAATTACCCATCCGTTTTTCTGCAGAGGTTGAGGAAGCGGCCGAAAAAATACCCGATGCCATCCCTGCAGAAGAGATAAAAAAGCGACGGGATTTCAGGAAGACACCTACCTTCACCATCGATCCGGCCGATGCCAAGGACTTTGATGATGCGTTGTCGCTCCGACCTCTGGACGGGGGACTGTGGGAAGTGGGAATTCACATTGCAGATGTGTCCTACTACGTGCAAACCAAGAGTATTCTGGACCACGAGGCCTATGACCGGGGTACTTCGGTTTACCTGGTGGACAGGGTGGTCCCCATGCTGCCGGAAAAGCTCTCCAACGGGGTTTGCTCCCTGCGGCCCGAGGAAGACAAACTTACCTTCTCTGCAGTATTTACAATGAACGATCAGGGGACTGTGCTGGATGAGTGGTTTGGCAGAACCGTAATCCATTCAAAGCGCAGGTTCGACTATGAAGAGGCCCAGAAGGTCATTGAGACAGGAAAGGGGGATATGAAAGAGGAAATACTAACCCTGTACGGAATCTCTAAAAAACTGAAGGACAAACGGTTTAAAAACGGATCCATAAACTTTGAAAGAGAAGAGGTAAAATTTCACCTGGCAGAGGACGGAACACCCACGGGAGTCTATTTTAAAGTACAGATGGAATCCAACTGGCTCATAGAGGAGTTCATGCTCCTGGCCAACAAGCATGTGGCGGCATATGCCAGCCGGGGTGGTAAATATGCCAAAGACGCAGAGCAGGGCAAAGCAAAAGGACAAGCCGGGAAAAAGAAGGAGGGAAAGACCTTTGTGTACCGCATCCACGACAGGCCGGATCCCGAAAAACTGGAATCATTTTCCAGGTTCATCACCAAGTTCGGCCATACCCTGAACCCCCAGCAGTCCGCCCGTCGCCTCTCCTCTTCACTGAACAGCCTGCTGGATCAGGTGCAGGGTACGAAGGAGCAGCATGTGGTAGAGATGATGGCTCTTCGTTCCATGGCCAAGGCACGATATTCCACCAACAACATCGGACACTACGGACTGGCTTTCAGCGACTATTCCCATTTTACTTCACCCATCCGTAGGTATCCCGATTTGATGGTACACCGCTTGCTGGCCCATTACCTTGAACAGGGTGAATCCAAGAATGCAGATAAGTACGAGGAGCGGTGCCTGCATGCATCCGAGATGGAGCGCCGGGCAGTGGAAGCTGAACGGGCATCCACCAAGTACAAACAGGTGGAGTTTATGCAGGACAAGGTGGGCAAGGAGTTCGATGGTTTGGTTTCAGGCCTTACCGAATGGGGTATCTATGTGGAGATTGTGGAGAACAAATGTGAAGGGATGGTATCCATCAAAGGCATAGGGGACGATTATTATGAGTTCGATGAGGAGGAATACAAGATCGTTGGAAAGCACTCGGGCAAGGTGTTCGAAATTGGCGATCCAATCCGGATCGAAGTGGTCAATGCAAACCTCTCCAGGAGACAACTGGATTACAAGCTGGCAGAATTCGACCCGGCGGAATAGTTTTTCGAAGAAAAAGTTGCCTAAAGATTATATAGTCATTAATTTAGGATAGCTTAGAAATTCGAATCAACATGGTTGTTGTCAAATCGGAAGTGAGGGCACAGATCGTTGATGTGGCCACCAAGATCTTTACCAGATATGGATTCAGGAAAACCACCATGGAAGAGATTGCATCAGCTTCCGGCAAGGGCAAGAGTTCTATCTACTACTATTTTCCCAGCAAGGAGGAGATCTTCAAGGCGGTGGTTGAAAAAGAAGCAAGCGAGTTAAAGGAGCATCTGGATAAAACCATCCATGCCGACGCACCTCCCATTGACAAACTCAAGACATATATTCTTTTCCGGCTTCACCATGTACGAACGGTGGGGAATTTTTATGCGGCGATGAACGAAGAATCTTTGTCACATCTGGATTTTATCCTTGAGATCCGGAAGAATTTTGATCAGAATGAGCTCCAGGTTGTAAAGGGCATCCTTGAAGAGGGAATGGCCGAGGGATCTTTCCAGATCAATAACCCGGAGATCGGGGCCATCGCCATCGCTACCATGATGAAGGGGCTGGAACTCCCCCTCTTGCTCAGTGATGATCACAAAACCGACAGGGGGGAGCTGCTGGATGACCTGATCCGGGTCCTCTTCTACGGCATCGTCAAACGATAATCCCGGTATTATTTCATTCATGATATTTTAACGCCAAGTGGTTATTAGCTTCGCTAAAAATCCCAGTTGGCTTATAAAACATCATGAAAGAATAGTCTCTATTGAATGGAATGCCGTTCGGTGGTAACCCGAGTTTAGTTGCCGGATGCCAGGGCTGCCATTTTCGTGAAAAGCGCTGTGTTTTCATAGATCCCATTGAATTCTTTGGCTCCGGGCCCATAGGCAAATACGGGGATCAGTGTGGCGGAATGTCCCGTGGTAGCAAAGGTTGGGTCTACAATGTTGTAGTCACTCTGACCGGTTTTTTCATTGATACCAGCAGAAAGGGTAAAGCCACCGGTCTCATGGTCGGCGGTGACTACCACCAGTGTATGGCCATCTTTTTCGGCAAAATCCAGGGCCACCCGGATGGCCTTCTCAAAATCGAGCATCTCACCGATCAGGTATTCGGTGTTGTTTGCATGTCCGGCCCAGTCGATCTGGGAGCCTTCCACCATAAGAAAAAATTGATCATTTTCTGCCGAGAGCTGGGCAATGGCCAGCGATGTAGCCTTGGGAAGGAAGTCACCCCGTCCTTCTGTAATGGGGAGCATTCCACCCTGTGCCAGCAGGTAGCCGTATTTCTGACCGGGTTCCAGGCTTGCAGCTTTCTTTAAGGAGATGGTATCCAGAAAAAAGCCCTTGGCGGCAGCAGATGCAAAAAGATCCTGGCCATCTTCACGCCGGTTAAAGTATCCGATCCCGCCGCCGGCAAAAAAATCGATATTTGAGTCGAGCAGTTGCAAAGCGATGGCCTCCTCCATTCCGCGTTGCTTCACATGGGCGTAGAATGATGCAGGAGTGGCATGGGTAATGGAAGAGGTGGAGACCACACCGGTATTCCATCCCAACTCCGAAACCACCTCGGTGATGTTGGAGATGTTGTTTTGAAGGGTGTCCACGCCGATGGCGCCATTGTATGTCTTGGTCCCCGTGGCAAGGGCTGTACCGCTGGCACCCGAATCGGTCACTTTGTGGGTTGCCGAGGAGGTTTTACTCAGGCCGATGTTTCTGAATCGCCCAAAGCTTGAAGGAGCATCACCGAAGTAAAATACCGAAGAGACCTCCGAAAGGCCCATCCCGTCACCAATAAGAAATATGATGCGATCAGGTTTTTCAGAAGTTGATTTACGTGTTTGTGGAGATGTAGTACAAGCAAGGGTTCCAAGTAGCAGGGACAGTATGAGAAGGTGTTTCATTTTTTAAAGATGTGTGTGAAGCTGCAAAATAAATAATAAATATGCTAAAAATCTCATTTTAAGCTAATTTTACCTGAGAAAGAAACAGGTGAAACCAAAGATCCAAAATACCATGAAGAAAATCAATTTTATAAAACGTTTCCGGCACTTTCTACGGACCACGCTGATTGGTGGTATGGTCGCCCTGGCTCCCCTGACACTGATTATTCTGTTGTTCCGGTGGATGATCAATTTGATCGGGCGTACCCTGACCCCATTGGTGGATACAATCCTGCAGGATACAGATCCCGGAAAATTCTTCAAGTTCGGTCTTTATGTAATTACATTTGCAGCCATCCTGCTGATCTTCTTTATCATCGGGATTGTCGTTCGCACCCGGCTGTCTGTCTTTATGAGTAAGGCAGAGGACCGGTATTTGATGAAGATACCCGGGTATAAACTGGCCAGGGAGACCATCAAGCAGTTTTTCGGGAAAAACCGCTCCTTTTTCAGGGAGGTGGTACTGGTGGATATTTTCAATACCGGAACCCTGATGACCGGATTTATTACCGATGACCAGGGAGAGATCGTTACAGTATTTGTCCCCACTGGACCCAATCCCACATCGGGCAACATATATCACATGCAGAAGGAACGAGTACTGAGGACATCGGCTTCGGTGGATAGCGGCATGAAATCGATCATCAGCTGCGGAGCCGGATCAGCAGATATATTTGCTGCGGCGGAAAAAGGGTAATTAAACCGGCCTACTCCGTTTCACTTTCTTGCTCAGTTTCATGTGTTGAGGCCACATGCCTGAAAAATCGTTTCTGGTTGAAAAGAATGACCACCACGGCCACGGTAATGCTGGCGTCGGCAATATTGAACACAGGCCTGAAAAAGATAAACCCGGCCCCCCCCCTGAACCATTGGGGATAGTTGCCCCGGATGATCGGAAAATACAACATATCCACCACCTTGCCAAGAAAAAGTGGTGCATAACCCCCTCCTTCGGGGAATAGAACAGATGGCATAACCGGACCGCTGGCGCTGAAGATTACTCCGTAAAAAACCGAATCGATAATGTTACCAAGCGCTCCGGCCAGGACCATTGAAAGCGCTATGATCAGCCCGGTATGGGCTTTGGTCCGGATCAATTGCCGGATGTAATACCCGATACCGACCACAGCCAGCATCCGGAAAGATGTTAGCAGGATTTTCCCCCAGTTGCCGGGAAGGCTTAGCCCGAATGCCATGCCATTGTTCTCCACAAAATGAAGCATCCCCCAGTTCCACAGGACCGGGGTTTGCTGGTATAGGGTCATATTGGTTTTGACCAGAATCTTCAGGGTCTGGTCGGCCAGAAGGATAAGCAGGACGACAAGTATGGACTTCCTGGTAATCGACATGGAATAAGGGCCCAGGATCTTACTGTCTCGATTTCGCTTCAATACAAAGTGTGGCATGGGGAACTGCACGCAGGCGCTCCTTGGAAATAAGCGTTCCGGTTTCCCTGCAAATGCCGTAGGTTTTGTTCTCAATTCTCACTAGTGCTGCCTGAAGATGCTGGATAAATTTATGCTGTCGTTGTGCCAGTCTGCCGGCTTCTTCCTTGGAGAGCGTTGCCGCGCCCTCTTCCAGAACTTTGAATGTGGGCGAAGTATCCTGGGTGTCGTTACTTTCACTCTGGGTAATAGCCGATTTCAACAACTCATAATCTTCTTTGGCTTTATCAAGCTTCATCAGGATGATCGCTTTGAACTCCTGCAATTCTGCATCCGAATATCTGTTTTTCTCAGCCATGATCGGTCTCCTTTCATTTTTTTAAATATACAATAATTTTCATGATTCTTTGATGCTTCATTTATACCCTGGAAACCTGGATATTTATAAACACATCATCATCAATATCAATGCGTTTGCCCTGGTTGTTTTCAATGCTTTCTGTTAGCGTCACATTATCGGCAAGTGTCTGGGAACCAATGTATTCTCCGTGAGTCTCGATGGCCTTATTGATAAGCTCATGGGATTCGATGACCACCCGGATTTTATCGGTTACATCGAACCCGCTCTCCTTGCGGATATTCTGTATGCGGTTGATCAGTTCCCTGGCAATGCCCTCCTGTCTTAACTCTTCCGAAATATGAATATCCAGGGCAACCGTAATGGCTCCTTCATTGGCCACAAGCCAGCCAGGTATATCCTCCGAAATAATCTCCACATCCTCCAGGGACAGCCGGATCTGTTCCCCTCCGGCAACCAGAATCCAGGATTTCTCTTTTTCAAACGCAATGATCTGCTCCTGATCCATTCGGTTGATGGCTACTCCAATCTGCTTCATCAGTTTCCCATACCGGGGACCCAGGGTCTTAAAGTTGGGCTTGATCCTTTTTACCAGTATTCCAGCGGTGTCCGACAGATATTCGATCTGCTTTACGTTAACTTCGTTCAGCACCAGGGTTTTTACACGTTCCACCTGCTTGCGGAATGCCTCGTCGGTCACAGGGATCATGATTTTATTCAAGGGCTGGCGAACCTTGATATTTACCCTGCGTCTTAACCCGAGGATCATGGAAGAGATCTTCTGGGCCACATCCATTCGTTTTTCCAGGTCCGAATCGATGAGCGACTCATCAAAACCCGGGAAGGATGTAAGGTGAACCGATTCATTCAGGTTCCGCCCTGTGACGCCGTTCAGGTCACAAAACAGTTTCTCCATGTAAAACGGAGCAATGGGGGCAGAAAGCAATGCCACCGTTTCCAGGCAGGTGTAGAGTGTCTGGTATGCAGCTCTTTTATCGGAATCGGGCTCACCCCCCCAGTACCTTTTGCGGTTCAGACGGACGTACCAGTTGCTCAGGTTCTCTGTGACAAAGTCCTGGATCAGCCGTGCAGCCCGGGTAGGTTCGTAACTCTCATACTGTTCCGTTACTTCCCTGATCAGCGAGTTGAGCAGAGAAATGATCCAGCGGTCAATTTCAGGCCGCTGATCCACAGGAACTTCCGCGGCCTCATAGGTGAATCCATCCACATTGGCATAGAGCGCAAAGAATGCGTAGGTATTGTACAGGGTGCCGAAGAATTTTCTTTTAACCTCGTCGATTCCCGATTCATCAAATTTCAGGTTGTCCCAGGGCTGTGCGTTCGCAATCATATACCAGCGCACGGGATCCGATCCGTGCTTGCCGATGGTGGTAAACGGATTCACTGCATTGCCAAGCCTTTTTGACATCTTGTTCCCGTTTTTATCCAGGACCAGTCCGTTTGAAATAATATTCTTAAAAGATACCGAATCGAAAAGCATGGTGGCAATGGCATGCAGGGTAAAAAACCAGCCCCGGGTCTGGTCCACACCCTCGGCGATGAAATCGGCCGGGAAAAGCTGGTCGAAGTCATCATTGTGTTCAAATGGGTAGTGATACTGGGCATAGGGCATGGATCCCGAATCGAACCACACATCGATCAGAACCGGCTCCCGGAACATCTTCTGGCCTGTCTCACTCACCAGGATGATCTCATCCACAAATGGCCTGTGCAGGTCAAACACGTTGTAGTTCTCCTCCGAAAAATCACCCACCGTAAACTTCTCCAGTGCATTGCTGTCCATAAACCCGGCGGCCAAAGATTTCTCAATTTCTTTTTTAAGCTCAGCCACAGACCCAATGCATACCTGTTCCTTTTTATCCTCGGTGACCCAGATGGGAAGAGGCGTACCCCAGAATCTTGCCCTGGAGAGGTTCCAGTCCACCAGGTTCTCCAGCCACTTGCCGAACCTGCCGGTACCCGTGGAGGCTGGTTTCCAGTTGATGGTGTTGTTGAGCTCGATCATCCGCTCCTTCATGGCGGTGGTCCGCACAAACCACGAATCAAGCGGGTAATAAAGCACCGGTTTATCAGTTCGCCAGCAGTGGGGATAGTTGTGAACATGCTTTTCAATACGGAACGCCTTGTTTGTTTGCTTCAGGTGAACGGCAATATCCACATCAACGGTGGGATCTTTTTCCGACTTGGTATCGTCATACTCGTTCTTCACATATTTGCCTTCGAATTCGCCATAGGAATCCTGGTTGACCCTCTGCTTCACAAATTCAGGGTCTATGTCCGATATGCGATAGAACCGTCCCTTCTTGTCCACCAGGGGTTGTACATTCCCGTCTTTATCGATGATGGTCAGCGGAGCAATGTCATTGGCCATGGCCACGCGGTAGTCATCAGCACCAAAAGTCGGAGCCGTATGGACCACCCCGGTGCCCTCCTCTGTGGTTACAAAATCGCCCGTTATAACTTTAAAAGCATTTTCGCCCGGATTGACCCAATCCAAAAGCTGTTCGTAGGAGATCCCTTCCAGGACTTTCCCTGAAAAGTTAAGCTCCATTTGCCAGGGTACTTGCTTATCTCCCGGCTTATACTCATTCAGGGGCCCTTCCCTTTGATTCTCAGGAAAGTACCTTCCCATGAGTTCGGTGGCAAGCACTACAGAAACCGGAATACCTGTATAGGGATTGTAGGTGCGAATGAGCGCGTACTCAATACCAGATCCAACCGTAAGAGCCGTATTGGAAGGCAGGGTCCAGGGTGTGGTGGTCCATGCAAGGATATATACATCCGTATTGGTGGCTTCAAACAGGAAGTCAGAAAGCGCATTCCTTGTTACTTTAAACTGGGCCACCACCGTGGTGTCCTTCACATCACGGTAGCAACCGGGCTGGTTCAGTTCGTGGGTGCTGAGGCCCGAACCGGCAGCCGGGGAATAGGGCTGTATGGAATATCCTTTATATAGCAGGTCTTTCTTATGGAGCTCTTTCAGAAGGTGCCAGACCGATTCGATGTATTTGTTTTCGTAGGTGATGTATGGATCATCCATGTTGATCCAGTAACCCATCTGCTCGGTGAGGTCCTCCCACATATCGGTGAATTTCATCACATCCTTCCGGCATGCTGCATTGAACTCAACAATGGAGATTTTGGTACCGATATCCTCCTTGGTGATCTTTTTGCTGCTTTCTACAGCCAGTTCCACGGGTAGTCCGTGGGTATCCCAGCCTGCTTTGCGCTTCACCTGGAATCCCTGTTGTGTTTTATACCTGCAAAAAATGTCTTTGATGGTCCGGGCCATCACATGGTGGATACCTGGCACACCATTGGCTGAAGGGGGCCCTTCGTTAAAAACGAAAGTTGGCTTTCCTTCGCGGGTGGTCACTGATTTCTTAAAGATCTGGTTCTCCTTCCAGAAATCATTGATCTCCTTGTTGATCTCCGCCAGGTCAAAATTCTTATATTCAGGGAATTTCTTACGCATCCAACACTCCTTTACCAGGGTTTATTAAAATTGCACAAAGATAGAGGAGCGGGAGGGATTTTGCAAGAGTCCCTGAAAAAAGGCCTATAAGAAAAACAGATCTGTTATATTTCTTTGTCCGCAAACGTTTGAAATAAGGGATTCGCTGATTATTAGAGATTTACGATGGTTATTTGGCATCGAGAACGTGAGATTGATCATCCTTTTTTCATACATTTGTAATCGAGCCGGCCCCGGTTCCTTTAATCTTACAATATGAAAAAGCCAAGATTAAGTTTCTGGCAGATCTGGAACATGAGTTTCGGTTTTCTGGGTATCCAGGTTGGTTTTGCTCTGCAGAACGGAAATGTAAGCCGCATATTTCAAACCCTTGGTGCGGAGATCGATCAGATCCCCATTCTTTGGATTGCCGCCCCGGTTACGGGCTTGATTATTCAACCCATCATTGGTCATATGAGTGACAATACCTGGGGACGAATGGGCAGGCGGAGGCCCTACTTTCTTGCAGGTGCTATCATGGCCTCCATCGCTTTACTTCTTATGCCCAACTCTCCCGGCCTTTGGATGGCTGTGGGCATGTTATGGATCATGGATGCCTCGATCAACATCTCCATGGAGCCTTTCCGTGCCTTTGTGGGGGATATGCTTCCCAATGAGCAGCGGACGCAGGGCTTTACCATGCAGAGCTTTTTTATTGGTATCGGTGCCTTTGCAGCATCCTGGTTGCCATACATGTTGTCGGAATGGTTGCATATTTCAAATACAGCCCCGGAAGGAGAGATCCCGCAAACCGTACGCCTCTCTTTTTATATTGGCGGCTCTGTATTGTTTCTGGCGGTTTTGTGGACCGTGCTCAGAACCAGGGAATATTCTCCCGAGGAACTTAAAAGCTTTGATAAGGAGCAAGGGACAAGGGAAAAGGAGCAAGAAGATGCTATTGAGCCAATGCAGAAATATTTGAGAAGGGGAATCTTATGGACCCTGGTGGGCATGGGTATTGCCTGGCCCATCTACAGGTTCTCCCTGGAGAAAGAACTGTATATACTGGCAGGGGGTTTTGGATTATTCGGGATTCTTCAGCTGGCCGCAACCGCCCTGATTTCGGGTCAGAAAGAGAAGAACGGACTGGTAAGCATTATTACAGACATGTACCGCATGCCGCAGACCATGAAGCAACTGGCCGTTGTACAGTTCTTTTCGTGGTTTGCCATGTTCAGCATGTGGATCTATACCATTCCGGCAGTTACCCAGTACCTGTATCATACCACTGATACCACTTCGGAGGTATACAACGAGGGGGCTAATTTGCTGAGCGGGATGATGGGTTGGTACAATCTGTTTGCAGCTGCCTTCGGATTGCTTTTATTGCCTCTGCTGGCCAGGCTTACCAACAGGAAGATTACCCATTCAATCTCACTGTTGGCGGGGGGGCTCGGACTGGCATCTTTCATGTTTCTGGGCAATCCCCAGCATATGATCTTTTCCATGATCGGGGTTGGACTGGCATGGGCCAGCATCCTGGCCATGCCTTACGCCATCCTTACAGGCTCCCTTCCCTCACAAAAAATGGGGGTTTACATGGGGATCTTCAATTTCTTCATTGTAATTCCCCAGATCCTGGCTGCCACCATTCTTGGTTTCATGGTAAGCTCCCTGTTTCATGGTAACAGCATTTACGCGCTTCTGACCGGAGGAATTTCTCTGATGGTGGCTTCGGTACTGATCCTGTTTGTGAATGACAAAACGTATGTAAGGGGAAAGGGACAAGGTTAAAGGGACAAGGTTAAAGGGACAAGGTTAAAGGGGAAAAGGACAAGAGGCAAAAGTAGAAAGTAAAAAGACACAGATGAACGGCCACTATATAAAAGACCCATGGAGCATCATAGAGGAGGGTTTTCATCCCGGCATGCAGGAGGCGTCTGAAAGTATATTCAGTCTCGGCAATGGCCGCATGGGTCAACGGGCAAATTTCGAAGAACAATATTCGGGAACCACTCTTCAGGGCAATTATCTGGCTGGAGTATACTACCCCGACAAAACACGGGTTGGCTGGTGGAAAAACGGCTACCCCGAGTATTTTGCCAAGGTATTGAATGCGCCCAACTGGATTGGGATTGATGTGGAGATCGATGGCCAGCAGCTGGACCTCCACCATTGTGAACCGGTGGATTTCAGGAGGGAACTGAACATGCGGCAGGGATATCTGGAGCGGACATTCACCATTGTCAAAAAGGGTAAGAAATTGCACATTTCGGCCAGGCGATTCCTGAGCATGAAAAGGGATGAGATCGGGGCCATCCGGTATACAATCCGATCTGAAGATTTCAAAGGCCCCATCTCTTTCACACCCTATATCGACGGCAATGTAGTGAACCGGGATTCCAATTACGGAGAGCATTTCTGGGAGATCGAAACCACAGGCGCAGGCCGGGATGATTCATGTTTAATGGTCAGGACACGGAAAAGCGGGTTTGTGACCTGCATGACCATGGGATATGTTTTGAAAATGGGAGATAGAACCATTGGGCCGGAACCACAAGTGATAGAGAGAAATGACTATGTGGCAAACCGGGTTTCTGTGGAGATAGGGGAAGGGGAAGAGGTCACACTATTCAAATACGTCTCCGTACTGACCTCCCTGAACCATGAAACCGGGCAAATGGCTGAAAAAGGACTGAAGATTCTTCAGGAAGCCATGGGTGCCGGGTTTGACACCCTGTTTAAGGAGCATACAGCGGTATGGGAAGAAAACTGGGCCCACTCTGATATCATCATTGAAGGTGATACTGCCGCACAACAAGGCATCAGGTTCAATATTTTTCAGTTAAACCAGACCTATACAGGGAAAGATGAGCGCTTGAACATTGGACCCAAAGGATTCACCGGGGAGAAATACGGAGGAAGCACTTACTGGGATACGGAAGCCTATCTGATTCCCTTCTATCTGAGTACCGCACCCCAGAAGGTGTCTCGCAACCTGTTGATATACAGGTATAAACACCTTAAGAAGGCCATTGAAAACGGGACAAAACTCGGTTTTAACAACGGGGCGGCACTCTATCCCATGGTGACCATGAATGGCGAGGAATGCCATAATGAATGGGAGATCACATTTGAGGAGATCCACAGAAACGGAGCCATCGCATTTGCCATATACAACTACATCAGGTACACCGGAGATCACGGCTACCTTGGAGAATTCGGGCTGGAAGTGCTTATAGGCATTTCCCGGTTCTGGAGTCAGCGGATAAACTGGTCCGGCGAAAAGGGAAAATATGTCATGCTTGGTGTAACGGGCCCCAATGAATATGAAAACAACGTAAACAACAATTGGTACACCAACAAGATGGCCAGATGGACCCTCTCTTACACCCTTCAGGCACTGGATCATGTGAAGGAATCCGATCCGGCAGCCTTTGATGAGATTAAAAAACGCACCAGGTTTAACTTCAGTGAGGAGACGGCTGCATGGGGGGATATCATAGAGAACCTTCATTTTCCCTATGATGATGACAACAAGGTGTTTTTACAGCAGGATGGCTACATGGATAAGAAGCAGCTCATGGCGGCCGACCTGGATCCGGCCCAACGGCCCATCAACCAGCACTGGTCGTGGGACCGTATTCTGCGTTCCTGTTTTATCAAACAGGCCGATGTGCTTCAGGGGATTTACCTGTTCGAAGATGAATATGATCTGGAGACCATCAGTCGCAATTTTGACTTCTATGAGCCCCGCACCTTACATGAGTCTTCCTTATCGCCGTGTGTGCATTCCATCCTGGCATCCAGGCTCGGAAAGCCGGATATGGCTTATGACCTTTACCTCAGGACCTCACGGCTCGACCTGGATGACTATAACAACGAGGTCAATGAAGGATTGCACATCACCAGCATGGGAGGCACCTGGATGTCCGTGGTTTATGGTTTCGGGGGAATGAAAATAAAGGATGGTAAGCTGAGCTTTGATCCCAAACTTCCGGACAACTGGAGCAGCCTCTCCTTTAAGATCCTATACCGTGGACGTACCCTGAGTGTACATATTGAGAAAAGAAAGGTAAGCATTGAGAATCAGGAAGGTGAACAGTTGGACCTGTTCCTTATGGGCGCTAAAATCCGTTTGGACACCGGAGGAAAGGTGGTTGCAGATATATAAAAAAGGTGAAGATCAACTGGGGTTCTACAAGTCAAAGCCCAGGTCCGTCAGGCGGGTCCTTTCATGGATGTGGATGGCCTGGAACCCCAGTTCCTGTGAAGCTTTAATGTTGTGGATGTTGTCATCCAGAAACAGGGTCTCGCGAGGAATGATCCCTGCATCAGCAATTACATATTCCCAGGCTTCACGGTCCGGTTTGTGGTATCCGATCTCGAAGGAGTAATAGAGCTTTTTAAATGTATCATGCATGGGGATTCCGGCTACATCGAAATACATCTTCTCAAATACCGGTACATGAAGCGGGGAGGTATTGCTCAGCATATAGAGGTCATAGCGTTCTCCAAGCCTTTTCAGTAACACGGCCCTCTCCCGGGGAATTTTTACAATCATGGCAATCCATGCCTCATCCAAAGCCTTATCGGACACATCAATTCCCGCACTTTTCCTGATCTCATTGTGGAATTCCACTGTTCCGATCTTACCTGTCTCATACTTGAAAAACAGGTCGGTTGACATGCTGTGCGGATACTGCAAAAGTTCGGGAGGGAATCCCAGTTCATAAAACCGCTTCAGGGTGGCCTGAACATCGATATCCAGAATGACCCCTCCCAGGTCAAACAGAATGTTTTTGATGGTTTGTTCTGGAGGCATTTTGTATATTCGCTACGGTCAAAGATAGGAGAAAAACAGCATCGCCATGCGCATAGGAGGAAAACACTACCGATCCATCTGGCTCGACAATGAAACTGGTGTGATCAGGGTGATCGACCAGCGAAAGCTACCCTTCGAATTTGAGGTGATTGATCTCAAATCGTCAGGCGATGCACTGTTTGCCATTCGCGAAATGGTGGTCCGCGGAGCACCCCTGATCGGTGTAACCTCCGCATTTGGGATGTATCTGGCCGGACTGCACAGCAGTGCGGACCGCTGGTGTGATGAGGTGAAATCAGCCGGAGAGAAGCTTGTTTCTTCAAGGCCCACAGCCGTGAACCTGAAATATGCGGTTGATCTGTGCCTGCGTGAAATGCAGTGTGCCGGATCGCGCGAAGGAATGATTGAAAGATTGTTCCACCTGGCCGCAGGCCTGGCTGAGATTGAGGTCAATCGCTGCCGGAAAATCGGGGAATTCGGAGTGGAACTCATCAGGGACATATATAAGAAGAAAAATGAGCCGGTCCATATACTGACCCACTGTAATGCTGGCTGGCTGGCCTGTGTAGATTACGGAACGGCCACGGCACCCATTTACCAGGCCCAGGAGGAGGGGATCCCGGTTCATGTTTGGGTGGATGAAACCAGGCCGCGGAACCAGGGAGCCAGGCTGACTGCCTATGAACTTGGTGCACACGGCGTACCCCATACGGTGATCGTGGACAATGCCGGGGGTCACCTGATGCAGAACGGGCAGGTGGACCTGGTGATCGTGGGAAGTGACCGGACCTCCCGGAATGGTGATGTGGCCAACAAAATCGGGACTTACATGAAAGCCCTGGCTGCTAACGACAATCACATTCCGTTCTATGTGGCCCTGCCCTCCAGCACCATTGACATGGAAATGATGGATGGGAAAAAGACAGAAATAGAGAACAGAGATGGACGTGAGGTTTCCCATATGGAAGGATGGGACGAGGAACGTAACCGGAGTGCACGTATTCGTGTCATTCCCTTGACAACGGAGGTGGCCAACCCGGGATTTGACATTACACCTGCCAGGCTGGTAACGGGACTGATCACCGAGAAGGGAATTTGCAGCGCCAGTGAAGAAGGGATCAAAGGATTGTTTGGAGAGTAAGCGGCCTATGAACAGAATTATTGCCATCATCACCCTGCTTCTTGTTTTTAAAACAGGGATTGGCCAGGATCAGAAACAGGGATCGGGCAATGGCCAGCCCTTTTTCCAGGTGCTTTACCATAACGGGGTCCACTGGAACCGGACCGAATATCTTGCAGATTTGCTGGCAGATGGTTTCTGGGCTGTGGAAGTCAGGGTAGGCTTCCAGACTACCGGAAAGGAGATTTGGCAACAATATAACCACTATCCGAAATATGGTCTGGGAATTCACTACGCCGACCAGATCAAGTGGAAAGGCGACACCACGCTGGGGAATCCTTTCAGTTTGTTTGCTTTTTACAATGCTCCCTGGGCACGCTTTGGCCGGTTCACATTAAACTCAAGTATGTCTGTTGGGTTGAGCTATATGTCTTTAATCTATGACCCGGATACCAATCCCTACAATGATATTGTGGCCTCTCATTTTAACCTCTATTTTGATTTTAACCTGAACCTGGGTGTGGAGCTGGGTGAACGAATCGACCTGACTGCCGGCTACGGGGTAACCCATTACTCCAACGGAAACATCCATGAACCTCAGGTAGGACTGAACAACTGGGGATGGAACCTGGGAATGAGCTACCTGTTTGACGGAAAGGAAAAGCCGTTTAAAAGAGCAGAGTACATCCATACGGAACCGCCTGATTTTAAATCCTACGAGGAGGTTCAGTTGATGTTGGCCGCAGGAATTGTGGAATGGCAACCCAAGACCTTACGGGAAGGGTTGTACTATTTTACTTCTTCATTCACAGCTGATTACGCTTACCGCTACAGTCCCCGGAGCGCGGTTACCCTGGGTGCTGATCTGTTCTATGACGGATCCCTGGAACAAGCCATCAAGGGGATATCACCGGAGGATGTGACCACCTGGCAGAAAAGCTACATGGGGGGTCACCTGGGATACCAGTTCACCGTTGATAAGCTGACCCTCGTATTTAACCTGGGTACCTATTTCCTGATGCACTCTTATGACAGGAAATTCTTTTTTGCCCGGGCAGGGGGGAGGATCCGCCTGACAGACCACCTTTCTGCCCATATCTGTATCAAGTCCAGGAACGGGATCCGCTCCGACTGGATCGAATGGGGCCTGGCCTATTCCTTCAAGACCCGGAACAATTCGCAAACTCCTTAATATTTAGTATCTTTTAACATTGAAACCGAACCAGTAATTGTGATCTTAGAATTGTTAAATAGGGTTTGTAAAGCATTGGATAAGAATAATTTTTCATATATGATATCCGGAAGTATAGCGTTGAATATATATGCAATACCGAGAATCTTCTTTTGAGCCCAGAAAAGGATATGAAATACATCAATAAATGGTGTCAAAAACTGGAATTAAACACCTTTGGTTTACTGGAGAATGAAGGATACACCAAAAGAAATATTTAAAAAGCAATTTGAAATTCTCTATTCTAAACCCCTTGAGGAAAAAATTAAGGGACTGTTTGAGTTGACGGAACTTTCACGTATGATTATTCAAAACAGGATTAAATCAGAGAATCCTGAAATATCAGGATCCGATCTGAGGGTGGAAACCTTCAAGGCTTTTTACAGATTGGATTTTGATCAAAGTTCTTTAAATCTGATTGCCGGCAGCATGAAGCATTACCTGGAGAATCAAAGCCGCGCCCCCGGCGTTTGAACCACAGTATATTGCCAGATATTTGTAAATTGTGTAATATTGCAATCCAAAATTCAGGGCCCATAGCTCAGCTGGTTAGAGCACCTGACTCATAATCAGGGGGTCGCTGGTTCAAGCCCAGCTGGGCCCACGGATGCCCGCACTTCATCTAAGAAGTGTGGGCATTTATATTAAATCGCATTCTTTCTTCCAACTTTATATATTCAAGGCATCCGTGGCCCCATCCGGTCTTGAGCCCCCGCGGCAGTCAAGCCCCAGCCTAAAAAGCTCCACTGGAGCTTTTCTTCACGGCAGGTCTAGGTTCAAGCCCAGCTGGGCCCACAGAAAATCAGACACTTACAAGACTGCTTGTAGGTGTCTTTTTGTTTTCGCCAGTTTGGTGCCAGGATTTGAACGAAATCGTAAAGAAGAATACATATGGTTTAGATGGAGATTACCAATATTACTCTATGAAAATATTAGTTCGGTGTTAACGACCACATATCTAAGTTATTCTTTTGAGTCATTAGTTGAGTTGGATAGAGCGGTTGACTGGCAGTCAAGAGATCATCGGTTCGATTCCGATATGCTCCACACAGAGGATAAAAGGGTTGCAAGCTTCAGAGTTTGTAGTCCTTTTTTCATTTGGCTAGGGATATTCGCACATGGTGAAAACGTGTGCGAATATCCCTATATATATCAATCCTTTGCAAAGCACGGCGATAGGTCCACCTTTCGTATTGTCTTAAAGATTTTTAATAAATAGAATTAGCTCTACAATCCTTTTATTAATTGCTTGACAATTGTCCCCTTGTCAGTAATAATCTTCAAAAGGTAGCATCCGCTTTCCAGGCTTGAAATATCTAATTCTGCAGAACCTGTTGTTGAATGTATTTGCTTCTCAAACAGTACTTGTCCAAGGTTGCTTACAACCTCTGCCCTGTATATTTCCCCCTGGGTATTATAATCAATCATTATCTTGTCTTCTGCAGGATTTGGATAAATTGATATAGTATTATCCAGTTCCCGGTCAATAATACCCACACCAGTACTCAGGTTTCTACAGTAGGTATTCTTTTGACCTATGATCGGGTCCTCTATTGTATAACAAACCCGATAATCCCCTGGGACTGAATAAATGTGCTCCGGAAACACAGTTGAGGATTCATATGTTCCATCACCAAAGTCCCACTCAACTGCAGAAGGCACACCGAAACTTGCACCTTTAAATTCCACGAGCATTCCACTCTTTTTCTTAAATGATGAAGAATCTACAACGAATGAAAAGGTAGCCTGGATTCTGTCATTACCGCTCTGAATATCAATGACGTCATTCACATGATCAACACATTTGTTGCCAAGGTTTTTTATATTCAAATGAACATGATAAACCCCGGGCTCATCATACATGTAAACCGGGTCTTGTTCTATGGATTGTCCTCCATCCCCGAAATTCCAGTTCCAGTCATTCGGCTCTCCCATCGACATATCATAAAAATGTACTGTATAGGTCCCTGGCTCTACCTCATAGTTGAATATTGCTTTACAGTCACCTTCATTATCCCCAGCTGATATCGTTTGACAGAAAATGTTAGAGCAGCTCTCAAAGTATGAAGTCAGACAAACCTCGTAGAACCCTGATGACAGGTATTCATGTTCGGGGTTCATATCCGTTGATGTGACGCCGTCACCAAAGTTCCAAAGGAGACCATCCATATTATACCCTGAAGACCGATTATAAAACTTCACAATGTTAGTTAAGGTATCCGCGACAAAGTAAAAGTCGGAATTGCAGTCCTCCCAAAAATCATTGATGTATATTTTCTCTGAATACGTATCAAAACAATCGGTTCCCGGATTTGAAGCTGTTAACGTGACAGTAAAGAAACCTCCTGCAACATAATCATGAGCTGGATCTGACTCCGTGGAACTTGATCCGTCGCCAAATTCCCAGTAATAGTTACTTAATCCCTGGCTTAGATTGAAGAATTCTACGGTTCCGGTGATTGTATCAGTATTATAATTAAATTCTGCATGGCAGGTACTTTCTCCAACACTTATGTCTAAACAATGAATGGATTCAAGGTCATTTATTGAATCAAGTACAGTAAGGCAAGCTGTATAGTTCCCTGTCTCATTATATGTATGAGCAGGATTTTGATCGTTTGAATATGTATTATCCCCGAAATCCCAATACCATCTATTGGGTGTACCGTTAGTTACATCAGTAAAACTGACGGTTAAAGGGGCTGCCCCGGAAGTTTTATCAGAATTGAATTCTGCGTTCAGATAATATTCTCCTTCATTGTATACACAATTTGTACCTGTTTCAAATATCCAACCGCTGTTGTTATCTATATCATCACCACCGAATCCAGCATAGAATTCTGCATTAATTCCTGCGGCAGTAATGTCTCTTAGGTAAATAAATTCACCACAGACTACGCCTGAATCTAATTTAATAAAGGTGCTCGAACCTGTTGCTGAAGACCTTATCTCAATAACTTGATCAGGAGAGCCATCCGCTTCCAGTGTACTATCAATGTAAATGGTGCCACCTGCCGGCAATAAATAGCCATATCCCGGGCTCATGGTTACAGCCTTAAAATGACTGTTATGGGCTATTGTG
>Ga0315535_1000034_pt1 | contig 75360 bp, 71 predicted proteins | sample SalMarSW160220MG_2_FD_203092 | JGI IMG/M metagenome (GOLD analysis project Ga0315535, IMG submission 203092) | Salt marsh sediment microbial communities from the Plum Island Ecosystem LTER, Massachusetts, United States - Salt Marsh Sediment SW1602-20 ... | reverse complement strand
CTGATGAGATCAATGACCGATACGATGAGCTTTGGACCACCGAACGTATGGATCGGGTCATCGAGGCACTGCTGGAAAATCATGTCGCCCTTGAGATCAACAACCTGAGGCGGATCCCAAGTCCTGCTTTTATTCAGAGGGCAAAAAAGGCCGGGGTAAAGTTCACTTTCGGGACCAACAACGAGGGTGCAGATGACCTGGGACGAATGGATTATGCCATTTCCATGATCAACAAGTGCGACCTGGGTTCCGGGGATATGTGGATGCCGTAAGATTTATGATTTCTTCACTGATAAAGATTATCAATAAATCACAATACCATGAAGAAACAAGCTATTCACATAAGAACCGGATTGGAATCAACGTCTTTCGGTTTTAATACTGACGGCACAGGGGAGGAAATAATCACAGCAGCTGATCTTCAGAGATATTTACGTAGTTTATGTCCCGTTGGAGAATTCTCGGTTGACACTATTATAATCGGGAATCCCGATACAAAAATCAGAAAGGCAGGAACAGTCTGGACGCCTTATTTTAAAACTCTGGAAAATGCTGTTAACGAGGGCATCAATGTGTTAATTGTACATGGGTCGACATTTTACATGGACAAGGATCCGGAAGATCTCGGAAAAGAAGGTCAGAATTATTTTAATAATATGCCACCATCTGCAAAAGAACAATATTCAGAGGTTCTGGAAACAAAAAAAAGATGGATTATAAACAACGGATTGGTGATTATCCGCAGTTTTGATGTCCCCAATCTGATCAAGAATTTTGGTATCCCGTTTGGTTTAGGACAGAAATTAGGCTTTAAAAACGAAGATATTGTCCGATCTAAGGATTATTACAATGTTTATCAGGTTGCGAAAGATACAGCGGCAAATATTGCCAAAAAAATTGCCTCTAAGCTTAAGGATTTAGATCAGCCCGGTGTTGCATTCTATGGCGATCCTGACAGACCTGTATCCACAGTCGGGCTTGGTACAGGAGAGATTTGTGATCCGCGGGCTTATGCTGAATTGAATCCCGATCTGTGCATTGGTGTTGATGATACTATTTGGACGTGGCTCCAGACAAGTTATGCCCAAGACACCGGAAAGCCATTGGTGGTAATAAATCAAGGAACCTCCGAGGAGATGGGTATGCGATTATTAAATGAGCATTTACGAAGAAATATTCCATCAATAGAATTTGTACATATCAACCAGGGTTGTGATTACAAATGGATTACTGCGTAAAGTACGTGATTCATTGCTTATGCATTGGGTTACACTTTTAATTTTTAGTGCTGATTGAGAACGTAAAAATGTATAATTGTCATATAAAATATCAATAGATTATTATGGAATGAAGAGACGAGATTTTATTATAACAACCGGATTGGCTTCAATATCTTTTGGTATTAGTGCTTTCGGTACAGGGGAAGAAATAATCACAGCAGATGATCTTCAGAAATATTTACGTAGTTTATATCCTGTTGGCGAACCCTCGGTTGACCGAATAATAATCGGGGATCCTGATACAAGAATTAGAAAGGCGGGTACAGTCTGGACGCCTTATCTTAAGATTCTGGAAAAAGCTGTCAGCCAGGACATCAATGTGTTAATTGCACATGAACCGACATTTTACATGCACTGGGATCTCGAAAATCTCGAAAAAAAAGAACAGAATTATTTTGATAATACGCCATCCCCGGCAAAAGAGCAGTATTTAGAAGCTCTTGAAAAAAAGAAAAGATGGATTGAAAGCAAAGGGCTGGTGATTATTCGCAGTCATGATGTCACTGATCTGATTTGTATCCCGTTTGGTTTAGGACAGAAATTAGGCTTTAAAAACGAAGATATTGTCAGGTCAAAGGAATATTACAATGTTTATCAGGTTGAGAAAGATACAGCGGCAAATATTGCCAGAAGAATTGCGTCAAAACTCAAGGATATACATCAGCCAGGAGTTGCATTCTATGGCGATCCTGACAGAACTGTATCCACAGTCGGGCTTGGTACAGGATGTATAAGTGATCCACGGGACTATACTGAATTGAATCCCGATCTGTATATTAGTGTCGATGATACCGTTAAGACATGGCAACATGCATTCTATGCCGAAGACACCGGAAAGCCCTTGGTGGTAATAAATCATGGTACCTCCGAAGAGATGGGAGTGCGATTATTAAATGAGCATTTACGCAGCAATATTCCATCCATCGAATTTATACATTTCAATGAGGGTTGCGATTATAAATGGATTACTGCATAATTAATATATTTCATTGCTTACCGGGGCAAGCAGGAAGAACTAAGGTAGAATGCATACAATCATTGAATTGTCGATGAAAAAAAGTGCAAATTTAAAACGAGAAGCTTCGAGAAGAGTGAAACAATACCCCGGTTAAACATGACATCAGGGATTTTCACGTTGAAATACCCGCTGGATTAGACCCTCTCATTCCACTCCTTTTTTCTCTGAAGAGAATTATAAAGAGGATCAGTACTGCAGCTGCCATGACAGCCGGCACGTACCAGATTCTTGTCCATCCGGGCATTCCATCCACTGTGAATTGATCCACAGTCCAGCCGGCAAACCAGGTCCCGATGAACATACCCAGACCATAGGTTGCAAAGGTGATCAGACCCTGCGCTGAGCTTTTCAGGTGTAACGGGGCTGCCTTGTCCACATAGATTTGTCCCGTTACGAAGAAGAAATCGTAACAGACACCGTGCACCACAATCCCCGTGTAGATCATCCAGAGGCCGCTCTCCATACTACCATTAGCAAAGAACATGTACCGTATAAGCCAGGCTGACATACCGATGAACAAGACCCATTTGACACCAAATCTTGCCAGGAAAAAAGGCAGAATAAGCAGGAAGAAGATCTCGGAAACCTGACCCAGGCTCAGTTTGTTGGGAATAAACTTCATCCCGATATCCGAAAGAAATGAAGCGGTAAATCCGAAGTAGAAAGATAGTGGAATGCAGGTCAGCACCGATGCGAGGATCAAAACTGCGAAAGGCCTGGATCTGAACAATTGCAGGGCATCGAATCCCAGTAATTCCTTGATGGTGGCCTTGGTCCTTTGCTTGGGGGCTACATGTGGAAGGGTGAAAGAATAGAGGCCCAGCAGTAGTGAGACCACTGCTCCAGTATAGAGCTGACCGACCGTATTGGTGTAGCCAAACAGACCTATTACATTATTTGCTATGATCCAACCAATAGTACCCAGCACCCTCACACCTGGGAACTGTTTTCCCGGGTCTTCCATCTGATGGAAAGAAAGGGAATTAGAAAGGGCCATGGTGGGTGTATAGGAAAGGGTATAGAGCAACAGGCTCGGATAGAAGAACTGGAAAGTCTTCGCCTGGGCCGCTACCACCAGTAGGATAGCTCCAAGCAGGTGCATGGTACCAAGTACCTTTTCTGTGGCAAAGAACTTATCCGCAATCAATCCCACGAAAAAAGGTGAAATCATGGCTGCTATGGCAAATGTACCATAGCACAAACCGATTTGTGTTCCGGTGAAATGCAAAGTTTCACCCAAGTAGGTATTCAGCGTGACATACCAGGTCCCCCAGATGAAATACTGGAGGAACATAAGAGTGGACAGCTGCATTCTAGTTTTGATTCTCATATTATTGATTTTAGGTTATATTATTTAAATCAATTTCTTGTATGAAATGAATCTCCCTTGGATTCTCGTAATTCCTGATAAGTAGTGTGATGGCTTCATCATGATCGATAAATTTCTATCATTTACCGTTGAACTCCTTGATTTCACTTCCCCAGCAGGTAATTTCCCACAAGTTCTTACCGATTCCATGACTGAACAATATGAATAAAACCGATATTAGGCTTCCCACTGCTCTTGACCACCCTGAAAGTCTACCCCCTTCCACAAATGCGGATTCTGCCATTATGCCCGATCCTGTGAAGGACCCCCTTAACTTATGCTTTGGCATCTTTCCGTACTCATGTTCAACGTTGGAGATTTGGGCATTTGGGGGGGCTTGTAAACACTCATTGGGGAATATCTCAAAAATACCACCTACGGACTGTACTTTTACAGGTTTCATTATCTTGTTCATTTCACAAGAAGCGATATTAAACTGAGCCAGAAATGATCATAAAAAGTGAACTATATTAAATATATGAATATTTTTTCGAAGTTTGATTGCCTATTTTATTATCCAGTATTCTTTTTGCAATTCTTTATTCTCTAGCTACTTCCGCGCTTGATATCACATTATCTTTAATTCAAAAGAAAATACATAAAGCTGACTGAAAAAGAAAAATTTCAATTTAGGAAAAAGCAACTATTGATCTGAGACCAGTGTGTAATAGTAATATGAGAATTGGTGATTGAGAGATTGGTTCAATCATAGGAAAGCATTAGAAAAGGGGGAAATAAAGCTCAAATTACCAAGACTTATCTTTTTTATTATATAAGATCCTGAAATGCATTAGCTAGTCTATTTCCGGTACGGCAAATATCGAAGACCATATAATATTTCCGCTTTTTATCGCTATCTTTATGTTATAGTGCGTCAAGATGAGCACAATAGCAATCATACTGTTTAAGATCATGCTAAAACAGATACAGATGCCTTATTCGAGAAGTGAAGACGGTTCATCTGAACGCCTGAGACTTTTCAATATTCAATGATTTAGGCCTAACCCCAATTTAATCTAGAGGATTAGCATTGAAATATGATGTAGCAAATATAGCCGACATCTTTGCTGATGTGGTTATGACGTGTTGCGAAACACCTGCTTTCGGACAGTCTGAAACCCTGGCCGATGGGTATGAAATCGAATTGGGGGGATCGGGGCCTATTTTTGCAGCACAGTTCTCAAATTTGGGTGGCCGGATTGCCTTGCTGGGCATCATCGGAAAGGATCTGCTGGGTGATTTTGTGTTAAAAAGGATGAATGAGATCGGAATTGAAACCAGGTTTATACAAAGAAGTGGACACAATAAAACCCCGTTGGGTTTAAATATTTCCATATTTGGGGACCGTTCCTTGTTAACTGTTCTCGGAAGTATAAAAGAAATTTCTCCCTCGATTATAGATGATACATTGCTGAATGAAGTTAGACACTGGCATATTGCCAGTTATTTCCTGCTATCCTCCCTTTATCCTTATTGGCCTGGATTCTTGAAAAAACTGAAGAAGAAAGGTATCACCTGTTCGCTGGACACAAACTGGTCACCGCTTGGCAACTGGAAACAGGTCATAGAAATACTTCCTTTTGTAGATGTTTTTCTTCCCAATGATGCGGAGGCCCTTGCTATCACAGGAGAAACTGACTATCGGCAAGCGGGTATTGAACTTTCGAAAATAGTCCCCTTGGTGGTGATTAAGAAAGGAAAAGAGGGTGCCTCGGCTTTCACTGGCGGAAAGGAGGCCCTGACAACAATTTATGATCAACGGGAAGGGGATATCCTGGTTGTTGACACCACAGGGGCAGGAGACAGCTTTGATGGCGGATTCATCTTTGAATGGCTGAACAAATCTTCGCTTGAGCATTGCATGGAAACTGCAGTCCGCTGCGGGACCCGGAACGTCCAACATATGGGAGGGATCAATCATCTGTTTAATCATGCAAATTCAGGAAAATATAACTTTAAAAAACAAAAATGACCAGGGATAAAAAAATTGGTATTGGACTAATTGGGTCGCAGTTTATATCTACGATTCATGCTGAAGCATTGAAATCTGTTGCAGATGCAAGGGTATTAGCAGTCATGTCCCCCACAAAAGAACACGTAGAGAATTTCGCTAAAACTTATGGTATCTCCAACCATTTCACCCGGCTGGAGGAGCTGCTTGCCATAGACGAGATCGATATGGTAGTTATCGGTGCACCCAACCATGTGCATTGTGAAATCACAGAAAAAGCAGCCGCAGCAGGAAAGCATGTGGTTGTGGAAAAACCACTCTGTCTGAACCTTGCGGAGGCGGACCGGATGATCAATGCCTGCAAAAAAGCAAATGTGAAATTGATGTATGCGGAAGAGCTCTGCTTCACTCCCAAATATGTTAGGTTAAAGGCGCTGCTTGATGAAGGTGCCTTGGGTAAGCCTGTACTGTTGAAACAATCCGAAAAACATGACGGTCCCCATACCAATCACTTCTGGGACGTAGACCAGTCGGGAGGCGGCGTGACCATGGATATGGGATGCCATGCCATCCAGTTCTTCCGGTGGCTGAACGGACGCAATCCCATTAGATCGGTCTTTGCCCATATGACTACTAGTGTCCATCAGAAGCGGACCAGAGGTGATGACAATGCGATCATTATTCTAGAATTCGAGAATGGCGTCACGGCAGTAGCCGAGGAGAGTTGGACCAAGCTGGGGGGGATGGATGACCGAGCTGAAATCCATGGTTCTGAGGGTGTGGCTTACGCAGATGTTTTGCAGGGCAATTCCATCCAGACCTATAGCACGAAGGGTGTAGGTTATGCTGTAGAAAAAGCAGGTAACACGGTGGGATGGAGTTTCATTATGTACGATGAGGTCTGGAACTACGGTTTCCCGCAAGAATTTGAACATTTTGTGGACTGTGTAAAAAATGACAAGATCCCGATGGTGACAGGCGAGGACGGAAAAATCGTTCTTGAGGTGATCTTTGCGGCCTACGAGTCGGCCGGTAGCGGTAAAAAAGTGAATCTTCCTTTCCATTCTAATGCCGAAAAACCTTACAAGCTGTGGTTGAAATAATACGCTAAATCAGAACGTAATTTTTTGACTTTGCATGAATATTGAATACTTTCAGAATCAGGAAAGCCTTACTCAAAGAGGAGCGTCAATTGTACTGGAGGAGATCCGAAGGAAAAAGGACCTGCTTTTGTGTGCCGCTACCGGGGAATCTCCAAGGAGTATATATGACAGATTGATCAGGGAATCAAAGAAGGAAGATCAGCTATTCCAAAATCTGCGCATCATCAAGCTTGACGAATGGTGGGGTGTTCCGTCAGGAAGTAATGGGACATGCGAGGAGTACTTGAGAAGTTGCTTGCTGGGGCCTCTTGCAATTCCTGACAAGCGATACATTTCTTTTGCATCTGACGTAACAGATCCAGTGCAGGAGTGCAACAGGATCCGGTCCTTACTTAAAAGGCAGGGGCCTATCGATCTAACAATACTGGGTTTAGGAAGGAATGGCCATATCGGTTTAAATGAGCCGGGAAATTACTTTGAACCCTATTGCCATCTTCAGTATTTATCCGAACAGTCCCGGCAGCACGAGATGATGAAGCACCTGGAGGAGAAACCAGCTTACGGGCTTACACTGGGAATGGCGGAGATCCTGTCATCACGGAAGATTATTCTCATCATATCGGGAGAGGATAAGACGGATGCCACTCGGATGCTGCTATCAGGTCATATAACCACTGATTGTCCGGCCACCTTTCTTTGGCTGCATAATCATGTGATTTGTCTGGTATTACAATTACAAGATAGCTCGTAGCTGTACAGCTAATCAATCAAATCTTTTCATATTAATAATGATTGTTTTTGATAGAATATCGTAAATTGTAATCCTGAATCTATTCATGTTCTTTATTTCTATTCCACATCTATAAAACTATTATTATGAAACAGATAGCCATCTTTCCGGTCTTATTCTTGTTGTTTTTTGGGTGTAATCAAGCCAAAAAAAACAATGAGGATGCCCCGCGTGAAGAGTGGATCCAGCTTTTCAACGGAAAGGACCTGAACGACTGGACCATTAAATTAAACAAACACCCCCTCGGTGAAAATTTCAACAACACGTTTAGGGTGAGAGACGGAATGCTGGTTATTAGTTACGAGGAGTATGACATGTTCGATGACGAGTTTGGCCACATTTTTTATAAGACTCCCTATTCACACTTCAAACTGAGGGTTGAATACAGGATCAAGGGAGAGCAGGTGAAAGGAGGTCCTGACTGGGCCTTGAAGAACAACGGCGTGATGTACCATGCACGACCACCAGAAGAAATGCTGATCAACCAGGATTTCCCGGTATGCCTTGAGGCTCAGCTCCTTGGTGGATTGGGAGAAGGGGAACGGCCCACTGGAAATCTGTGCACCCTCGGAACACATGTCGTAATCGATGGTAATCTGGTAACTCAACACTGTATCAATTCAACCTCCAAAACATACAATGGAGAGGAATGGATCCACTTTGAACTGGTGGTCCATGGCGACAGCATCATCCATCACATTGTGGAGGGAGATACGGTGCTGACCTATTCAAAACCCCAAATCGGGGGCGACCTGCCGGAAGGATTCCCCCTGCCGGAAGGCACCCCGGTCACTTCAGGTTATATTGCCCTCCAGGCTGAAAGTCATCCCTTTGAGTTCCGGAAGGTGGAATTGCTTGATCTGAGCAAATAGCCCTCCTTTTTTAAGAGACCTATTCTGGGTAGCACATATAACATGTTCTTGGATTTACTTAAAACTAATTCTGCTTTTTCGTTAAAAATAGGGATTATCCTATATATGTCTTTGCTGAACTGCTTGTGGCGCTGCATAGATGTACTCACATATAACGGATCTTTTTGCGAAGTTCTGACTGTTTCTTTTTGAAAAGGGATGCCATTCTTCACTGCTTACCATATGGGGGATCCATAATTTTCACTAAATTAAATTCAAAAAAATGAAACTCATTTTATTACTCGTTTTCTTAAGCTTTATAATGAATCCTTTGGATGGCCAGAAACACGAAGAAACTGAAGACTGGTCAAGGGAACCAGAAGTGGTCACTCCCGGGAAAGGCACCCAGCCACCTTCGGATGCCATTGTGCTCTATGATGACTCCACTGATATAGATAAATGGATTAATGTGAATAATGAACCGATTACCTGGAAAGCTGAAGATGTGCTGTCAGTTGTTCCATATTCAGAAGATATCCAGACAAAACAAAGCTTTGGAGACGTTCAGTTGCATGTGGAATGGCGCACCCCAAAAGTCATTGAAGGGAAAGGACAGGAACGCGGAAATAGTGGGATATTCCTGATGGGCCTCTATGAAGTCCAAGTACTGGACTCCTATGAAAACGAAACCTATTACAACGGACAAGCGGGCTCCATTTATAAGCAGCACATCCCCTTGGTTAATGCTTGTCGACCGCCGGGTGAATGGCAGATCTTCGATATCTTCTTTACTGGACCAAGGTTCAATGAGGACGGGTCGCTGGGTACACCGGCTTATATAACCATCGTACATAACGGTGTGCTTATTCAGAATCACGTGGAAATCAAGGGACCGACTGTATATTCCGGTAGGCCAATATACTGGAAACATGCAGAAAAGTTGCCGCTGATGCTTCAGTATCACTCCAATCCGGTTTCCTACCGGAACATCTGGATCCGAGAATTGAAAAATTTATTATAAACAGGCAACAGTAGATTCTGGTCCGTGAACTTCCCAAGAAGCAGGCAAAAAGAAAAAGGGATGTTTTGGTAAGTATTCTGGGCGAAGTGTTTCTTCTTCAAAGAAGAATTACCCTTATCTGGGGTTAAGAATCTGGTTATTAAGTTAAAAAGTGTGATTTTTCAAGCGCCAATTCCTCCTACCAATATGTGGATTTTCACTGGCTCAAATATAATATCCAAACTTTCTGCAAGTTTTACACAGCAACTCACGATATCACACCTTTTTTCACAAATTGAAGAAGATTTTTGTCCCGGTTCACAGGATATTGCCCCTCCGCTTATGTCGAATTTATCAGTTTGTCTCTATTTTCATCGGTTAGATATCTAACCACCCATTTGTCGTAGACGTCAAAAACTTGCTTTTGTAAGCCTGTTTCACAGGCGAGTGATCCGCTACCCCGACAATAAAATTGTAACACTCATAAAATCACGGAGATATATTTCCTTGCAGATCATTCGCTCTTTCTCATATTGTCAATTTGGGCCAAATATTGATAATTCCGCAATTTTTTGGCTCCATTCCAATAGAGGGTTTTAATGAAATCTGGAAATAAATATTCGGATATTGTTTCTATATCAATTCAATACCAGATTGCATGATTTCTTCAGCAAGCGGATTTAAATGGGAGAAATCTTCTTCCCTGATGGCATGAGGTTCAATTCGAAGATCAATTCTTCTGCGTATCCGAAAAAGCTGCATCTGAATATCAAATATGTTATTTGAGCTTCCAGTAACAACAGCCACATCGATATCACTTTCTTCTGATTGATTGCCAATAGCATATGAACCAAAGAGGTAAGCTGTTATAACTGTTATTTCCTCTGGAATATGGCTGATGTAATCCCTGGCAATCTTTATAGCTGTTTCTTTAACCATTCCCTTAGATTTTCAATAACCAGTTTCCATTCTTCGGCAAATTCTCTTGTACACAACCAGTAAAACTCCTGTTTGTAGGAATCATACCTTGCATTAATATTGAAAGTGGTTAACCTGTCAAACCAATCTTCTTGTTCTTCAGTAAGCTTCAGATCCATTTTTGAGGCCAACCTTAAAAGGTCATGACCTATAATCGCATGCGTCTCCTTGCGTTTAACGTATAAGGCTTTTAATAGTTTCTCGATGACCAGATGTCCTAGGAATAATGCCCAGTTATAATCACCAGAACTGAATAAATTTATCATTGTCTGGTAATCTTTATCCGAAGACTCCTTCCAGTGATCAATTATCTTTCGAATATTAAGCTCTTTATCAGCCATATAAACAAAGATAGCACAATTTTATGTCTTTATACAGAATCAGGGGATCCTCCATTTCTGTTTTTCAGGATTATAGAATTGTCCCTGGAATAATCTAACAATCTTACCCGCTGCCACCATCCTGTTCAGAGTATTCTTTGATGCTTCTACTTTATTCAGCGGCATATTAAAATCAATCTATGACTAGTCCTAAATAAGCGATACAGATTTATTGGACTCATGCATTGGCAAAAATGAAGGGATCAGGAATATTGCTTTTTTCCGTGAAAATATTGTCATTAATATTTGTAAATTATGGGACTTATTTATTGAAAATGATTGTGCTATTCATCCAGGAAGAAAATTCCCAAGAAAATACAATCCAAATTCAAGAAAATCTATTTTACTTATAGACCCATTTCTTAACTTAAAGGCATTGAATTACACGTTAATTTAATCACAGGAGAAACCATCAATGAGAAACACTTTTTTTAGAAAAATAGCTATCTCGTTAATCGCTAGCTGTATTTCGATACTTGTGTTCAACTGTTCGGGTTTAAAGGATAACCGCCATCCCATCATTTTCGCGACTTATGCTGAACTACCCCAACAGTTGTACTGCGCTCGTGTGATGATTGAAAGCATCCGTACCTTTGGCGGTGATTATAAAGATGCGCCGGTATGGCTGTACTCTATGAAGGCGATCTTGTTGCGTCAATGCTCTATGATTGGGCGTTAGTAAGATTCTGAAAACCGATGAAGGTTATATTTAATAATCTGTTGAGACCAGAGAACAATAACAAAGTGTTGTGCATAGAAGAAAATAAAAGAAAACCTTTATCTCAACACCATAATTTTGCCAGTTAACCGCTCATTATCAGTCGTTTTTATAACATAGAAATAGAGCCCGGTTGCAACTGGTATTCCCTTCTCGTTTTTACCATTCCAGCTAATTACATGTTCTGTATTATTTAATTCGGGAACTTCGTTCATAAGGATGCATACCAATTTTCCATTGGTATCGTATATTTTGAGTGTAACTTCTGTTGTTTTTTTCAATATATAATGAATCGTAGTTAATTCAATATCAGGATTAAAAGGATTGGGATAATTAAAGACATCTCTGTTAAGAGGATTGCTTTGTTCCATTATTCCCATAGCCTCATTCATGATTTTGAAAGAACCATTTGATGAATATGTTTTTGCATTGGAGGAATAAATTTCTGCTGTCCAGATACCACGTTCATATTCTGAATTATGCATACGTACTGTCCACGTAAACACATTTGATTTTTCTCCTGGCAACAAATCCCCGACATGAATACTATCAGCTTCAATAAACTTAATTGCAGGATTGTTTTTTATTATAATACTTACGTTATCAGCTGGTAAAGAACCAACGTTCTGGATCTGAAGTTGAACAGTAGCTGTTTCCCCTTCTTTCAGGCCAAATCTGTCTTGTTTACTAAGATTTGCTACCACAATGGCAGGAACACTTACATCAGAAATAGTATTAAGTGTTGCCAGAATTTGATCCTTTAATGCCTGATTTTGAAGGGAAGATCTGTCTATTTGAGCCGAAATAGTATCTTTCATTGCCTGACTACTATCAGTTACAGAAAAGAGTACATATAAATAGGTTTTTAAACGATCTTCTCCGGCAAATGAATAACTGCTAATTAGTGAATCATACATTGGCTGAAAATCAACTAGGCTATCCCTGGCTATGCTTGCTACAGAATAGATAGGTGCGCAGGAGGTTGTAAATGAAGAACGCAAATCATTCTCAGCCTGCATCAGGTTATTGAGTAACAAAATTGCATTCGTACTATTTCCGGTATTGATCTGATTTTTTATTTCTAAAAGGATCGAGTCATATGCTGAGGTACTTGCCTCAAGGTTTTCTTTTTGTTCTTCATTTATTTGAGGTAAGGTCTTTGATCGTTGGAAAGGATAATAAAATTTAGGTGAATTTGTGGATTTTTTACGATCCTGGAAGTAGATGTTTTCTATAGCATTATCAATATCATCGGGTAAGGTAAAAAATGTGTAACCGGAAATTCCCAAAGCAGATAATACCTCAACATAAGACGTGATTTGCATGGCTTCACTGATTGCCACAATGATATTAATCCCCGGGATTCCAGAAAAAAGCCCAAGAACCTGCATAACAGATGCAGTTTTATTAAATAAATCCGCTGAAACACGTAATCCATAGCAAATATCATTTGAGTTTTCAATTTCATTCAGTTTGTCAGCAACAAAATAATTACTATTTTGGTAAGCATCCTGAAAATCACCACTATACTGAAAACTCCGGGAATAGTCCATTGCTTTTTCAATTTTGTTGTCTGTTAATATATTAATATAAACCTCCTGGAATATAGGGTCTTTGAGTTCCTTATAAATTTCTCCGGCCATACTTTCCCAATTTGTTGCTGAAAAAAGTCCAATCGACCATCCTGAATAATTGCCTTCAATTACACCCCACGCATTATTAACGATTTTTTCACCAGGAGGGCCAATTTCAGCTGTTACCTGGTGTACACCGTCAGTGATTAAATTTATCAGCATATTTTGCAAGAATTCCTGTAAAACTTCCATTAGGACATCCTTAATGATTGCCAAGGGGTCGCCAGTAGCAAGGCCTACAACAATATCACGAATAATTTCAAAAATACTCGTACCCCAATTCTCTGAATATTTTACAAGGCTTATCAGTTCCCCTATATCGGACATGAATTCCTTCCCAATGGAATAGCCCCCATCAAACATTTGATAGGTAAGGCCTTCAGCAAGAATTAATCGGCTCACACCAGTCTCGGTATCTACAGGTAAATTAGGTTTCCATGAATCTAACAGAGAATGAACTGCTTCCTCACTTGGATAGAAAAATGTATAATAATCATCCCAGCTGGTTTTATTAATATGTGTAAGATTATAGATGTCCTGGAATTTTTCAACTATTAAAGAATCAGGTAATAAAATAGTTTTGGAATTTGCTCCCGGCCCAATTTCTGTAGTAGTTGAGATGCCTATACTGTCTAATATGCTTGACCCGGGCTCACTGCCGTGGATTTTAACAGGTTTCATGATATTTATGTCATATGTACCTGTATTTAGATTGGTAAAAGATGCCAGGCCGTCAGCATCGGTTGTGACAGGTCCATACACCAATTGAGAATTTTGATAAAGTGATATTTTAGCGTTTTTCAGTGGGATGTCATACTTGAGAAGTTGATACTCGTGATCGATATAGATATTGTTCACGTTAATTTGAATACTTCCTGTTGTACCACTGGAAATTCCTGTTCCCTGAAGAGTAATTCTTATTTTAGTATGTAAAGAATCATTTGAATAAATAATTAGCGTATCCACGTAAGTAATATCTAACGGGGGTGTGAACCGAATGGAGATAGAGTCTTTCTCATTTGGCAAAACAGTTATTGGCAGGGTTGTTTTGACGACCTGGAATATTGTGTCATCCTGAGAGGGGAGAAATTCGAGATTATTGATAATAAGCGGAGCATCTCCTGTATTTTCGAAAAGGAGGTCCCAATCTGAATAACTTTGGGTCCAAACGGTACCAAAATCATGGGAAGTTTCCGGGATACTGATTTGAGCATCTCCCGGCCAATACCGGTAGTAAAACAAACCTATCCGGGAATATTCGGTGGTTTCTCCTTGCAGAGCAATACGTGGATAATTTTCACTGTCGAATGCTAAGGAACAAAATGTGTTGGGTGTTATTCCATTTTCTTTTTTATCAACAACCTGATAGTTCCAATTTCCATCTACTTTTTGATAAAGACGCACTTCATCACCTTCATAAAAATCTACAATAAAAGGGTTATTATTGTGATCTACTTTAAGTGTCAATCCCGGGGAGAAGGAAATACCAGGGTCTTCGGTTACCGTCTCAATGCTCCAGTTATTTCCGTCGTAAACCGATAATCTCAAATAATCGTCCCAATATTTACAATAGGCAAAATATGCATTATTATGCCTATCCATGTCAAACCCGGTTAAGAATTCTATATCTCCGATACTATCAGGCACTGTAACCATTGACCAGGATAAATCTGCAGGATTCAGAGTGGCAATTTTCAGCCTGTTATGGTAAACCGTATCCTCTGGTTCATAATCGCTAAATCCAATTACAGGCTGATCTGTATTGTCAAATACTAATTTTGTGAATCTGGAATCAAAAATATCGGTAACATCGGTAAGGTGCCATCCATTATCATCCTGGTAGGCAAACTTAATTTTGCCTGGACTAAATTGGGTATATGAGATGCATGGGAAACCATTATTATTAATTGCTATACTATTGTATTCTCCGGATTCGCCGTAAGTTGTATCTTTAGGAGTGTCAACGATAATTTTCACCCAACCGGTATCTGTTTTTGTCGCGTATTTCAAACTCCAGTATTGATCGAGATAATTTTGTCGGTAACTTATATGAGGGCGGTCATTATTATCCAGGGCAAGGCTGCAATTGTCTCCGGCATTTCCAACGCTATCTACAATTTCTACGGTCCAAATGCCATTTAAAAAACTGGCATAACGTAAATCCTGAAAGTCGTCATCATAATAAGCGATATGAGGATTGTTTTTACTATCCAGTGCGAGCGAGCAATACGCTCCTTTATTAATTCCCGTACTGTCCGGTGCTTCTCTTTGCCAAACATTTGCCTTTGATGAATTAGGGATAATTAAAAGTAGCCCGATGAAAAAGAATGCTTGTAAGTATTTCTTGTTTTTGAAAAGCATTCTTATTAATGCATTACTGAAGCCTGTTTTTACCATGTTCATATTAATGTAAAAAGGTCATATAAAAAATCCTCTTTTTCATCATATTATTCATCCCTTGTAAACTATGTTATTAATTATGTTAATGTCCCTTTATTATTGAAGTGGCATATCTTTCATGGATGAAATTATTTGATGTCTCATAGGATGACTGCTAAATAGGCTGAGATATTGTTGCCTTTTACTCATTAGATTTTTATTACCCAATTTCACTAGTGTCCGGTTAAATTAAATATAGCGTTCTTTGAAATCCATAGTATATCTGGCTTGTAGAGCTTTTTAGGTGCGTGACGATTTGAATTGAAAATCATGGTTCTAGCTTTGTTAAAAGCTTCACACCATGAATCATGGCAAGTATGTCTTCGTCCACCTTACAGATTTTCTACCCAATCGTGACTTTGATGGTTCGCATTGAGCCTCACAAATCCAAATATTATCATCTTGGATTTGGTAAAGGTATCTCAAGATCCAATTTTGCCAATGCCAACGAGAAACGTGATTGCAGAATCTTTGACGAGTATTCTTTCTATCTGATCGATCTAGCAAGAAAATCATCCGTTGTGGATTATGATTTTCAGCTGAACAAAGATGGAAGCATACATGCCTTTGATTCTACAACTATCGATCTGTGCTTGAGTGTTTTCTGGTGGGCCAAGATCCGTAGGACAAAGGATAAAATCAAACTTCAAACATTGTATGATGTTAAAACATCCCTCCCTTCTTTATGAACCAGGCGGTTATTACATTCTTGATCGAGGAAATAAAGATTACGAAAGGCTTTTTAGAATACATCAGAGTTCTGCTTTCTTCGTGGTCAGAGCAAAAGACAATTTTCAGTTCCGAAGATGTACTTCAATAAAGTCAACAAGACAATGGAGTATTGGTATATCAGATTGAAAAGTTGATTAGATTTTATGTCTTAAGAAAGTATCAGGTGAAACTTTGCTGCATTAGATTTTACGATAAAGAAACGGATAATAATCTTGAGTTTATATTCGATAACTTTGATCTGACAGCAGAAGAAATTGCTCAGCTTTAAAAATCAAATTTTTTTGGGGAACTAGCCTATATACAGTAAAAAACCAAGTTTACTCAGCTATAATTGCTTATTCCCTGGTTGCTTTGGTTCGTAACAAATTGAAAGTTGACAGTTCAACCTATGAATTAAAAATCGACGGAGTCAAATATTGTAAATATTGAGCATCTCGTTACTCGATAAAACGCCTCTAAATGTGCTACTTACAAATCAGAATTGCAAAGATGTCAAAGAACTATATAATAAACAGATGAAAATCAGCTTGTATTAATCAAACACTAGTGAAAAGGTATAAAAAAATTACACAACCAATAAAGGAATATTTGAATAAGTTGAGAGTCAGATAAAATTACGTCATTATAATCGCAGAACATAAGAATATTATGCTTTGGATAAAAGAATACCGCTATTACTTTAACTTGAGTTCGATATGACGTGGTTTTTATAATGTATTCATGAGAGAGTTGCGAACACATCAACTAAACGATGGATCGAGAAAAAGAATCAAGCCGTGCAAGCTGAGTGAGCGCGAAGGGATGACCATTGTAATCTATTTTCAATTAATGCGTTACAGAGACTTCAAACATTACTACCTGTTCCAAATTTGTCGGAATATGACCAAAGAATTCCCCAACCTGGTCTCATACAATCGTTTTGTTGAGCTCTCGACTAAATATCTCCTACCACTGGTTGCCTACCTGAGGACTCAATGCCTGGGTAATTGTACCGGAATCTCCTTCGTTGATTCCACTCCTTTAAGAGCCTGCCACATCAAGGGTGAACACTCCCACAAAATCTTCAAAGGACTGGCAGCAAAGGGACAATGCAGCATCGGCTGGTTCTTTGGGCTTCTCCCACACCGGTGATCACGAACGAACGAATTGAGCGAGTAATCCGTTACCCCGAAGTTCTACTTCGGGCTTTGCGAGCACAATTAAAACAGACAAATAATCAATCCTCTTGGAGTAGCTACGCGTACGGATTCGTTATTTTTCCGACAATGATTTGACTAAATTGTATTGGAAGTCGCGCATATTAAAGGTGCCCGCCATATTAGAAAGTACAATAATGGATAAATCATTATCAAAAAACCTAATGAACACGGCTTCAGTTCCCCAAATATTACCTGGTCTGAATGCCACTTTAGGTTGAATATCATCGTTAATCCAAAAGTTAAAAACCCATAATCCGCTGGCATAAGCTTCAAGTTCAGGCGTTAAAAGAATATCAAAAGTTTCTTGTGATAGTAGGGTGTTAGTAAATAGTGCATTTGAGAACTTCATTAAATCATAGGCAGAGGAATACATGCCTCCCGATGTATAATAGTTTTCAGGATAATATGGGACATCTCTTTCAATTATTCCTGTACTATCATTATACATATAAGAATCAGCTAATCCTTCAACCACCATATAGTTAAGCATACCTGTATTTTTCAGCCCTAAAGGCTGTAATATTTGTTTATTTAATACTTGAGCAAATGATTGTCCGCTTATTGCTTCAATTATTTTTCCCAGGATTATATAATCTGCATTGTTATAATTGAAGACTTTGCCAGGTTTATTAATTAATTTACCGCTACAGTAATGCTCTAAGATATAGTCGCTTGTAAAAAATTCTTCATAAACTATATCGCCATCCTTTTCAAAATCTGCAATTCCTGAAGTGGCATTTAACAAATTCTGAATTGTTACTTTGTTAGCCCCTTCACCTTTATAATATGGAAGATGCTTACTAATATAATCAGAAAGTTGAAGCTTAAAATAATGAAAAGAACAGAAGGCAAAGTTGTAATAGTAACAGGTGGCGCATTGGGAATCGGACGCGAAACGTGTCTTTTGTTAGCAAAAGAAGGAGCGAAAGTCGCTGTTACTGACATTCTTGACGATCAAGGCCGGGAACTGATTAAAGAAATTATCCATTCAGGAGGAGTGGCAAAATTCTGGCATCTTGACGTATCAGTCGAAAAAGAAGTTGAAAAAGTATATAATGGGGTCGTTAAAGAATTTGGAAAACTTGATGCTACCGTAAATAATGCAGGAATTGCAGGTGCTGACAAGCCAACTCATGAATTAACCGAGAAAGAGTGGGATATTGTCATGAATGTGAACGTTAAAGGAGTATTTTTCTGTACCAAATATTCAATTCCTCACATGAAAAAAGCAGGTGGCGGCAGCATAATAATTCTTTCTTCAATATATGGCTTGGTTGGTGCCGGAGATATTCCTCCATATCATGCTTCTAAAGGTGCTGTAAGATTGATGTCTAAAAATGATGCATTAATATATGCAAAAGATAATATAAGAGTGAACTCTGTTCATCCGGGATTTATTTGGACTCCCCTGGTAGAAGAATTGGGTAAAAATGATAGCAGTTTCCGAAAAAAACTTGATGGTATGCATCCCATAGGACACGTTGGTGAAGCAATAGATATTGCCTATGGAATACTTTATCTGGTATCTGAAGAATCAAAGTTTGTGACCGGAAGTGAGTTGGTAATTGATGGAGGGTACACCTGCAAATAACTTAAGGCAACATCCAAAATGCATAAGCCTGGCTAAGGCTTTCGGCTGAAAACGCCCGAATACGCAATAACCCGGCAATTAACCATACCGCGTGTTTTGCACCGGGCTTTATTCGTATTTTTCATATAAGCGAAGTCTGTTTTTGAGCCTAATAATCTCATCCTGTAAGGAGTTTATTCGCTGTAACAAATGATTAATAGTCTCAATACCTTCTAAGTTAATATCTAATTCATAATAGAAGTGCACTATTTTCTCCAGTTGCTGAAGCTGGTCAGCATCAATAAATAATGCTTCTTCAATGATAGTAAATTCTATCAATCCTGTTTTTTGTAATGAACTGATAAATGAGATTTCAATATTGTGGTTGACACAAAATTCATTTACCGCTATTAAATTTTCTGTTTGCATTGATTACATTTAATAATTACGATTTAGCCAATTCGGTAAATAATTCTTTTTGTTTATTAGTTAAATTCGTTGGAATTTTAATTGCGAATGTTATATACAAATCCCCAAAATGACCTTCTTTTTTGTAAACAGGAAAACCTTTTCCTTTTAATTTTATTTTGCTTCCATTTTGCGTTTCTGGCTTTACCTTTAGTTTTACTTTTCCGTCCAGGGTATCCAATGTAATTTCTCCTCCCAACACTGCTGTGTATAAATCTATACCAACGCTCGCATATAAATCATTCCCTAATCGTTTAAATTTTGGGTGATTGGTTATTGAGAATGTTATATATAAGTCGCCATTGGGTCCGCCATTTATTCCCTGTCCCCCATGCCCAGCTATTTTGATTGTTTGACCATTTTCAATACCTGCGGGGATAGTAATCCGTATGGTTTTCCCGTTTACAGTTATTGTTCGTTTATGATTTTTAGAGGCATCGATGAGGTTGAGCTGTAATTGTGCATTGTAATCTTCACCTCTGAATTTTACCTGTCTATTTCTGCCTTTACTGGGTGCACCACCAAACATAAATTCAAAAAATTCAGAAAAATCCCCTTCAGTTTGAGCACCAGAATATCTTTGCTCACGATAATTTGACGATTGATCTTGATATTGTTTTGCATTTTCAAATTGAACAGCATGTTGCCAATTTTTGCCGTATTGATCGTATTTCTTGCGTTTTTCGGGGTCGCTCAATACCTCATTTGCTTCATTGATTTGCTGAAATTTCGCTTTCGCATCATTATCATTTGGGTTCAGATCAGGGTGATAATTCCTTGCCAATTTCCGGTAGGCATTTTTGATGTCTGCTGGCTTTGCCGTTTTATCAATTCCCAGTATTTTATAATAGTCTACAAAAATCATTGATTTGGGTTCCTTAAGTTTTCCTAAATCTATTAAATAACCTTAAAATTCTAATTTCAATTTTGTGATAAAATATCTGGAAGAATAGCCACCATTCATATTTCAATTTACTAATAAAGATAGGGATAGGGGATTAGAAATCAATACCGGGTATTTGTGCAGCGATCCTGGCCGTTCATGGAAACAATACTACCTTCCAGTTTCTTCAGTGAAGGAATCATCATATTCCCTGACCACATTCTATACTATCTAATTATCAGTCACATACACAATTATTCATTCAAAGAAGTGTGAATGATGTAACTAATAAGCAGAACTATATAATGGTTTCTATGATTTATAGCCTAACCTTTGTCACGTGAATTTTTTATCACCACTGTATTGCCAGCTGCAATATCTAATTTTTAAAGTCATGAACAAAACTGAACTAAAAGGAAACTGGAATGAACAAAAAGGTAAACTCAAACAGAAATTTGCATTCCTTACTGAAAATGACCTCATGTTTGAAGAAGGTAAAGAAGAGGAAATGTACGGCAAACTGCAAATCAAGTTGGGCAAAACCAAAGAAGAATTGCACAATATTATTAATGGGCTTTAACAAATCAGAATTATGAAAAATCTGCTTTATGTAATAGCCGGATTATTGATTCTAATCTGGATAATTATTTTTAAGCCTTCATCTAGTGTTCATTTATGGCTTGCGTTTGCAGGCTTAATTGTCCTGATCAGGATAGTTTTCGATAAGCAATTATCAAACAAAAAAAGCGATATATATTATTTAAGATGAAAATCTCTAAAAAAAAGCTGGGTGTTTGGATGGATCATACCACAGCTCACATCATGGAAATAGAAAATAATGCAATCACCTCATATTCTGTAGAATCCCTCTCCTTACTAGGCGAAAAACAAAGCTTTGGCAAGGATGAAAGTCTGAAACATAATACTGAGCAAGATCAGCTTTCAGAATTTTTTAAAAGGCTAAGTGCTGTTATCCATGACTATTCGGAAGTAATACTATTTGGGCCAACCAATGCCAAAACAGAATTGTATAACTTATTAAAAGAGGACAGTCATTTTAATAACATTAAGATTGATATTGAAACAACTGACAATTTGACGAAAAACCAGATGCATGCTTTTGTAAAAGAACATTTTGAAGTTAGCTAAGAAGGATGTGAGAGATGCCAAGCAGAAATTAAACCAGGCGTTAGAAGAGATTATTAATAAAATAGAAAACAAGAAAAAGGAAATAAAAGAAACTCAGATAAACATAAACTAAATCATGACCTGGAAGAACTCGGTATAGCTTTAGGGTTTTGTGACAAAGTCTAAGTGAACTCCTTTTTTGATTTTGTTCAATATCCGGATTTTGAAGAATGGATGGGACCTAAAGTGGGGTTCATCCATTTTTTATCTTGATATAAAGTGAATGTTTCTTTCGAACCTCTGTCTTTTAGATATCATAAAAATCCTATATTTTAAAGGATTAAAATAAATAAAGCGAAGCGACTCATCTTATTTGACTTTAGGGATTACCTTTGGCAAATAAAAAAAAATGAAATGCAGGTTGTTGTAAACAGGAAAGATATCGTATTTAGCCCCGATCCCAGCAGAGTCATCGCTCGTTTTCTGTTTACAGGCGACAACAGGGCTATTTACACCATTCGTTCAGTACTGGAAATGTCTCAAGAGGATGCTTCGCTTGCGTTGAAACAGACCTTGAGGGATTATTCCCTGCGTCACAGGAATATTTCAAAGGTCTTTGAAAAGCATTTCAACAGAATTTTATACCTGTTTAAGCAGTTGGATATCGATCCTGAATTGCTTGACTATTCCAGAAAAATATTGATAGGCTCCTATTTTACTATGGAATATTCCATTGAGTCGGCCGCTTTCTTCAATCCTTCGATCGTCGAACACCCTGATCAGTCCGAGACCGGAGACGGTCAGAAGAGAGTGATCATCAGTTTCAGGGCAACAGGAGAGGGACACATTTCTTCGATTGTCTTCCGGACCGGCTTGATCGATAAAGAAAATAACCTGAAAATAGAACCTGTAGGCAAGCTTCTGGAGGAGGCAGAACATATCCGCCGGCATGTATACGATAAAGCAACCTTCAAAAGCAAACTGGACGAAATGGAGGATTTTCAAGGAATTATTCCATCCGGTTTAATACTTGATAAACTCGCCGAAAAATTTACTTATGGCGAACTTCGAAATTGCATAGAAGAAAATAAAAAGTCCCTGCACCTCGCTACCTATAAAGAATTGTTTTTTAACCAGATCATGTGGCTGGCTTCGTCTCATTACGAACTTGAGTTTTCATTAGACACCAATATATCTGAAAGGGTTATTTTCCCTGTTTCCTCAAACGAAAATAATGGGATTGAAGATGCCCGTTTTGTGAAATTTATTGATGATAACGGTGAAGTGACCTATTATGCCACATACACTGCATATGATGGCACTACGATATTGCCAAAACTTCTGGATACCAAGGATTTTTACCATTTCAGGGTACTGCCGCTCCATGGGGAAATTGCCCGGAACAAGGGGATGGCCATGTTTCCAAGAAAAATAAATGGAAGCTATGCCATGCTTTGCCGCCTGGATGGCTATAATAACTACATCGCCTATTCTGATAACATTACTGTCTGGCGCGAAGCAAAATTATTGCAACAACCAAAATACCCCTGGGAGTTCATTCAAATAGGGAACTGCGGCTCACCCATCGAAACCAAGGAGGGTTGGCTCGTGATCACCCATGGGGTCGGACCCATGCGGGAATATGTACTTGGGGCTTCACTCTTCGATCTTGATCAGCCTGAAAAGGAGATTGGAAGGTTGAAATCGCCTTTGCTGGTTCCCAATAATGAAGAACGGGAGGGATATGTTCCCAACGTCGTATATTCCTGCGGGTCAATGATTCACAATGAAGATCTGATTATCCCATATGCCAAATCGGATTATGCTTCAACCTATGCCACAGTTCATTTGAATGAGCTCCTGGATGAGTTGAAAAGATCCAAATAACAAAGGTCTCTGCTATTCACAGGGGAGCAGTTTCACAGAAATACTGAGGGGCTCCAGGTTGAAGAAACTGACTGCCTGAAAGCTGGGTTCATATTTGTAGGCTGAGAGTGCCTCAATTTGGAAAATAACCGATTCTTCGATGACCAAAACTCCCGGACCCCTGACCTTCCGAGTCAGAAAGAGACTGGAATGTCCACCGGGAATTTTCTCATCCTGGGTATTGCATTTTCCCTCGCAGGAGTTTCCCTGATACATGCCTGTTTCATCCACCTCCACCTTCCAGCTATATACTACCACAGTGGATGAATTGTTATCTATTAAGGTGTGGGGATTTAGTGTTGTATCGGCATGAATCTGTATCTGATGTGATGCTTCTATTTTTGCAAGGGTGGGTTGGGTGTTGATGATCCTGATCTCATTATTATATATGAGTGCATTTGATCCGATCGTAATTTCATATAAACCGCTTCCTTCAAGCGTATAGTTTGTTGTGTAAGTGCCTCTGAAATAGGAACTGCTAACTCCGGCAACCGGAAGAAATACCTCGCAGAACCTGTTCCCTTCCTCAAAATAGGTAATGGGCTCCACCGAAAAATATCCCATTTCAATTTCTTGGGGGTTATTGGTAATGTACATGTGCTCAAAGTTATCCTGTACCAAATCCTTACGTTCCAACAGTTTTGGCAAACAATCCCGAATTTCTTTGGTCTTTTCCCAATTATCCCCCAGGGGATCACTACTCTTATAATTTTGTGACTGGAGGTGAATTACAGGAAATAAAATAATAATAGCTATTGATATGATTTTTAACTTCATAGCCTGGCCTAAATGATAGTACAATATTAAGTGTGCTGCAATAATTGGTTTTTTTATAGTGGGTAATTTTTATCCCCTGTCTGATTATTTTAAACAAGTTTCTTTTGCTGTTGATTTTTTGCAAGTTTTTGCGCCTGACTGATCCACTTATCCCTCTCGATTCGACCCGGGTCAATCTCCAGGATCTCAGAGATAGTAGTCACATCTTCGGGTGAAAGCTTGCTGATTTGATTAAAAGTATATATCTCCAGCATATTGAGCCTTTCTTCGATCCATAAGCCTATTCCATCAATCAGGGTTAAATTATTGGCCTCGAATTTTTTGGCAAACCCTAACCTGTCGTAGTATATTCTGGACTTTCTTTCCCTGATTCGCGCGAGTAGTTCAGACTTATTGCCGGCGATTCGAACTAGCTCCCGGGCCTGAAGTATCCATTCATCTCGTTCAATCCTGCCGGGGAAGTATTCAATTGCATCGGTAACGGCATGAACATCCTCCTCATTGAAATTACCAATCTGTTGAAACGTATAGATATCCAGCGCATTGAGTTTTTCCTTAATCCATCCGCCAATGCCGCTGATAATGGTTAAGTCATCCGCTTCTTCTTTTCTGGCCATTCCTATTCTATCGTAGTAGATATGATCCTTTCGGGCCTTGATACGCTTCAGGAACTCCATCCTTTGTTTTTCATCACGCACAAGTTCCCCGGCCTGTGCAACCCATTCGTCCCTTTCAATCCTGCCTGAAAAGTACAGAATCGCGTCACTGATCAACCCAATATCCCGGGCTGAGAATTTACTGATCTGTCTGAACGTATATATATCAAGAGCGTGAAGTCTTTCTTCAATAAACGGACCAATGCCGCTGATCATTCTCAGGTCATCCTTTTCTGCCTCGTCGGCTGTTCCGAAACTATTGTAATCAAGGTTGCGCTTACCTTGAGCAATCTGAACCAGGGCTTCATCTTCTGCGCCATGATCTGTATCCAGTTTGCCGATCTGGTTTTTCAATTCATCCTTTTCTGATTCAATGGCCTTCATGTTCTTTACATAGATTGACTTATGATAAAGCCATGAGGTGATGTACCCGATGATAGCAGCAACCAGCAATAAAGAAAGTATTTCAATGATGGCCACTCCTTTTGTTTGTGCCAAAAGAATAATGAATGTGCTCATGATTTTATTTTATTATGGTTACTACCGTTCTTCTGTTATTTGCTCTTCCTGCTGCTGTATTGTTATCGTCTGCAGGCTCTTTCTCGCCCTTTGATTCAATGATGCTATTCATTGCAGTCATGCCCTTGCTTTCAAAATAATGCAGCACACTTTGAGCCCGCCGGTACCCCAAAGCCTGATTATACGCGTCAGATCCAATTGCATCGGTGTGGCCTGTAAAACTGAGCCTGGCTTGTAGGTTTTGATCCAGGTACGCTTTCGATTCGTGAATATAATTGTCTGTCTGCGCATCTGCATCGAAATCAGATTGGTCAAATGCAAAGTAGATGGCCAGATCCTTAGGGACTGGAGCATTCTCCTGCACTGCAGGCTCAGGGATGGGTTCATCGGCGATGACATCCTCCTGGGTGACCGCCTTTAATTCGATCGTCTGTAGTTCATCACACAATCCTTGTATTTTACATACATAGATATAAGTTGAAAGTGATGACCATGCTATAAATGCTAAAAATCCAATGATTAGAATCTTCATTTCTGTTGATTTATTCTGAAATGGTTTTCACAAAATAAAGGTAAGCCCTACTATTCCCTGATGCGTTACACAATTCCAAAGGAAGATTGCATCATTCACACATTACGTTTTCAAGCTGCATTGAGCTCGCAAACCCGGTTAGTGTCTTCATCAGGATTGCATTTGGCATTCATAGTGGTTCGCATCAGACAACATTCCCGGAAAACCTGTGAATGATGTAACTCTTATTCCTAATTGTGTAATACATGCTCTGACCCGGAGAATTACCTTTAAATGTAATTTTGGGTCATCAAATAAATACAAACTAAAATGATCTATCTATACATTTTAATTCCTGTCATGGTGTTATTGTTGGCCGGGATCAGGATTGTAAGGCCTACCCAACGCGGACTCATGGAGCGTCTTGGAAAATACAACAGTCTGGCTATGCCGGGATTTCACTGGATTATACCGGTTGTCGACAGACTTTATATGGTCAATGTAACTGAACAGATGGTGGATGCCGAGCCGCAGGAGATTATTACAAACGATAATCTGAATGCAAGTGTCGATGCCCAGGTTTACTTCCGGGTGAAGTCTGATGAAGAGAGTGTTAAGGGAGCCATTTACAATGTCAATAATTACACATGGCAGATCGTGAACCTGGCGCGAACCACCCTTCGTAATATCATAGGTACACTTACACTGAAGTCCGCCAACAGTGAACGTGGTAAAATCAATGCCGATCTGTATAAAACCTTGCACACTGAAACCCAGGGCTGGGGTATTGAAATCGTCCGGACAGAGTTAAAGCAAATTGACCCTCCCAGTGACGTTCAGGAAACCATGAATAAGGTCGTAAAAGCTGAAAATGAAAAAATCGCAGCCATCGATTCTGCGACTGCGGCGGAGACAGTTGCCGATGGCGTCAAGCGCGCCAAGATTAAAGAAGCAGAAGGCTTCAAACAATCGAAAATATTACATGCCGAAGGAGAAGCTGAAGCCATCAGATTGGTCAATGAAGCTGCAGACAGGTATTTCATTGGAAATGCACAGTTATTGAGGAAGCTGGAGGCTCTGGAGACGTCACTGGAAAAGAATGCGAAAATAGTCATTCCTACAGGGTCGGAACTGGTTAATGTTATTGGTGAAATGGCAGGTATACTGCCTCTGGAAAGATAACCATATGGGGATCCATAAATGGACAGGTTGAACTCAAAAAAAGTAGCCATCATCGTCGCTCACCCCGACGATGAGACCTTATGGGCCGGGGGGACCATTCTGAGCCATCCTGCCTGGGAGTGTTATATTATCAGTCTTTGCCGGGGAAGCGATGCGGACCGGGCTCCCAAGTTCAGGGAGGCTTTAAAGGAGTTAAGATCGGAAGGAGCCATGGGTGACCTGGATGATGGGCCCGATCAAAGACACCTGGAGGGAGATGAGGTAGAGGAGGCCATTCTGGAATTATTGCCTCTACAATATTATGACCTGGTCATTTCACATCATCCTTCGGGTGAGTACACCCGGCATATCAGGCATGAGGAGACAGGCCAGGCAGTAATCAGGCTCTGGCATTCGGGCAGGATATCTACCGGTGAACACTGGGTATTTGCTTATGAGGACGGGAACAAGGAATATTTGCCGCGACCAGTTCAAACTGCTGCCGGTTATCGAATGCTAACAAAAAGGATCTGGCAGCGAAAGTACAGCATCATTACGGAGACATACGGATTTGAAGACACCAGTTTTGAGGCAAAGACGACACCCCGGGCAGAATCATTCTGGCAGTATTATAATTCTTTTGAAGCCAGAAAACTGATTAAAATCAATGGAACGATCCGATGAAAGTACTGGTTTTATATGATTACCCGCCCTCTCCCGGAGGTCTTGCAACCCAGGGAGATCTCTTATACAGAGGGCTTCTGGAAATGGGTGTTGATGCCCATGCTGCTCATTTTGAATCAGCCCAGGAGAAAGAATGGTACTACCGCTGGTTTGAACCTGATGTGGTGGTTGGTGTGGGTTATTGGGGCCATACCCCTCATCTGGTCCTGCATCCGCAACGGTACGGAGTTAAAGCTGTACCGTGGTTGGTGGCCGATGGGTATATTGCAAATTACCAGGAAATTTTAAATGCACTTCCCCTTATCCTGGTTACCTCCACCTGGGTGAAGGAAATGTATGTGCGCGACGGGATTGATGGAGCTAAAATCAAAGTACTCCCCGTTGGTTGCGATACAGATGCTTTTAAACCCTTTAAAAAGGACGATCCGAAGATCCTGGCAGTCCGTGAAGCCCTGGGTGTTTCACCCGATCAGATCATGGTCCTCACAGTAGGGGGTGATGCTGCATCAAAAGGGGCACAGGAGGTGATGCAGGCACTCGCAGTCAATGATGCCAAATCACCCGACTGGAAATATGTTTGTAAGGTATGGCCACAGCCCCGTACCAAATTACAGAACCTGGCGGATCTGGAATTGGCCACAACCCTGGGGATTGAAAAAAACGTTACCTATGCGACCAACACCATTTCAAGAAATTTTATGCCCTACCTGATGGGGGCATGTGATATTTACGCTGCTCCATCAAGGCTGGAGGGATTTGGAATGCCACAGGTGGAAGCAGGAGCATGTGAAAAACCAGTCATTGGGATCAAAGCCATGGGAATGCTGGATACTCTGGTCCATGGCGAAACTGCCTATCTGGCGAAGATTGCCAGGAAAATTGTCGCCAGCGAGGTGATCCTTGGCGAAGAATCCGGATTCGAAGAGAGTCACAGAATCGTATTCAGTAAACCACGAGAGGTGGATTACCGTGCCAATGTGCATGATATAGCAAAGTATCTTCTGATCCTAATGAAGGATGAATCATTGCGTGAAAAGATGGGGAAAGCAGGCAGAGCGCACGTGGTAGAACATTTCGACTACCGGATCGTTGCTCGCCGGTTTGTTCAGCTCATAAACGATATCATGGGCATAAGCTAATATACATCATGAGGGCCACTGATTGGAGTGAGATAGAATTAGCCAGGGAGGCAGCACTTGAAGTACTTCGGCATAATTCCCACGGGCCCTTTCATGGACTTCCACGAACTGCCGGCTGGGGTTACCCGGAACCTTATACAAGGGATTTATTGTTTTCAATACTGGGCATTGCTGTTTCCGGGGACCAGAAGTTGATGGAGAGCACCCGCAGGGTACTGGTTAACCTGTCGGAGAACCAGTCTGAACGGGGTCATATCCCTTCGATGGTTCACGATGGTGAGAATCGTGGGTCGAGTGATTCAACCCCTTTATTCCTGATGGGAGTAGCCATCTTCAGAACAACTACCGGGGAAAAAAGATTTCTTCAGGAAGCAGTCGAAAAAGCACTCACCTGGATGGAGTATCAAAGTCCAATAGACAGGGTCCTGGTGGCCCAGCAACCCACCAGCGACTGGCGGGATGAACAATGGGTGTTGGGATATGGGCTTTTTGTGAACACCCTGGTTTACAGCTATCTTCGTCTGCTAAAGCAACATAAGCGTGCCGATGATCTGAGAAAGGAGATGGTGCGATTTACCATTACCGGCGGGCAGATGCATCATCATGTCCACGAAGGTCTGGTGCTTAAACATAAGCCCTATTATGCTTTCTGGTCCTATAAAATATACAGCAGCGAAAGGTTCGACCTGTTGGGAAACTCCCTTGCCATGCTTTCAGGGATTGCATCTCCAACGCGGACTTCACAAATGATATCGTGGATCGAGAAAGAATGCGCAGGGATGAGGGAAAAAGGTGAACTGGCCATTGATGTGCCGCCTAATTTCTTTCCATTTGTGAAACCTGGAGATCCAGACTGGAGGGAGAGATATTCAGAATATAACAAGCCTGGAGAATACCATAACGGGGGCATCTGGCCTTTTATTTGCGGTTTATATGTGGCAGCACTGGTGGGTGCAAAAAAGTACAGTCTTGCAGGGGAAAAACTACTGGAACTGACCCATGCGATCAAGGTCTCAACCTCAGAGAAAGTTGATTTTGGATTTAATGAATGGCTGAGGGCCAGGGACGGAAAGCCAGCGGGCCAGGACTGGCAGAGCTGGAGTGCAGCGATGTACCTCTATGCCGTAAAATGCGTTGAAGAAAAAAGAACCCCCTTCTTTGAGGAGATGCGGGGAGAACATATTAGGAATGTGTGATTTATATAAATCTTTAAAAGAAATATGTAATATTTTCTATAGAGTTTAGATTATTTTTATACAAGCGGAATACAGTCCTTTTTAAAAAATAGAAATCATGTATACCAATGTACAAGGCTTCAGGAAAGGGAAGAAAGAAATAATCAGGCGAAAATACCCAACTATTTCCGATAAAGATCTGAACTTCAAAGAAGATAAGAAAAAAGAAATAGTAGAATTGCTGGAGTATGAGCTTGGAAGAACAAAAGAAGAGTTACGCAATATTATAGCTGCGTTATAATTACCTGCGAGTCCATGGGCATCAATAATTTTGCTTTGTCACACTGCAAATAAAATATACAATAAGCTTGAAAACAAATAAGAGAATAAAAGTTCTGATAGCTCTGGATTACGATCCAACTGCACAGAAAGTGGCAGAAACCGGTTATTCATTTGCCAGGGCAATGGATGCCGAAGTAATTTTGCTGCACGTTATATCGGATCCGGTTTATTATGCTTCACCGGAATATTCACCAGTCATGGGATTTACCGGTTACATGGACATGGGACCATTGACACTGGATAGCGTGGAAGGCCTGAAGAAAGCATCTCATAATTATCTATTATTAATAGCTCAGCACCTTAAAGATGAATCCATTAAAGTCCTTGTAAAAGAAGGTGATTATGCTGCAACAATATTGGAGACAGCAGCAACCCTTCATGCAGATGCTATTGTTATAGGCACTCATAGCAGGAAGTGGTTGGAAAAAATATTGATGGGCAGTGTATCGGAAGAGGTTTTAAGTCAATCCGCCATACCGCTGTTCATCATCCCGACTAAAAAACAGTAGTAAATACATATCAATCACTTAAAAAACTTTAGACATGGCAAGATTATTATTGATCATTGGGTTAATTCTGATCGTCCTTTGGTTGCTGGGTTTTTTCGCGTTTCATATTACCACACCAGTTCTTCATGCGCTCATTGCTGTTGGGATTATTCTGGTCCTCCTCGATTTGTCAAACAGTAGGAGAGGATGGTGGTGATTGGTCTGATTTATAGTGGACGGTTAAGAATTTTCTGATATACATCCAGGTAACCATCAATCATTTTTTCTCTGCTGAATGTTGTGGAAGCCCACTCCATGCAATCTCTGCGGTCAATAAATGCAATACTATTAACGGCATCCACAGCTTCTTCAACGTTGTTTACCAGGAAGCCGGTTTTACCATCCAGAATAAGCTCAGGCATAGATCCCCTGTTGAACGCAATGACAGGTGTCCCGCATATCATGGCTTCAACCACACTGAGGCCAAAGGGTTCTTCAAAACCGATGGGATGCAGAAGAGCAAAAGCTTCACCCATAAGCCTGTTGCGTTCGACAGGTCCGGAATTGCCCACATATACGATATCCTGATTATCTATATGCGGATCCACCTTTTGGGCAAAGTATTCCTGATCCTGAATCAGACCGGAAATAATCAACTTTCTGTTTGATTTTTTTGCAATTTTGATGGCCTCAGAGACCCCTTTTTCGGGATGGATCCTTCCAAAAAACAACAGATTTTCACCCGATTCAGCATTGAAGCTAAACTCCCTTGTATCAATGCCGTTGTATACGGTTGTAATATAACTGAGTTCCGGGCTGCGGTCCGAATTGCTGATGGAAACATAGTAACTGCTACGGTTGTATTTCTTATAGACTGGAATAATTTTTGGAGAAGAAAAGCCATGAATCGTAGTAACCATGGGTGTTTTGATCAGACGAGAATAACTCAGCGGCAGAAAATCAAAATTGTTGTGGATGATATCATAATGATGGGCCTGTTCCATTAAATGACTGATATGAAGGCACTCAGCTACTTTGGGATCAACCTCCGGATGTTCGGCATAGGGGAGATCACAGACCGAAACCAGCCTGCCACCGGTAATTGAATCGCCTGATGCAAATAAGCTTACCTCAATACCCCGCTCAACCAATCCTTCTGCAATGTTTGAAGATACCTGTTCCCAGGGGCCATATTTTCGGGGAGGTGTCCTCCAGGCGATGGGTGACAGGATGGCTATTTTCATGGGATGGATATTGACAAGTAAGCACTTCTAGTCATGCTTGTAGAATTCTTCATAGGCCTGCAAAACCGTTAAATGAGAGATCAAATAGGCCAATGAGCTTTCAGCTCCCTGGTTCCGGTTCACGCCATAGCTTTCAAATCCATCGCAGCACCCCTTTGTTTCAAAATCGTACAAGCTCATTCTCAGGTCATTTTCACCCAGGAACCACAAAAATGAAGTGTAGAGCTTTTTAAGATAATCTTTGTCTTTGGTGAGGTGATAGGCCTGGTGATACATCAATACCATGGCCATGGCATCAATGGGTTGCTGGGCAAAAACAGACCGCACACCCTCTTTCTTATACCATTTTTCGTTTCCGATGATCGACAGGTAATCATCTTTCATGGTATGGGTGGTCAGGAAATCCATGGTAGCAATTGCCACATCGGTCACCCGGTCGTCATTCAGTATCCCTGCTGCATGCAAAAGTGCAAGTGGTAAAATTCCGTTATCGTAAGCCAGCAGCGATTCAAACCAAAGCCAATCGGGCGATTTATTCTCGTTGTAATGAGTTATTAATTTGAAAGCCATGTTTCTTAGCCTTTCGGTCATGGAATCATCGGAAGGGTTTGTTTTCAGGTAGTAACAAATCCCAATCATTGCATTGGCTATGCCTCGGATGGATTTTAACTTCTCAAAATTGGGTGCTGCATGAAAGAACACCCCGCTACCCGCCTGAAAATAGGCATCATTGGGAGCGTTGCCAATGAGGTATCCCAACGCCCAGATGGTCCTGCCAAAGGAATCTTCGGATCCCACCTTGTCGAGAAAGTTTCTGTTAAAACTCATGAAATTCCTGAAGGTTCCGTCCGTATTCTGCATGTAGTGGATGTAACTCAGATAGATGGGAGACAGTTCAAGCGCCCTGTCGTCTTTCATCTGGCGGAAGGCCATTAATACCATCAGCAGAGCCCTTGCATTATCATCCAAACAGTAGCCTTCCTTCAGGTTCGGGATGCCATATTTGGCATGTTGGATGATTCCTGTATCGTCTGTCAGGCGATTGATATGGACCAGTGAAAAAGGAGGTAAAATGAGAAAATCAAGTACTGTATCATTCCTTTCAACCGGCATATAAGCTTTCTCCAGAATCGTATGAACAAGCTTAATATATTTTTCTCCGGTTTTGGGCCAGGTAAAATTTCTTCCGTACTCAAGTGCAGTTTTTTTCAGATTATTCAACTCTGCCGGATGATCCAATAGTTCGTTAATGGTGGAAGAGAGCTGCCTGGAATTACCAAAATCGAAAAGCCTTCCTCTACCCTCTGCCAAGAGTTCCGCCGCATGCCAGTATGGTGTTGACAAGACAGCAGCGCCAACCCCCACGGCATAGGAAAGTGTACCGCTGGTGATTTGCGATTCATTTAAATAGGGTGTGATATAAATATCTGTTGCAGCCAGATACTTGAATAGATCCTCAACAGCTATGAATTGATTTAAAAACAGTACCTGATTTTCCAACTTCAGGTTCTTTACCAGCCGCATCAGGAATATACGGTATTCTTCCCCCGAATGTCTTAATACATTGGGGTGGGTTTTCCCCAATATGATATATACCACATCAGGGTGTCTTTTGATCACATCAGGCAAGGCATTGATGACAGTTTCAATGCCTTTATTCCGGCCAATAAATCCAAATGTGAGCAATACTTTTTTGTTTTCCAGCTTGAATTTTTCTTTTGATTTTGCCGGGCTAAACTTAATATCCGGGACTCCATGCTCTATGATGGCAATTTTTTCCCGGGGCACATCATAAATATCCACCAGAAATTCGATGGCTTTCAGACTCATCACAACGATTATTTGAGCCATTTTCCCAATTTCCTGCAAAATCGCTTTTTCATTGTAGGTTGGGGTTTTAAGAACGGTGTGCAGGGTCACCATTATCGGTATCTCCAATCGGTGCAGCAGGGGAAGGATGTATACACCATTCTGGCCGCCATATATTCCAAATTCATGTTGTAGAATACAAATATCGGCACCGCTTAAATTGATATACTTTGCAGCTTTTAAATAATCCTCCTGACGTTCCTGCCTGATATTTAGCTTCACCTCATGGGGGTAATCATAGCTTAGGTTATGATCATCTACTGCCACCACAAACGCTTCGAAATTGCCCTTCCCAGCTTTTTTGGTTTGTAAAACTGAATCAAGCAGGTTATTGGTAAATGTGCCGATACCACATTCTCTGGGCGGGTAGGTAGCAATGAAGGCAATTTTCATACTTGTGCTTTTGTCCTATATTTTGAACTTATCATTGCCGGATTTTACTGCGCGCTTTTCAACTTTAGCAGCCCTCTTTTCCTTCAGGCTTTTTAGTGCGGTTTTTTTGTTGTTCTTCTTGCCTTCTTTATCTTTCGACATCTTATGTGTTATTGGGATTAGTATTCCTTCATTTGTTGAATATCAGTATGTAGTGCAGCATTTCCCGCACTGGCATCTCAAATAATAATACCTTCATACCCGCTTTTAATAATTGTTCTTATCATTTTTACCGGGTTGTTTGCCCTTATGATATTGGCAGCATGTGCCGGAATCAGTATCCCCTGACCGGTTACGAGGTTATTTGAACTATTGTCAATCACAATTTCAGCCTCACCCTCAATGATTTGAACATAAGTGTCGAAGGGAGAAATCTTCTCTGACAACGATTCACCGGAATCTATTGCAATCGCATTGATGTTCCCGGTTAATTTTCGAATAATGGTTCTGGTTACTACAGAATTAGGAACATATTGAATTAATTCGATCACAATGTGAGCCTTTGATTTTTCAATTTCTGATAGTTTCATCACTTTAGAAATTAATTTTCATGTGCTTGATTTATACAGGTAAAGGTAGTTAAATGGGTCCTGCAATATGTTACATAATTGACCCTATGATTTGTATCATTCACACATGGGAGAAAATTACAGGTTGATGTGAACCCGGATGCCAGCCAGACCAGATGTTGCTGACTTTTAATGTCCCCCGGCCCTGAAAAAGGTCCCGATGGTTTTGATGAACAGGACAAGATCTGTGGCAATGTTCCAGTTATCGATGTAATCCAGGTCCAGTTCCATCCACTCTATGAAAGAGACATTGTGCCGGTTGGGAACAATTTGCCAGGAACAGGTAATTCCGGGCTTGACAGAGAGCCTCCTTAATTGCCACCGTTCATACTGGCTTACTTCATCTTCAAGAGGTGGACGGGGTCCGATCAGAGACATTTCTCCCCGAATCACATTGTATAACTGGGGCAACTCATCCAGACCGGTATTCCTGAGGACCCTGCCTATCATGGTAATCCTCGGATCATATCTGATCTTAAAGACCGGTCCATCAGCCTCATTCATGGCTTTCAATTTTTCCAATTGATTCTCCGCATGAAGGACCATGGTCCGGAATTTAAAGAGCTTGAACTTCCTTCCCCTCCGGCCGATCCTTTCCTGTTTGAAGAATACAGGGCCCCTTGAGCTGATCTTAATGACAACTGCAATGATGAAGAAAAAAGGGATCAAAATGATCAGTGCCAGAATGGAAAAATACATATCTGTCATGGTTTTAAGCACGAAGGAAATTCTGCCGGAAGATGTATCTACCAGTGACAGGTCCCTTCTGTTATTGAATGTCTTTAATTGGAAATCGACAGGTTCCAACGGGGAGACAGAGGACTGTATCCTGAATATGATACCAATCTCCTTGCAGAGATTTTCGATTTCCCGGATCAGGTCAATCTCCAGGTTCCTTTTACAATAAATCACTTCATCAATGACCAAGTTATCAGTCATACTTTTCAAATTATCCTGGCCGGTAAGGATCGTAATATGTGGTCCATACTTTGCTTTGATCAATTTTGAATCCGTCAGAATGGCTACAACTGTAAAACCCCACTCTTTTTGAATCATCAGGGCTTCGATGATCCCGTCGGAGAAAGCATCAGCTATGATCAATACCCTGTGAGCGTTCAACCCAAATGAACGAGATACATGCATTGCCTTGAAGTTAAGGAGTCTGAAAAGCAGGGTAAAAATGAACATGATCAAAACATAAATGACGATGAGCAGAACAGGAATCGAGGTCAGCCGGAATAGAAATTTTACAATGATCAATCCCAATAGCACAATGAAAGTTAATCTTGCAAACTGGAATATATAAGTCGGATATCGAAACGCTCTTGGAATTTTGGAAAGGGCCATTATCCTGGAAATCACAAACCATGACATGAGAATAAGTGAAATGGAAAACAGTGCAATCCCCGTCTTTATTTCAATATCCCGCATGAAGAGAACATTCATTACCCATATGGCTATGGGGAAGGTGATACCCAGCAGCATCAGCTCCACCAGGTCAAAATATAGCCAGGGCAACGCTATATTGTTGTTCCTGTAACCGGAAGACTTCTTCAAGAAATAACGATTCATTTAAGATTATGTGCAAAACAGCTTTATAACGGGATTGCTATGCTGTAAAATTCAGGAAATAATGTAAAACAAGTATTACATTATTGTAAATATGATTTGCATCATTCACACATCTTCAAGGGTACGGCGTCTTTTGTTTTTGAGCTTCTTAAAGTGTGAAGGTGAAAGTCCCGTAATTTTTTTGAATTGGTTCGACAGGTGTGCAACACTGCTGTAATGCAATTGGTAGGCTATTTCGGAAAGATTGAGTTCATCATAAACAATGAGTTCCTTGACCTTTTCAACTTTATGGGTCAGATAGAGTTTTTCTATGGTGCTTCCTTTTACTTCCGAATACAGATTGGCCAGGTAGGTATAGTCGTAATTGAGTTTTTCGCTAAGGTAATCTGACAGATTCGTCTTGATTTGATCATCTGTATAATGTACCAATTCGATGACGGCACTTTTAATTTTCTCGACAAGGATGCTTTTTTTGTCATCCATCAGTTCCAACCCGGATTTTCTCAGTGCAATATCCAGCTTTTGGAGTTGTTCCTTTGAAACATCCTTGATGGTATTCACCTCGCCAATTTTAACATTAACATAACCTACATCAAGCTTTTCCAGCTCGGCTTTCACTACCATCTGGCAACGAATACAAACCATATTTCTGATAAATATTTTCACGTACAGAAAATCAAGGGGGTGCCTTTTTTGGCTGGATGCACTATTCAATGAGTAAGTTACGGTATTTTTTGTTTCTTTTCCAAGCGTGTCATCATTTTCAGGGTCTTGCTTATCAATTTGGCCTATTCAGTCAACTGAATTCATATACGATAAATCGCATCGAATAAGCGAAATGCAGCGATATTGATTTGAAATACTGGTCAGGATTCAGATCGAATGCTGAATGGCACGCTTTATATGATAAGCCGCACTCCGCCCAGCTGCTCCACCCTGTAAGGAAAACGATCACCGGGTGAAGCGATGAACATGAAATTGATGGGGATTTTCCATTTTTTTGACAGGTCTTTGATAAGTGCCGGCCCAAAAGAACCCTCAATGATATGCCCTGAAACCTCAATCTCCGGATACTCTTCATTGATGATGGCCACTACTTCAAGGAAGCTCTTCGTGTTTTCACAATCTTCATCCATTGAAGGATCATTCACATGAACGATTTTTAAGTTTCTGGTATTTTCATTGTTCTTGATATACAACAGGACTTTGTTCAATACGGCAATGTTATACCGTTTGGTAAAATAAACGAACTGCTGTGCATTGATGGTATTGATTAAATTATTCAAGCGGAGGCTTAGTTTCAGAAACCAGCCATGGGTATAATTGAAAATGTGGATCACAACCCTGAGCGCAGCTCTTAAAATGACCACCCGGCGGAGCAAAAATGCTATAATCAGGCTGGCAGGAATGAAATAAGTCAGAAAGAGTCTCAAATTAGACTGTGTGCCTTCAAGGGGTTTCATGGAGATATTCCCTGCCAGTGCTATGATAATAGCCGTTATGGCAGCAAGAACACTGAGCCATTTTGCTGATTCTGACCTTGGAAGTTTGGCCCTGCGTATTTTTAGCAGGATGTTCCCAAATCCAAAAAGCAGCATGACCGATAAAAAGGAAACTGTATAAACCCCGGCCAACCTGACTACATCCCCATGTGTAATAAATAATACAGAAATAGAGAGTATAAAAAACATGATAATGATCCTGTAAGAGCGGCCTTTCTTGTTCTTTTTTAAGAAGAACTGGGGCAGGATCCGGTCAAGGGTCATTCTCTCAAGCAGGCCGGTTACGCCAATGTATGATGTTAAGACTGCTCCGCTTAATACCAGTACCGCATCCAGGGAAATAAGCGTTGCCAGCCACTGACCCGATGAAAGTTGACCCATGTGTGATAACAGGGTGCTGGAATATTCAGTTTTGATTTCAGTAATTGGCACAATACTCAGCGCCAGGAAAGCCATCAGGGGATTGATGATGCTTACAATAATCCACATATTCCTGAGCGTTTTAGGGAATACTCCCGGCTGCTGTTCTTCTACGAAGTTGGCAGAACTTTCAAATCCGGATATCCCGAGCATGGAAGCCGAGAAGCCAAAAAAGATGGCCATGGTGATGCTTCCTTCAACAGGCAGATGCCAATTTGCAGAGAATTGGCTGAATCCGTTTCTAAGTAAATGGATGATGATGAAAACCGAGAGCAGGATCAATGAAAGAAGGTGAAATATGAAGATGCCTGTGGCAACTCTTGAAGACTCTTTTATGCCCACGATGGTGAGCACAGCAAAAAACAGCAATACAGCCACGGTGGATAAAATGACCGGGGATCCATGAAGAATATCATGAAAATATCGCATGGCCTCATTGGCAGAAATTACCGAGGTAGCCATATAGGATAAAATGGTCAGTGTGGCAGCCATTGAGGCTGTTGATTTGCTCGTGGTATTCAGCAGCGCATTGTAGGCCCCTCCATTGAGTGGAATGGCTCCGACCACTTCACCATATATTTTCCTGAAAAGATAAAGTACAACAGCCACAATGAGCAGGGTGATCCAGGCATACTGTCCGGCAAAGCCAATGGCAAGTGCGGACACATAGAGAACTGAGGAGCTGATATCGTTTCCGCAAATTGCGGTGGAAGCCAATTCGCCCAGTCTTTTCTTAGGCATTACAATTGTTCTTTTGATGCACCACTGGCGGGAATTTATTCAAGAGGCAAATATAATGCACTTATGCACTGGTTGTGTTTGTAAGCCCTAAAATATTCATACCGGGTTTTTCGGTGTCTCTGCATTTCATTATTAACAACGCTGCCTGGGTTTTCCTTGCCTCCAACATGGCGCCTGCTTTCTATGGAAAATAAGTCTTAAATTAGTTGCATCTGTGGACAAGGTTTGGAGCTTGCGGGACTCATTGAACAACTAGACTTTACTGAAATTGGACTTTTATGACTTAATATCCAGGACTCCCGGAGGAAAAGACCTGCACATGGCCGAATTGAAGGGAAAAGCGGTATTGATTGTGAATACCGCGACAAAATGCGGACTGGCTCCTCAATTCAGAGAATTGGAGGTTTTGCACCAGAAATATAAGGACCGGGGTCTGGTGATCCTTGGATTCCCATGTAACCAGTTCCAGAATCAGGAACCAGAATCCAACCAAACCATGGAGCAGAGTTGCGAGATGAATTTTGGAGTCACATTTCAGTTAACAGAAAAAATCCTTGTAAATGGCAAAGAGACCCATCCGGTTTTCAAGTACCTGAAAGATCAGCTACCGGGCAAATTGGGAAAACGAATCAAATGGAATTTTACCAAATTCCTGATTACGCCCGAAGGTAAGCCCCTCAAAAGATATGCCCCAACCGTCAAACCCGGAGCCATGGAAAAGGATATTGTGGCCATCCTCACCAGGTGAAAAGTCCGGGTGAAATGCAATTCCAAATGATTTTCCCCGTTTGTATGTCATTCAGATATGCATTCAAGTTACCGGTCTGATATAGAAAAAGGGAGCACTTGATTTAAAATAACTTAACTGGACGAACCATGAAAACCATTGTTGGAATTATCAAACAGAATTTCCGGATAACAGGAAAGTTGATATACCTCTTGATCATATTCCCGCTTCTATTTGGCGTTTGTTGTTCATCCTTAGATGAATATCCCCAGCATAATCCCCCGGCTGATCACACAATCAATAACGACGGCGTCATGCATAAGGCCGGATTATCCCAACCTTTAGTCAATTGTGCCGGTTGTCATGGTGCGGATCTGAAGGGAGGAACCGTTCAGGTATCCTGTTACGAGTGTCACGGAGTTCAGTGGTAATCCATGGAATCCCACTCAGGTTTTTCAGTCCTGTTTGATCCGTCTGGTACTGATCCCGAAGGGCAGATACAAGGGGCAAGTGCTAATCAGGGCAGTTGAAAGTGGAATGAGGCCAATCAAGCCCCACCAGGATTTGAAGTACAATCCTGCTGCACCTATGACCAAACCCAGTACTATTCTGATCCATCTGTCTGTAATGCCTATATTCTTCTTCATGACGAAATTGTTTTTTATTTACAGCAAAGATAAGATTGAGCACAAGGTTCTTAAGTGACCTGGGTCACAAAGTATGATTATTTTGGGAACCACTGCAGACAGGCAGTAAATGATTCTGAACCTCAGGAAAAGCCTTATATCAGTAAAGAGTCAGTCAAACCTGCAACATCCGTTCCCGGAATTCGTCCTATCCCTGCATGTCATATCAAAAACTATCCCATGAAAATAGACAAGACCCTCCCCTTCCTTTTGCTGGTACTCTGGTTCGGACTTTCAGCCGAAGCGCAGACAGATTATATGAAACAGTGGCCCCAGTTCCGGGGACCCTTTGCCTCGGGGATCATGGATCAATCCGATCTGCCGTTGAATTGGGACATTCGTACGGGAGAGAACATCCGGTGGAAGATAGAAATCCCCGGACTGGCACACTCCTGTCCCATAATCTGGGAAGACAAACTCTTCCTGACTACCGCCATCAGCGGAAGCGGTAAAGACTCACTGAAGGTGGGATTGTACGGAGACATTGATGAGGTAAATGACCGGTCGGTCCACCAGTTCAAAGTCTATTGCATTCATAAAAACACAGGTGAGATCCTCTGGGAGAGGCTGGCCCACCAGGGTATTCCGCGAACCGAACGTCATACCAAATCTTCACACGCCAATCCCACACCGGCCACCAATGGCGAGTATGTGGTGGCCTTCTTTGGATCTGAAGGGTTGTATTGTTACGATTTTGAGGGCAACCTTCAATGGAAGAAAGACTTTGGCACCATGAACGCAGGTCCCTATACCGACCCGGATGTGGAGTGGGGATTCGCCAGTTCGCCCATCCTGCATGAGAACAGGATCATCGTACAATGCGATTTCCTGGGAGATGGATTCATCGCTTCGCTGGAGGTGAAAACCGGGAGAGAGATCTGGCGAACTCCCCGGGATGAAGTTTCTACCTGGGCCACTCCCAACTTTTATCGGGAAGGATCCAACCGGCAGATCGTTGTCAACGGCTGGAACCACATCGGGGGATATGATTTTGATACGGGAGAGCAGATCTGGAACCTGGGCGGGGGAGGGGATGCGCCTGCCCCCACACCGGTTTTTGGCAACGGCCTAATCTTTGTGCACGGTTCACACGGACGCTATTCACCCATCTTTGCCATTAAACCCGGGGCAAAGGGTGATATCACGCTTCACAAGGACAGCACTGCCAATGCAAATATTATTTGGAGCATCAAAAGGGGCGCAGCCTACATGCCCACCAACCTGGTGGTTGGCGAATACCTCTACAACCTGCGGATGAACGGGAACCTGACCTGTTATTGCGCCACCACCGGAGAGGTGGTCTATAGCGAACGCATCCCCGATGCCATGGGGATCTCTGCTTCGGGGGTATATTCCGGCGGAAAGATCTATTATTCCCTGGAACAGGGAGATGTGGTGGTGGTCAGGGCCGGACCGGAATTTGAGATCCTGGCCAGGAATCCCATGGATAACCTGATCATGGCCACCCCTGCCATTTCCGGGAACATGCTATTCTTCAGGACCCAGCACTACCTGGTGGCAGTGGGAAAACCCTGAGATGTCAGTTCCCGGTCAGCAGCCGGTATTTTTTCTATGATTACTTCTTCAATATTCTTTATGTCTGCAGGAATGTTACCCCTGTCATTTAGAATTACAGTATACCCTTGTGCTATTAAACCAGATATTGTGTTCTTGTCGGGAATGGTTGAATAGGCTGTAAAATCTGTGTAAAACATGGCTTCAACCGGGTGATTATAATTGAAAACAATGGCATTGCTGTATTTCCCCTCATTGAATTGTTTTAAGTCAATAACCCACTGCGGGCTTCTGTCTGTTTGGCTGAATGGTTTGATCCTTTCAATGGAATACCGGATGGGTAAAACAATCAAAAGAACCATGAGGATGCCAAACAGCCATTTCTGCTTGTGATTCTGTTTATACTCGGCAACCGTAAAATAAAAATCTGAAGTAATCAGAAAAAGTGCAGGTGCGGTAAACAGCATATACCCTTGCATTTTTGTTTTTACGAGGGAGAAAAACAGAAGGGGGACCAAAAACCAGATACAAACAGCCAACAGTTTTTTATCATGAAATGAATTCATTGTCTTCCACAGGAACCAAAGTACCGGCAAATAGATCAGTTCACCATAATTGATTCTCATTCGGTCAATGAAGTAGAAATAAGACCCCGTCCTTCCGTCAAGAGGTTCAGTGATATGTTTGATATTCAAGCTTGCTTCCCATCCGGCTTCCAGCGGGAATGTTTTAAAAATATAGAATTGCCAGGGAAGGGATATGGCAGCACACGCTATCAGAAAAACAGAACCATGGAATACCACGGATTTTGTTTTGAACTTCCCCGAATCAACGACAATGAAAAGCCATATTGGAACAACAATGAGGGCAGGCAGATATTTGGATAAAATCGCTGCTCCCATGGCAATCCCCGCAAAGACATTACAGAGAATGCTTTCCTTTTTCACAAATTGTATGCTCAGGTAAATGGATAATTCAATGAAGAACAGGAAGAAAATGTCTATATGATCCGTGGCTATCCTGCCGCCTGCCAATTCGATAATCAGACCGTTTATAGCATAAAAAAAGGCTGCCAGATACCCAATTCTTTTGCTGAAAAAGAAGCTGCCGATTGAAAATGTGAGCCAGATTCCAATGGTACTAAGTACAACGGAAGGAAGCCGAAGCGCAATTTCATTTGTGCCAAACAACCACATACTGGCGGCCATGGTCCACAAAGGCAAAGGTTGCTTGTGGAGCCAGATATGATTTCCAGCCCAGTTTTTATAATTGTACTGAAGAATGGGATTGTCATAGAGCGTGGGTCTCAAAGGGTGTTGAATTAAATTCTTGGCAACCAGCGCGTGATACCTTTCGTCCCAGGGGTGTAAAAAGAGGTCTGCTGAAGTATAGGCACGCAGGATTAACCCCCCCAACATCAGAAGAAGAATGGCATAGGTATAGTTGGCTCTTGTTTGATATTTCCATGAATAGAAGAAAACAATGGAAGCAAAAAGAATGGTTGGTATGCCGAATAGTAAATTCTCCATAGTTGCAGGTTAGTTTATCCAGTAAGAAAGCTTGATGGCAATCCCCCGGTCTTTGGTCCTGAGCTGCTTCGGGAAGGCATTCTCCGTGTATACGATAAAGAGATCGGAAACAGGGGCAAACCGCCACTGGAAACGCATGTTCACATTCACATTGTCGATCTGGTTGTTATACTGTACAAAGGTAGTGAAGAAGAGTTTGTCTGTAAAGGTGATGTCCAGCCGGGGGCCTACCAGGACCAGGTCTTTGCTGGTATAGGGTTCGGGAAGAAGGATCCTGTTATAGGACAAAACCATGGAGAGGCTTCCATAGGGTTGAACCCTGTAATTCAGGTCTGTGCTAATGCTCATGCGTGTTCCGTTATAAAACCCCCCATATCTCGCGGAAACCATATAAGTTAGAAGCTGTCGCTGGTTGGAATTGTAGGTTAGTGCCACTTCGGTCCAGTTGAACTCTGCGCCTGCCGGAATCATGGCACCTCCGGTGTTCGTTGGATCAAAAGGTTCCAGCAACTTGAGGTATCCTTCCTCCAGATCAAGGGAGATGGTACTTCGATCCATCCATGTAAGTGAATAACCCAGGTCAATCTCCCTGTCGGTAAGGGAGAAACCGGGTTCAAAAAAGAGGTCGGCCGATAGTTCCGGTCCATGATTTGTAATCCTTTTGGAGTTGGGATAAAACTGATACCCCACAGCCGGATTGGAGTGGTGGGTTCCTGTCCGTCTGACAAATCCCATTTCGGCCAGGTAATTGCCTCCCACATAGGTCTGGTCCCAGCCTGCTGAAAATTGTCTTGTTTTGTAATGGATCATGGCAGCCGTGGAGAAACGATCGCCCTGCGGGCCCGGGTTAAATGAGTGGTGATAAAAAGCTTTGCCGGTCCAGTTGTTGTCTGCACTGGCAAGATTGAATTCGGCTCCCGCCACACGGTTGTACAAAGAGGAGTGATAAGAGGAATCAGATCCGGGTCCCAGTACCTGCTTGTTGGTCATAAACACGCCAACATTGGAGCGTTTTAGTATGCTGCGCTGGAGTACCGCCACACTATAATTGCTGGCTGCAATGGTATCTTTTGACCCGGTTTGCATATCCATGATTCCAACACGCCAGTTTTCTCCGGCCTTTCCGCTTAGCCTTGCCCCTGCAATGACCGGTGCATCAAGCCCGATCCTCCGGGAGAAGAAGGGACGTACCTGGTTGGACCCCAGGCTGGCAAACAGGTCGCTGTTTTCCAGGAAAAATTTCCGTTTTTCCGGGAAGTAAAGCTCAAACCGGTCCAGGTTTGTTTGCTGTCTGTCCACCTCCACCTGCGAATAATCAGGAAGAATGGTTACATCCAGGTTCATGGAGGTGGAGAGGATGACCTTGGCATCCAGACCGGCGCTTCCACTGAAATCAATATCTTCGCCGGCTTCCTTCTGGTGGGTAACTATTCCTGCCAGGTATGGAATCAGCGAGAAGCGGACCCCTGAGGGTGGTGGCGGCTCATCCCAGGTAAGGGTTCCCGTATATGCAAGGTTGGCCGAGGCAAACTGGCGGGGAACCGGCGCCCAGCCCGATTTTTCATTGCTTTTCAAATCCAGGCGGCTGAAATTAATTCCCCACTCCTTGTCTCCTTCGCGATAGCGGACGGTTTTGAAAGGAATGCTGTATTCGGCAATCCAGAAATCGGGGTGGTTTTGTACTGCTGAATGCCATTTTCCATCCCATTCGAGGGAGACAATTCCACCATCGGACTGAATCCCATCCCACTGCGCACCTGCTGCATTCACCCCGAAAGCAAAACCGTTGGTCTGGTCATTGTAGGTATCCATGGCTACAAAAAAATTATCATTGCTTCCAAAATTCCAGTCCCGGCGCAACGATTCAGCAGGCCTTTTGCCAGGAAGGGTATCATGGCAGATGACCCCCAGATAGATATTCGTTTCGTCGAAGGCCATCATCACTTCAGTCTGTGCTTTGGCATATCCTGTATCAATGGGCTGGATTCTGTGGAAGCGGGAGGCCCTGTCGGCGTTCTGCCAGATGGCTTCATCCAGGATGCCGTCTACCTTGATGGCATCCTCTGTTTTTGTGGCAATGATCCGGTACCCATCACGGTTCACAGCAAGCGATTGCCCAAGTGCGGGACTGAAACAGAAAATCAGGAATATGGCGAAAGCCAGGGAAAAATATCTCATATGATCATGCCAGGCTGCAAAGATAATCAAGGAAATGAAACATGAGTTTCTGGTTTCCTTCATAGTAGCGGGTTTCCCCCAGAATCTCCTTCTCTGTCTGGATATATGGCCCGGGTATGATCTCTTCACCGCAATGGACTACCATCTCTTTGACTGATTCGGGGGTAAGCTCCAGGTGGAATTGCAGCGCTATCACCCTTCCGTCGTATATAAATCCCTGGTTGGCAAATGCCTGTGATTCGGCAATGCGGGTAGCACCAGCAGGCACATGACAGGTATCACCATGCCAGTGAAATACTTTTCTGGTGGAAGGCAAATCCTTGCATATCTTGAAATTTCCCAAGGAGGGGAGGCATTTCAGATTGTGCCATCCTATCTCTTTATAATTCCCGGGATGGACCTCCGAGCCCAGGGCTGCGGCAATCATTTGTGCACCCAGGCAAATCCCGAGCACAGGCTTTCCGGTATGTATGAATTCGCTTACCCAGTCAATCTCCTCCTGCATCCACGGGTGGATGTGAAAATCAAAAACATTCATGGGTCCACCCATGATCACAAGAAGATCGATGGCTGACTGGCCGGGCAGATCATCCCCTTTATAAAACCTGGTAAAGTTCAGATGGTGGTTCTGTTCGGCGATCCAGTCAGCAATCACCCCGGGCCCTTCAAAAGGCACGTGCATGAAACATTGTATACGCAAGGGTTTGGCCATCAGCAGTTCATTTTCTGAAACGGCTAAGCATCTCCCTAACCATGTCAACGCTTTCGATATAGTAGGATGCTTTGGTAGTTTTGGTTCCTACTTTGATGGTATAGGCCCCCTGGGGCATTGCATCAAAAGTATACTCATCGGTCCAGTCGTCACCCACAGCCAGGATCAGGTCATATGGATTGTTGCCCAGTTTGTGCAAGGCAGCTTTCCCTTTATTAATGCCCGAGTATTTGATTTCCAGCACTTTGTCTCCATCCATAATCTCCAGGTTCAGGTTTGAGGTAAGGGTGCGCAATTCATCTTTCAATTCCCAGGCCCGCTGGTTTCCAAGGTCCGGATCTGCTTTGCGATAATGCCAAACCAGGGAGAAATTCTTATTTTCTATAAATGTCATAGGGGTCTGGTCCACATAGTATTCCAATAGTGGCAGCACCGATTCCTTCCATATGTTGTTGATCGGTTCCATCATTTGCCACTCCAGGCCCGGTTCCCGCAGCCAAACTCCGTGCTCGGCGATAAAATGAATGTTCCATTCCGGGTCAAACCACCTTTCCAGGGTCTCCTTATCCCGCCCACTGATGATGACCACTGTATTTTTGCTGTCCTTGCTCAGGTCCTTCAGGATGTCGTAAAGTTGTTCATCTGGCCTGGCTGATTCAGGGTCTTTCTTGAACCACGAAAGGGTCCCGTCATAATCGAGAAACAGGATACGACGTTCCGATTCTGCATAAGCAGCCACGATCTGTTTCATCCGGGTAATATTTACTTTTCGCGTCAGGGTGAATTCCTGAATCTCCTTGACACCCTCCAGGCTTTTGATGAATTCATTTGCCCATCGCTCCACTGTATATCTTTGCAGCCGCCGCATCATCACGATGTTTCTCCGTACCTGCTCCTCTTTTGGCATCTCAATGGCGTCTCTGATGGCCACTGCGATCTCATCCAGGTTGTTGGGATTTACAAGAAGCGACTCATGAAGTTCTTTGGCAGCGCCGGCCAGTTCACTGAGGATCAGTACACCTTCACCATTGTGCCTTGAAGCGATGAACTCTTTGGCTACCAGGTTCATGCCGTCACGGAGCGGGAGAATGAGTGCGATATCCGAAAGGGAATACAAATCGATCCTTTCATCCATGGTAAAGGTCTGGTTCAGGTAGCGCACCGGCGTCCAGGTAATGGTTCCATAGTTACCGTTGATCCTGCCCACAAGCTCATCCACCTTGCTTTTCAGGTTGAAGAAGGATTCGCTGGTCTCCCCGGAAGGAATGGCCTGGACGATCAGACTCACTTTTCCCTGGTATTCAGGATAGGTTTGCAAAAACCTCTCAAAGGCCCTGATGCGCTGTGGAATTCCCTTGGTATAGTCCAGTTTGTCAATGGAGATGATCAGTTTTTCCAGTTGGGCGGATTCTTTAAATTGTTTCATCTCCTGCTGGATCACAGAAGGTTTCGTTCCTTCAATGTGTACAGAAAGTGCCTTGTTGCGGAACCGGTCGTAATTGATTCCCTTGGGAAAGACATCCACTTTCAGGGTTCTTTCTCCGATGGAAATACGGTTGAAATCGGAATCCACACCCAGCAACCTTCTTACAGAACTCATGAAATGCCTTACATAATCGTAAATCTGGAACCCGATCAGATCAGCGCCCAGCATTCCCTCTATCAGTTCCTTCCGCCAGGGAAGCAAACGGAAGATCTCAAAGGAGGGGAAGGTTATATGAAAAAACAGTCCGATGGATACACCCGGTTTCTGACTTCGGATCATCTCCGGAAGGAGCATCAGGTGATAATCATGGATCCAGATGATATCCCCGTCTTTGATCAATGGAAGTATTTTTTCAGCATACAGCCGGTTGATCTTCACATACGCCTTCCAGGAGATTTCACTGTAGGTTACATTCTCGGTGAAATAGTGAAGCAGGGGCCAGAGGGTATTGCGTACGAATCCGTGTAAGTACAGGTTCCTGTCCCGTGACCTGGGGAAGATAGGGACACAATTAAAGGGTTTCAGGCAATGTTCCAGCGATTTAATTTCCTTGGGGGTGAAATCGTGATTTTCAAATTCCGTAAGTCCCACCCAAATGGGATGGAAGGATTCATAAAAATTCTGCAGACCGGAAATAGTTTGCTCATCTGCCTTTTTAACCTTGTAATGGTTATCCTGCCATGAAATATGAACCGGAATATTATGGGATGCCAGAATCAGTCTTTTCATGGAAGGAGATTTAACAGAAAAATGTTTTGAATGCTTGCGTAAATTTAGATACCTTGAAAAACAATACCAAATTAATCATATCAACATATGGTCTTTCAACCCCGGTTTGATGCTGTCATTTTTGACCTGGATGGAGTCATCACAAAAACAGCCCTCGTGCATGCTTCTGCATGGAAAAAGATGTTCGATGAATACATGAGATCACGGGAAGAAAGGTTTGGGGAATCTTTCAGGGAGTTTACCCATGCGGAAGATTACCTTCCTTATGTGGATGGCAAACCCAGGTATAAGGGTGTAGCCTCTTTTCTTGAATCAAGGGGAATAGACATTCCTTTGGGGGAGCCGGAAGATGATCCTGATAAGGAGACGGTTTGCGGATTGGGGAACAGGAAGAACATCATGTTCAACAGGGTACTGGATGAGGAAGGAGTTGAAGTATATGGTACCACCGTTACCATTCTGCACCAATTGAAGGAAGCAGGAGTGAGGATCGGGGTGGCCTCTTCCAGCAAGAATTGCAAACCTGTGCTTGAAAAGGCAGGGCTGCTGGATATTTTTGAAACCCGGGTGGATGGCGTGGTCTCTGCGGAGATTGGGCTGAATGGCAAACCTGAGCCGGATATTTTCACCACAGCCTGTGATAACATGGGTGTGGATTATCACCGTTCGGTGGTTGTGGAGGATGCAGTATCAGGCGTCCAGGCAGGAAAAAAAGGAAATTTCGGGTTGGTACTCGGTATCGCCCGTGAAGATAATATAAACGAGTTGTACGTGGGTGGGGCTGACATCGTGGTTGAAGACATGGGGGAGATCAGTATTGAGGATATGAATGATTGGTTTGCGAGTGGTATGGACCGCGACGGCTGGTTGCTCAGGTATTTCGATTACAATCTTGAAAATGAGCGGTCTCGCGAAGCCTTGCTGACGGTGGGAAACGGATATTTTGGAACCCGGGGAGCCTTGGAAGAGAGCTCGGCCAACAGGGTGAATTATCCCGGAACCTATATATCCGGCCTGTTTAACAGGCTGGTTTCCAGAGTTGGAGGCAAGGAGGTGAAAAACGAAGATTTTGTAAATATTTCCAACTGGTTGCCCATCACTTTTCGTATCAATGCTGGTCCCTGGTTCACTTTCAATCCCGACCCCACTTTTATGATCAGGAGGTTCAACCGCACCCTGGATATGCATAACGGACAGCTGGAGCGTGAACTAATCGTTGAAGATGCAGATGGAAGGATTACCCGGGTAAAATCGTCCCGTCTTGCCAGCATGGACAATCCGCACCTGGCCGGACTGCGTTACTCTGTCACTCCGCTCAATTTCGAGGGAAAAATTGAGATCAGGTCAGAATTGCGTGGGGACCACAAAAATGCAGGTGTGGAGAGGTACAATGACCTGAACCAGCAACACCTGGTACCGGTTGGAGAAGAGGTGGTCGATGACCGGGCCGACCTTGTGGTCAGGACCTCACAGTCTGATATCACCATTGCAGTTTGCGCCAGGCACAGGTTGTCGGGTTCAGATACAAAGTCTCCGCAGATCACCAGGACAGGAGGTGGATGGATCAGCCAGAGTTTCATGGCAGAAGGGAAGAAGGAAAGGGAAATTGTCCTGGAAAAACTGGTTTCCATATATACTTCCAGGGATCCGGGAGTGGATGACCCGCTTGAAAAGGCCAGGGTTGCACACAACCACCGGGAATCCTACAAGGATGTATTCAATAAATCTGCGGAAAGCTGGAAGCGGATCTGGGAAAAAGCAGACATCGTAATCGAAGGTGACAGGGAGGCCCAACGGCTGACCAGGCTGCACCTGTTTCATATGATGGTGACAGCCTCAGAACACCATGCCGGTCTGGATGCCGGAATTCCGCCAAGGGGTTTGCATGGCGAGGCCTACCGGGGACATATTTTCTGGGATGAACTTTACATGTTGCCACTCTATAACCTTCATTTTCCGGAAGTGGTGAAATCGGTGTTGATGTACCGCTATAAAAGGCTGGATGCAGCCCGTGCCAGTGCGAAGGAACATGGTTATGAAGGGGCGATGTTTCCCTGGCAGAGCGGAAGTGACGGAAGGGAAGAGACACAGGTGATCCATCTGAATCCGCTTTCAGGCGAGTGGGGAGATGACTATAGTTCCCTGCAAAGACACATTTCGCTGGCCATAGCCTTCAATGTTTGGTGCTATTACCATACTTCGGGAGACCAGGCCTTTATGGATCATTATGGGGCTGAAATCCTGCTTGATATCTGTAAATTCTGGGCCAGTAAGTCCGTTTGGGATGAATCCACCGGCAGGTATCACATTGATAGGGTCATGGGTCCGGATGAATTCCATGAAAAACTTCCCGGGGATGCTAAAGGCGGCCTTACTGACAATGCCTACAGCAACATGATGGTTAGCTGGATGTTGGACAAAGCCATTTGCCTTCTCAAAGAGTTGACAAACGAACACCGCTCCAGGATCCTGAAGAAGCTATCCATCGATGAGAAGGTTCTGGAGAGATGGGATCACATCATGCACCACCTCAGCCTCTATTTCAATGACAAAGGGGTGATTGAACAGTTCAAAGGATATTTCGGACTGGATGAATTGGACTGGGATCTATACAGGGAAAAGTACGGTAACATTCACCGGCTGGATCGTATCCTGAAAGCGGAAGGCTTGTCTCCCGACGGGTTTAAGCTATCCAAACAGGCCGATCTGCTCATGATCTTCTATAACCTTGGGGAGCCGGAAACAGCTCGCATTATCAAAGTGATGGGCTATTCAGCTGATGTTGAAACCCTTGAAACCAATTTTGATTATTACATCAACAGGACCTCTCACGGGTCCACACTCAGCAAACTGGTTCATGCTAACCTGGCCTGGAGAATGGGGAAGAAGGAGACCGGATGGGAGATGTTTTTGGATGCCCTGAGAAGTGATCTTGTGGACATTCAGGGAGGGACAACCGGCGAGGGAATTCATTGTGGCGTTATGGCAGGAACGGTCTGTGAGGTTATTTTCACCTATGGCGGATTGAACCTGAAAGGGGATCATCCGGTATTGAATCCCGCGCTTCCCGGTCACTGGACTGGATTGAAATTTAATTTTTCTTTCAAGAGGACTCATTACCAGGTGGCTATCACACCTGGTGAAGTGAAGATTTCCGCAGAAAATCCTGGAAAGGATAAAATAAAAGTACATCTTTGCGGAAAATTTACCGAGTTGTCCCGGGGGGTACCAGTTTCTGTGAAATATTCATAATACAATAAATCTTATGTTGGGAGATATCCTACTGATTAACGATATGCATAAAGATGCCGCTCAATCCATTTTTGAGCGGGTAGAGGAAGATCGAAGTACCAAGGATGAGCGCTACAGGTACGTGGTTGGGATCTCAGGCGAATCGGGATCAGGCAAGTCTGAGCTGGCCCATTCTTTGGGTAAGCTGTTAAAGGATCACCATGTAAGGGTAAAGGTGATCCATACGGATAATTATTACAAGATCCAGCCCCTTCTCCGGGAGGAGTGGCGCCGCAACAAGGGGTTCGATAAGATAGGGCTGGACGAATATGATTGGGTCAAGATACGCAAAACCATTCGTGATTTTAAAGAAGAGCAAGAGTGCGTAATCCCGTGTATAGACCTGATTCCCGAACAGGTGGATAAACTGATTACCGATTTCAGTAAGATAGACCTCCTGATCATCGACGGGCTCTATGCCATTAATAGCCCGGATGTGGATCTGAAGGTTTTCATCGACCTGACTTACCATGAAACCAAAATCAATCAGATTATCAGGATGAAGGAGGCCCTCAGCGATTTCCGTCTTGCCATTCTTGAGCGGGAACATCAGGCTCTTGTATCCCTGAAACCTCAGGCTGATCTGGTTGTTGATAAATCATACCATGTGGTTACCTACGAAGAGCATATGAAATCTCTTTAACGGACATATGATGGCGCTTCCCAAGGTACTATACGTGGATGATGAAACCATTAACCTCGAGTTGTTGCAAATAACCTTCATGTATGAACTGGAGGTGATCACAGCTACATCTGCAAGGGAAGGGTTGGAGATCCTCGAAACGCATCCCGACATTCATGTGATCATTTCAGATCTTAAAATGCCGGTGATGAACGGACTTGATTTTATCAAAGAGATCAAAAGAAAAAACCATCAAAAAGTCTGTATGCTTTTAACCGGTTTCATGGAGTCGGAGATCATGCTTGAAGGATTTAACAAAGAGTTAATATTCAGGTATATGATGAAACCCTGGAAAAAAAATGAATTGATGATCAATATAAAGGCGGCATTGAACCATTAATCTCTGCAACAAAAGGGCAATTATTGCGTATATGGATTCAGGTTTTACACTTTAAAAGGATCGGTATGAAAAAATTTAAAAATATGAAATTGACGATGGCAGTGTTGCTTTCCTTTTCAGTATTGTTTGCAGTCACTTCATGCGATAAGGAGCCGGTTGATGAGCGACCGGAACTTCCGCCTGTGGAGAGTTTGATGATGGATTTTTCTGATTTCTCTGAGGAGCCGGGGACTGCCACCAAAGGCACATTAGCTACCTATCAGAATTTCCTGCATGCTTATCTTACTGTCGGATTTTGGAATATCTCCGCCTCCCTGGTATCGGCATTGCCGGTTGCAGCCTATACGGTAGCACTGCAACAATCGCCTGTATACCTTGGAGATCACACCTGGGAGTGGTCCTTCGATTTCCCGTTGAATAATATAAACTATACAGCCACATTAACAGGGGCAAGGATCAACAATGAAGAGTTCTCCATGGAGATGGTCATCGCAATGGCCATAGCACCTGATGCAGGGACGAAATGGTTTGACGGAGTCATCAGGTATAGCCATACCCATGCCACCTGGACCATCTATAAGAATGGGACCATTCCAGTGCTCGATATTGAGTGGAACAAGGATTTTATAACTGAAGCAGAAGACCTGACCTATACCTATGTCGAGGCGGGACACGCTGAGGAGGGAAGTTACATCATGTGGAGCTACAAGCCCGGTGAGGTATACGATGCCGCTTATGACATCTCAATTGTGGCTGGAATGACCAATATTGAGTGGAATGTGACCACCATTGAGGGGCATGTTAAAGCACCGGTCCGTTTTGGAGACGATGCATGGCATTGCTGGGATTCTTATTCCAACGGCCTCATGGATATTGCATGTGAATAATTAAAACCCTTTTGGTTTCTCCGGTCATTTTAACGCCCTATCCTGTAGGAAACTTTGAGCAGAAGCACATCAGTCGGATGTAAATCCCAGATGCCGCTGAAGTCATTACTGAACTGGAAATGCTCATGGAGATCGTGTCCGGACCTGGATTGGGACCATACCAGATATACGAAGGATCCGGGTCTGTATTCCCAGCGGAAGACAAGATTGGAAAGGAACTCCCTGATGTTGAAATCGGGATTTTCGAATTCATAGTTTATACCCGAACCTGATTCGCTTACCCAGTACATGTTGTCAACTTCAGAATATGCAATTTCCCCGGGTTCATATGGATGGAAACGGTCGGTAAAGTTCTCTGCCTTCGAATTGGTGATGTACTTGTAATCGAAATAGTCTCGGGATGCAATGAAGGGTTGTCCCCAGAACTGGATGGTGAGTTCGGGGCTAAGGATCAGGTCCACCCGCAGGGAAAGGCTGAATGTTTTTTGTTCGATGCTTCCAAAAACATACCGGTCATCGGTATCGAAGTGTTCCTGGGTCACATATTGCAGTATGCGCTGCCTGTATTCGAGCCCGGGATACAATGAAAGGGTCAGGTTGCTTACCGGTTTATAGGAGAGTTCCAGGGCAAGTTCGTAGCTGTCTCCATAGTTTTCAAACCCCCAGAAACAGAAACCCTCCACTTCGGCTTGCACCTTGTTCCTTGAACTTGTGGAGAGTGCCAGACTGGAGCTGAAGCTACCGGGTAAAACCATTGAGGGCCCTCCCCGCAGGGCAGTATTCGACAGGGTTTCTGAACTGGCAGACGCTAAAAACATCCCTTGCCAGAGGTTTTTGAAGGTTGCATGCCCGTTCACATTGAAACCGGAAACCTGGTGGTTACCTCCGAAATCCCAGCAACTATACTGGTTAAAATTGAGCTGGGCATTCCGGATGATCCAGAAGGATTCATTAAACCGGTAACTCATCCAGAAGATCTGGAGGATCTCCTCAGTGGAGGCTAAGAAACCAAGATCATTGAGTTCAAGTCCGGGGGAATTATACGAAAGGAATGCCATGAACTGGAATCTGCCGCTCTGTTTCCCCATCTGAAGGTTTCCACCATACCCCGCCAGTGAGGTGCGTGTGGAGTCAAGGGTCAGGTAACCGGCATCGGGGCGCTGGAAATAGTGAACAGAGCATTCCTGGGTCCTGACCAGGGCCTCTTCCGAACCATTGACCTGGCTCATATAGGATGAGAATGAAACCACATAACTTCTGTCTCTGAATATTGTTGAAAATCGATTCCTCCGGTGATGGCTGAGCTGTGAAGATAGTCCAGGTGCTCCTCATCATTGAAACGGTTCGTGGAAGTGACCATCCCACCGAGGATGGTAGTTGGTAAGGGGTTCAACGGTTAGTAGGGAGCGGTTTCCGTTTTGATCGATTTCAGCTTGCTCCCGGGATGTGACACTCTCCATGATGCCCACTGACAGCCCGCTCTTTGTTTTCCCTGTTACCTTTGCAGCCCCAAGGATTTTTGTGAACTCTGGCATCCTGGCATATTCCCCGTCATCCAGTTCCGGGTTGTGATGCGGACGATGCCCGATCCGGCGGGAATAAAACAGATTGTCCATGTTGTGTACGGCCAGGTCAAAATGAAAAATGTTTTTCCCCTCAATGAAGAAAGGACGCTGTTCCTCGAAAAAGGTTTCAAAGGCAGTAAGGTTCACCTCCGACGGATCGGCTTCCATCTGCCCGAAATCCGGATTCACTGTCAGATCCACCGTGAAGTTGATGGTGATCCCAAACTTTGCATCCAGGCCGGCATTGAATATCAGGTCATTCCCTTCGGCCAGGAAGGGATCCTCCGGATCTTTTTCAAACCATTTGCTGCCTGCCACAGCGTAGGGTGTGATCTCAGCCTGCTTTTTTGGATCGATCTCCTGTAATCCATGCAACTCCCCGATCAGATGAACCCAGCCTGGAGACTCTTTTGATATGGGTTTCATCTTCATTGTCTCCTGCGTGGGTGGCCTGTCATCATAAGGTTCAAACATTTGAAAATCACCTTCCCATGGCACCTGATCCCACATGTCCTCATTGATCCAGCCATCAATTTTCGCGGGAACAGAAATTTCGGTGCTTGAATAGATTCTTTTGGGATAAGCCGTATCCTGCCTGGCAAAAGAGGGAATAAAAAAACCACTTAAAGCAGCAAATAACAATAGTTTCTTCATTGAAATTATGTTATCGGCTCAAGTGGTTTTACAATGATAGAAAAATTCCCGGAATTAGAAAAACGAAATATTCAAGGGTTTATCACAGCTTGTTCCTTTTGATGAAATCCTCAATCACGCCTGCCAGGTTCGGCTCACCGATCTCTTGGAGGTCATAATAAACCCTGGTGTTTGGTTTCTTAATTTGGATCAGCCTGTTCAGGTCGATGGGAGTTCCGATCACCACAGAATCACAATCGGTTTGATTGATCGTTGTTTCCAGGTCTTTCAACTGTTGTTCCCCATATCCCATGGCTGGAAGCAGCACACCGATCTTCGGATATATCCTGAAGGTTTCGCTTAACTTTCCTACTATAAAAGGTCTTGGGTCTACCATTTCCGAAGCTCCGAATTTTCTGGCTGCTACCACTCCGGCCCCGATCTTCATTTCTCCGTGTGTCAGGGTGGGACCGTCTTCAATCACCAGGACCCTTTTCCCTCTGATCACTTCGGGATGGTCGACGCGAATAGGGGAGGCGCCGTCAACCACAATGGCACCGGGATTGACTTTCTCAATACTCTCCCTGACCACCTGGATTCCTTCCGGGGGGGCACTGTCCATCTTATTAATGACCACCACATCCGATGTCCGGAGGACCACCTCGCCGGGATAATATGAAAGTTCATGTCCTGCCCGGTGGGGATCCACCACACCGATGGTCAGATCGGGTTTGTAGAATGAGAAGTCATTGTTGCCACCATCCCAGAGGATCACATCGCAACCATCGGGATCTTTTTCGGCGGCACGCAGGATGGCCTCATAATCCACACCTGCGTAAATGACATTGCCTCTGATCACATGAGGTTCGTACTCCTCCATCTCTTCGATGGTACATTTGTGCTTTTGAAGATCTTCCACTGTTGCGAATCGCTGGACTTTCTGTGCCACAAGGTCACCGTAAGGCATGGGGTGCCGGATGGCCACCACTTTCAGTCCTCTTTCCATCAGGAGTTCAATCACCCGTCTCGAAGTCTGGCTTTTGCCACATCCTGTTCTGACAGCACAGACTGCAATGACCGGTTTGGTACTTTTTATCATGGTGGCAGCGGTACCCAGCAGCGTGAAATTTGCACCCGCTGCATTCACCACGGCACTGATCTGCATGACCCTATGGTAGGGAAGGTCGCTGTAAGAGAAGACGCAGGTTTGGACCTTCAGATCTTTAATCAATTGGGGAAGCTGTTCCTCGGCGTAAATGGGAATTCCGTCGGGATACAATGTCCCTGCAAGTTCAGCCGGATACTTGCGTCCATCAATATCCGGGATCTGGGCAGCTGTGAATGCAACCACCTTGTATTCTTCGTTTTCCCTGAAGCAGGTGTTGAAGTTGTGGAAATCCCTTCCAGCAGCTCCAATGATCAAAATATGCTCTCTGGCCATAAATGGATAGTATTTTTTTTGTGATTCTCAAATTTATATGAATATCCCCAGTGTGTTACTGAATATGCTGTATAATAGCTGTGCTTGAAAACATTTTAATAACTTCAACGTATTACTTATTATTAACAGGACTGTTTTGAACTTTCTGGCACATACCTACCTGTCCGGCTGCAATGAAGAAATCATTGTGGGCAATTTTATGGGTGACTATGTGAAGGGAAAGAATTACCTGTTGTTTCCTGAACAAATTAAAAAGGGGATCCTGATCCACAGGGATATCGATACGTTTACCGACATGCATCCCATTACCAGGAGGAACAAGCAAAGGGTGGCAGAGAAGTATCACAAGTATGCCGGGATCATCATTGATATTTTCTATGACCATTTTCTGGCTGCCTTGTGGGACCGTTACTCTGATTTGCCCCTTGGTGTTTTTGTAAACCGTACCTATGACCTGCTGAAACGCAATTACAAGGTGCTGCCTGAAGCCATCAAAAGATGGTTTCCAACCTTCCTTGAAAACAACTGGATGATGGCCTATCAGTCGGTGGATGGGATTGAATTGGTACTTGAACGGATGGCCGCTAATACATCCTTACCCAATCATGCCGGGTATGCGGTAGAGATTCTTGCAGAGCATTATGCTGTATTTCAGGAAGATTTCGTGGAATTCTTTCCGCTGATGGTGGGATTCCTTGAGGAGAAGTATCAAATCAGCATCAATGGACAGCGGACAAACTATCCCGGTTGCTAGCCAAGCATTTCTAGCCGGCTTGCGTCCAACCTGAGAAAGATAAAAAGGAACATGGTAAAAGCCCAGAGGGAGGATCCTCCATAGCTGAAAAACGGCAGGGGAATTCCGATCACAGGGAGTATTCCCATGGTCATCCCGATGTTGATGGCAAAGTGTGTAAAGAGGATGGAAACAAACCCATATCCGAAAATCCGGCTAAATGCTGACCGCTGCCTTTCAGCCAGTATAATCATTCTGAGCATCAGACCCACATAAAGCAGAATCACAAATGTAGTACCCAGGAACCCCCACTCTTCACCCACGGTACAAAAAATAAAATCGGTACTCTGTTCAGGTACAAAATGGAGCTTGGTCTGTGTCCCGTTGAGGTATCCCTTGCCTTTGATGCCCCCCGATCCGATGGCTATTTTGGATTGGTTCACATTGTAACCAACTCCCTGGGGATCGTCCTCAAGTCCCAGGGTAACATAAATCCTGTGTTGTTGATGTGGCTTCAGGATATTGTTCATCGCAAAGTCAACTGAAATGATAAAGGCAATGGCTATGACCACGCCTGCCAGGATCTTCAGATGGCTGTATTGTCTTGCATTCAGACCTTTGACAGCCAATACGATTGCAGCAGGGACAACCGTTGCCAGTCCGATAGCAAACAGGGAGAATCCGGTTTTGAGCAAGAGGTTTAAACCATAAAGTACACCAAACAATCCCGCAATCCAAAGGGCATAAACAGCTGTTTTCTTACGTGATCTTGCGACAGAAAGGTATATAGCAAGGCCTGTAACCAACACGATGAGTAAGATGAGTGCTTTATCCAGCAACAGGGTAGCGATAAAAAGAAACAAAAGAGAGGCAAGCATCAGCATCACATTGGATGAAAAACCCTCCCTGAACAACACAAAAATGAAGGAAAAATAGACCAGGGTGGAGCCCAGGTCGGGTTGCAGAAGAATCAATGCCGGTGGGATGATGATGACAGCTCCTGCTTTCAGGAGGTTTCTAAATTTTCTGATTTCAAAATTGTGAGAAGTAAGTACCCGGGCCAGGGCCAGGGCTGTCAGGGGTTTTGCAAATTCGGAGGGCTGGAACTGAAATCCGCCGATTACGAACCAGCTCCTTGCACCGTTAACTTCAGTCCCAAAAACAAGTACACCCAGAAGTATAGCCACGAGGATGGCGTAAAGCAGGTAAGAAAAGTAAATATAGAATTTGGCATCCAGCACAAACAGCAGGATGGCGAGAACCAAGGAAGCTCCGATCCAGATCAGCTGTTTGCCAAAACGCTGTGACAGGTCAAATATGCCTGAATCTGCTTCCATGATGTTTGCGGAATAGATATTCATCCAGCCAAAGGCCAGAATCACGAGCCAGATGAATATGGAGATCCAGTCTATATTAACCAATATGTTGTTTCTTCTGACCATTTGCTTAAGGATGTCGGATCACAGTATCGGCGGGATTAGAAACAGGTGTATGTCCGGATACCTCTGAGCCGGATTGGGATTGGGTTGTATCGGTTGCCCGGGGAACAGTCCTGACCACCGGCTGTGCTTTCTGCATGACCCAATTCTCATACCAGGTTCTTTTAACTTCTCCGGTGAGGTATTTTTCGATCATCAGACTTGCAATGGGAGCTGCGTATGTGGTGCCAAAACCCTGGTTTTCCACATATACGGCAATGGCAATTTGCGGATTATCCTTGGGAGCGAAAGCAATGAAAATGGAGTGGTCGTTCCCGTGGGGATTTTCGGCTGTTCCGGTTTTTCCGCAGACTGTGATCCCGTTGATCTTGGCATTCCGGGCTGTGGATCCCGGTCCGCCGTTTATTACCAGGTCCATGCCTTCCACAATGGGGATATAGTTGACAGAGTCTATGCTTGTATAATGTCTTTGTGTGTAGAGGGGATCGATCTCCTCCACACCCTCTATTTTTTTTATCAGGTGGGGTGTGATGAAGTATCCCCTGTTGGCCAGGGTTGCAGTCATGTTGGCCATCTGAATGGGAGTAACCAGTAACTCGCCCTGTCCAATGGCAAGAGACCTGATGGTCACGTAGTTCCAATGGCCCTGGCCATAGATCCTGTCAAAATAACCTGCTTCCGGGATGTTCCCGTTCAGTTCGTTGGTCAGCTCAATTCCCAGCGGATTGGTAAGCCCCATGGAGAGCAGGTGCTTTCTCCAGTTGGTGTATGCAGCTGCTGTGTTGCTGTAATCCGGATCCTGGAGGATGTTTTTAAATACGTTGATGAAATAGGTATTGCAGGAATTTTGAATGGCTTCAATCAGATTCAGGGGTGACTCATGCAGGTGGCAAGCGGTGTGAATACCTCCCACATAGAAACCGTAATAACAGTGGAATTCGGTGGAGACAGAAATGGCCTTTTCCTGGAGCCCGATAAGCCCCATGACCGTTTTAAATGTGGATCCTGGTGGGTATTGAGCCATCAGGGCCCTGTTAAACAGGGGATTCAGTGTATCGGAGGCAAGTCCCCCAAAACCGGATCCCAGGTTTCTCCCTACCAGCAGATCGGGTGGATAGGTAGGAGCACTCACCAGGGCCAGCACCTCCCCGGTGGCCGGTTCAAGAGCCACAACACTTCCTATGTAAGGTTTCATCAGTTGTTCTCCATATTCCTGAAGCGCTGCATCAAGGGTTATTGTCAGGTCCTTTCCCACTTCAACGGTCTTATCCAGCCTTCCTCCCTGAAATGACTCAATGGTCTGGTTGTGCACATCCTTCAGGAAGACATTTTTGCCTTTTTTACCCCTCAGGTAGGGTTCATAGGCTTTTTCGATTCCTGAAACCCCGATGTAGTCTCCAAGCTGGTAATAGGAATCCTGGTCCAGGATCCGTTGATCCACCTCACCCACATAACCCAGGGCATGGGAGGCAACGGGCCTTGAATATTTTCTGAGCGTACGGGTCTGGACATAGAATCCCGGATACTGAAACAACCTTTCCTGCAGAAGGGCAGCCTGTTCATAGTTTACCTGCTTCATAAAAATTGAAGGGACAAGGTAAGAGTAGTTACGGGCTGCAGTGAGGCGTTCAAGCACATTTCCCCTTGAAATCCCAAGGATGCTGCATAATCTGGTTGTATCAAAAGGTTCCAGGAGGCGGGGGGTGACCATGATATCGTAAGCCGCCTGGTTGTAGACCATAATCTCCCCATTCCGGTCCATGATCAAACCCCGGGCCGGGTAAATTACCCGGATGCTCTGTGCATTACTTAATGCAAACTGTTCATAGGATTTATCCAGTACCTGGATATGGAAAAGCCTGCCAATATATACAAGCCCCACTAGAATAATCAGAACGATAAATACGTACCTTCTATCCGTATATTGGTTCATCTATTTCCGGAAAACAAAATACTGGCTCAGCACAATGGATGAGACCGACAGCGCTGAACTCAGGATCACCCGGAGCAAGGTACTTAAAAAATTCTGCAACTGGAATACCTCCAGATAGAAGAGGACGAAGTGATGAAGGAATACGACAAGGAGGGTGTATTTAAGAAACCATAAGAATCCGTAATAGTGTATCCGGGGAAAGCTGTCTGGCTCATATCCGTCTCTCGGTGCCAGCAGGCCCAGAAAATAGGGTCTCAGGAACGCCACCAGTACAGTTGCAGCTGTGTGCATTCCCAGGGTATGTTCAAACAGATCAATGCCCATTCCGAGCATAAAACCCGAAAGCAGAACGATCCAGTGTGGCGTTTCAAAGGGCATGAGAAGTATGAACAACAGGTAAACATATGGGATCATGTAACCATTGATCAATACGTTATCCATGACGAGGACCTGGAAGAGGATCACCACAATAAAACGGACTATATTTCGACCGATGATATACATTAACGTGTTTGGGCCTCAAGGTTTAATTGTTCCTCCTGCCGGTAATTCCGGATGATATTTACATGAAAAAGATGTTGAAAATCGGTGGTCAGTTTTACTCTGATCTCGAAGAAGTTTCCCTTGTCAAGGGAGAATGATTCAATGGTCCCCACCTGAATGCCTTCAGGGAAAATCGACGAAAAACCGCTGGTTACTATGGTGTCTTTTTCCACAATATTTACATGGAAAGGGATCTCGTTCAGTACTGCGAATCTGGGTGAATCACCTTCCCATTGGAGAATTCCCGCATAATTATTGGATATCATTTTGACACTTAACCTGAAATCACGGTTAATCACCGGGATCACTGTTGCAAAATTCTGCGATGCCTCCAGGACAATGCCCACCAGTCCTTCGTCCGAGATAACACCCATATCCTTAAATACACCCTGTTTTTTACCCCTGTCCAGGGTGATGTAATTATATTGTTTGAATACACTGTTTCGTACCACCCTGCCGGGCACGTATTGATAATGGTAGGGATCCCGGAATTCAGAACGGACCACAGCACTGTCCAGATAAAGCCCGATACGATCAAGCCTGTTCCTGAGTTCCATGTTTTCCAGGGCAAGTTGTTCGTTTGTTTGTCTCAGGGAGAGGTACTCCCTGGCTCCATTCATTTTGTGGTAAATATATCCTGAAACCTGCCTGTTGAGGCCAATGATCTTTGAACGCTGGAAACTGGAATCCTGTACAATGAAAACAACGGCCACTGTTTCGAGAAACAGGAACAGCAGGAAGTTGGAATACTTCTGAATAAACCTGAACAGCGTCCTCATATATATTTACAACATTCCTCCTTAACGCATCAGGAAAGGATACTTGTCAACGTTCCGAAGGGCAATACCGGTTCCGCGGGCAACAGCCTGTAACGGGTCCTCAGCTATTAGGAAAGGAATTGAGATTTTTTCGGCCAGTCTTTTGTCCAGTCCGCGAAGTAATGCACCACCACCTGCCAGGTAAATCCCCTTGGTTACAATATCGGCATAGAGTTCAGGGGGTGTCTGTTCCAGTACGGAAAGAATGGCTGTTTCAATCTTGGAAATCGATTTATCCAGGCAATGTCCGATCTCCTGGTATGAAATGGGAATTTCTATGGGCAGTGCAGTCATCAGGTTGGGTCCCCTTACATAGAAGTCCTGTGGAGGTTCATCCAGCTCCGGAAGGGCCGATCCCACATGAATCTTGATCTCCTCGGCCGTGCGCTCCCCAACCTTGATGTTGTGCTGGTGACGCATGTATGTCTGGATATCACTGGTAAAACCATCCCCGGCTACACGGATGGACTGGTTGCAGACAATACCGCCCAGAGCGATAACGGCAATTTCGGTTGTTCCTCCGCCAATGTCCACCACCATGCACCCTTCAGGTGCTTCCACATCCAACCCAATACCGATGGCTGCAGCCATGGGTTCGAAGATCATATAGACATCCCGGCCGCCGGCATGTTCTGATGAGTCCCGGACAGCCCTGCGCTCCACCTCGGTGCTCCCCGAAGGAATGCAAACCACCATCTTCAGTGAAGGAGTAAACAGTCTCTTTTTGGTATTGATCATTTTGATCATGCCCCTGATCATCAGCTCCGCTGCCTGGAAATCAGCAATCACACCGTCACGAAGAGGCCTGATGGTTTTGATGTCTTCATGGGTTTTGCCATGCATCTGGCGTGCTTTCTCCCCGATGGCGATCAGTTTTCCGGTGTGCTGATCAATAGCGACAATGGATGGCTCATTAACCACAACTTTGTCATTGTGTATGATAATTGTGTTGGCTGTACCCAGATCAATGGCAAGCTCCTGCTGAAAAGAAAACAATCCCATTTGTTATTTCTTAAATGATTCTAATGTTTAAAATGTCTGATCCCGGTAAATACCATGGCCATTCCGTTTGCATTGCAATAGTCGATGGATTCCTGGTCACGAACCGACCCACCCGGTTCTACCACTGCAGTGATACCTGCTTTCCCGGCAATCTCCACACTGTCTGCAAACGGAAAGAAAGCATCCGAGGCCATCACTGCATCCTGCAGGTTGAATCCAAAATGCAGGGCTTTCTCAATGCTCTGTTTCAGGGCATCTATACGTGAAGTCTGACCAAGCCCTGAGGCCAACAGTTGCTTGTTCTTTGCAAGTACGATGGCATTGGACTTGGTATGTTTCACAATGATATTGGCAAAAACCAGATCTTCCAGCTGTCCCTGATCCGGTTCCTTGGTTGTGACCGGCTTCATATCTGAAATGTTCTCGGTGGTCTGATCGCGGTCCTGCAATATGATTCCATTCAGGATGCTCCGAATGGTTTTCTCCTGTAATCCGGTTTCTTTCTGAACCAGAATGATGCGGTTCTTTTTTTGTTTCAGTACATCCAGTGCTTCTTCCTCATAGCCAGGTGCGATAACCACCTCGAAAAAAATTTTATTCATTTCACCGGCCGTTTCGGCATCGATAACCCTGTTGGTGATCAGTACCCCGCCGTAAGCTGACAAAGGATCACCTGCCAGTGCATCTTTCCATGCTTCCACCAGATTGTTGCGGGAGGCCAACCCGCATGCATTGTTGTGTTTCATCACCGCAAAGGTGGTCTCCTTAAATTCACTGATCAGCCCTACTGCGGCATCAATGTCCAGCAGGTTGTTATATGAGATCTCCTTGCCGTGCAGCTGATCAAACAATCCGTCCAGGTCTCCGAAAAATGTACCCTGTTGGTGGGGATTTTCTCCATACCTGAGGATTCTGGCCTTATTCTCACTTACTTTCAATGCTGAATCATTTCCATCATCGAAGTATTTAAAGATCTCACAGTCATAATGAGATGAGACATTAAAAGCCGCTGTGGCAAAGGCCCTCCTTTCATCAGGTGAGGTGGCGCCAAATCCGGTTTCAAGAAGGGTAAGCAAAGGGTCATACTGTTCACGGGAGGCAACCACAAGTACATCTTTGTGGTTCTTTGCGGCAGCCCTGATCAGTGATATTCCGCCAATATCTATTTTCTCGATGATCTCCTGATCCGTGGCACCCGACTGTACTGTATCCTCGAAAGGATAAAGATCCACGATAACCAGGTCGATTTCAGGAATTCCGTATTCGGCAAGCTGTTCCAGGTCTCCCCGGACTTCCCTTCGGCCCAGGATCCCGCCAAATACTTTCGGATGAAGTGTTTTTACCCTGCCCCCGAGGATCGATGGGTAGGATGTAAGTTCTTCAACTGCTATCACCGGAATCCCAAGTCCATTAATAAAAGATTTAGTACCACCTGTGGAATAGAGGGTTACGCCCAGATCGTGGAGCTTCGAGACAATCCTCTCAAGCCCATCTTTGGAGTAAACCGATACAAGTGCACTTGAAATTTGTTTGAGGGAAGCCATGGTGTGATTTTAAACTAACTTATTAACTTTAACATCAATTGCAAAAGAAGCTGTTTCCGGTGACAAAATGAAGCAGAACAGCAACTAATTATCAATTAACGGATGCAAATCATTCGACTCATATGGGAAAGCCTGATTATGGCCGTTCAGTCGGTCACTGTAAACAGGCTACGGGCTATTCTCTCCTTGCTGGGAATTACCATCGGAATCTTTGCGATTATTGCCGTATTCACCATCGTTGATTCACTGGAAGCCAATATCCGGGAGAGTGTGAACAGCCTTGGAAGTGATGTGATTTACGTTCAAAAATGGCCCTGGACTTCTGAAGAAGGGGAAGAATATCCATGGTGGAAATATATGAACAGGCCCCTGCCAACGTTGGATGAGTATGAATACATCCGGGAGAAATGCAAAGGTGCTGAACATGTAAGCTTCCTTTCTGCGGTTGGACGCAGAATTGAATACAAAAACAACAGCATTGACCGGGCTGATATATTCGGGGTGACCGATGGATTCCAGGATATTCGTTCATTTGAAGTGGCAAAAGGGCGTTACTTTAATTCGCTGGAGGCCAAATCCGGAAGGAATGTTGTGGTCATCGGAAGCAAGATTGCCAAGGATCTGTTCGAGGGAGCAGACCCGGTTGGGAAATACATTGATTTGATGGGCAGAAAGGTGATGGTGATCGGTGTATTGAAAAAGGAGGGAAAGGGAACCTTTGATATTTTTATTCTGGACGAGGTAGCCATCCTGCCCCTTCAGTATTACAAAGGATTTGTAGACATCCGCAGGGATTATGCCAGCCCGGAGATTTGGGTCAAGGCAAAACCCAGGGTGGGCGTTGAGGAACTTGGCTTTGAAATCAGGCAGCTGCTGCGGGGATACCGCAGGCTGAAACCGACAGAAGAGGACAGCTTTGCCCTGAACCAGACCAGTCTGATCAATAACCAGATGGACCAGTTTTTTGCTGTATTGAAGATTGCAGGTTTTTTTATCGGGGTGTTTTCAATCATCGTGGGTGGGTTCGGAATCGCCAATATTATGTTTGTTTCCGTCAAGGAACGTACACATATCATTGGGATCCAGAAAGCCCTCGGGGCCAAGAAATACTTTATCCTTTTGCAATTTCTCTTCGAATCAGTGATGCTTTCACTGGCAGGGGGTATCATAGGATTGCTGATTGTTTTCCTTGGAGCAACTGCAATCAGCCTGTCAGGCGATTTTAACGTGACGCTTACCATGAACAACATCCTGCTGGGTGTTGGAATTTCGAGCAGCATAGGATTAATCAGCGGCATTTTTCCAGCCTGGCAGGGAGCCAGGATGGACCCGGTGGTGGCCATCAACACCTCATTCTAGTCTTTTAAAACATTCCGTACAGAAGTCTTCCCATCAGGAAATAAATGAACAGCCCCATGATATCGTTCATGGTGGTTATAAACGGACCGGTAGCCAGGGCCGGATCAATTTTCATCCGGTTGAGCAACAGCGGAATCATGGTTCCAAACAGGGCTGCAAATATGATTACCACTATCAGGGATGAACTAACCGTAAGGGTCAGATCCAGGTTTTTACTTACAAAAAAATTGTAGATGAAAAGCAGGCCTGAAAGAATCGATCCATTGATAAATGCCACAAGAATCTCTTTCATCAGCTTGCGCGAGGTTCTTTCCAGTCCGAGGCTGTTGGAGGCAATGCCCTGTACAATGATGGCTGAGGACTGTATTCCCACATTTCCCGCCATGGCCGCGATGAGCGGGATGAAAAAAGCCATTTCCGGATTGATTTGAATATCTTCTTCGAATCTTCCAAGGACCGCAGCCACAACGATTCCTCCAAACAGACCGATGATCAGCCAGGGAAGGCGGGCACGGGAGAGCCTGGCTGCTGAGTCAGTGGTTTCAACATCGGTGGTAATCCCCGAAGCCAGCTGGTAATCCCTTTCAGCCTCATCCCGGATCACATCCACCACGTCATCAATGGTGATTCTTCCCATCAAGCGGCCAATGGAATCTGTCACCGGGAGTACAATCAGGTCATATTTCTCCATGATCTGGGCTACCTCTTCTGAGGGAGTATCTGTTTTCACCGCCCTGATCTCTTTGTCGTAGAGTGTTTTTACCTTGGCTGTTGCACTGGCCAGCAGAAGTGCTTTAAGGGAAAGGATGCCCAGTAGTATGTTCTTATCGCTTACCACGTAGATGTAGTAGATCTCGTCCAGGTCCTCTGCCTGCTTTCTCATCTCCCTGATGCAGGTGGTAACACCCCAGTTTTCGTTGACCCGGATCAGCTCTTTGGCCATCAGACCGCCTGCTGTATCCTCATCATAACCCAGCAGGTCCATAATATCCCCTGCCTGTTCCACATCGTCAATATGAAGCAGGACTTCCTGTTTCTTCTCCTCTGCCAGGTCGCCGATCACATCCGCTGCATCATCCGATTCCATGTGGTTGATGAACTGGCTGGCGATGACATCCGAAGGGAGGGATTTGAGGAAATTCTCACGGTCATCCTCTTCAAGTTCAACAAGCACATCGGAAGCTTTTTCAGGGTCGAGCAACAGGAAGAGGTAGGTGACTTCTTCAATGGACAGTCCGTCGTAGATCTCCGCAATATCGGCTGGATGCAGCTCTTCCAGTTTGCCCAGCGCAGCTGCATCATCTTTGACATGAATGATGTCCCTCAGTTCATTCAGGTATTCTCGTGTCAGTTTGTTACTCATGATTGCGCTGGTTTTTTAGGATCCGTGAACCTTTGGTTTTGTTGTGATGCCACCCAGAGGGTTAAATCCAGGAACTCCTGAACACTCAATTGTTCCGGCCTTTTGGTCAGCAGTCCATAATCACTGGCAAAATTCAACAAAATGGGCCGTAAGGAGTTCCTGATCATTTTCCTTCGTTGATTGAAAACTGTCTTAACAACCCTGAAAAAAAGGATTTCATCGCATGGGAGGGCGGCAGTTTGATTTCTCTCCAGGCGGATTACCCCCGAAGTAACTTTGGGAGGCGGATGAAATGAGCCGGGTTTCACCGAAAACAGGTATGAGACATCAAAGAATGCCTGCACCAGTACACTGAGAATTCCATATGCTTTGCTTCCCGGAGGTGATGCAATCCGCTGAGCCACCTCTTTCTGAAGCATACAAACCACTGAGGAAACCTTATGCCTGTGATCCAGCACCTTGAAAATGATCTGAGACGAGATATTATAAGGGAAATTGCCGATGATGTGCAGTTTTTCACCCATGATTGTTTCCAGATCGAGATTCAGAAAATCCCCTTCAATCAGCTTTTCATTGAGTGCAGGCCACTTATTTCTCAGGTAGGCCACCGATTCTCGATCAATTTCAACAGGAACCAGGTTTATATCTTCTTCAATCATCAAAGATGTAAGTACCCCTGTTCCGGGGCCCACTTCAATGACGGTTTCCCCTGGTTCAGGATGCAGGGCATCCACAATCCGTCGGGCAATGTCAGGATCGGTCAGAAAGTGTTGTCCCAAATGTTTTTTTGCGCGTACCATGTTCCAATCAAAGTTAAAATGATTTAGGTATTTTTGGAAAACTAAAAATTCGAGGAGTCGTTTTATTGCACATGGAATACGATTTTGACAAGTACATAGAAAGAAGGGGGACGGATAGTGTCAAGTATGACCTGAACAAAGCCATATTCGGAACGGACCGGTTGCTGCCCATGTGGGTTGCTGACATGGACTTTGAGGTTCCTGATTTCATCAGGGAAGCGATTCAGAAAAGGGCAGCTCATCCGGTATATGGATATACCTACAGGTCCGGACGGTTTTTTGAGGCAGCTGCATCCTGGATGCAGCGCAGACATGGATGGGACATTAGTCCGGGTGCCTTCAGCTTCAGTCCCGGGATTGTTCCGGCGCTGAATATGATCGTGATGGAATTTACCCAGCCGGGTGACCGGATCGTGGTGCAGCCCCCGGTCTACTTCCCTTTTTTTACCGCGGTCACCAATCACAGACGGGAACTGGTGTACAATCAGCTTATTGAGAACTCCGGGCAATATGAGATGGACCTGGCCCACCTTGAGCGGCAATTCAGGGAGGGCGTCAGGATGTTCTTTTTGTGCCATCCGCACAATCCTGTCGGGCGGGCATGGAAAAGGGGGGAGCTTGAAAAACTGGCCGAGCTTTGTGTCAGGTACAAGGTGCTGGTGATCAGTGACGAGATCCATTCGGACCTGAATCTTTTTGGCAACCGTCACATTCCGTTTGCCTGCCTGGGGAAAGAGATCGCTGATCTTACATTTACCTGTGTTGCACCAAGCAAAACATTCAACCTGGCCGGACTCTATACCTCGGCTGTAATCACGACCAATGATGAATTGAGGAAAGGGTATGAACGAATTCTGGATGCGGTGCACGTGGGAGGGGGCGGTCTATTCGGGCAGGTGGCATTTGAAGCAGCCTATACGCATGGAGATGCCTGGCTTGACCAACTGATTGCATACCTGGAAAGGAATTACCTGAAGCTGGTTGATTTCATGAAGAGCAGCATTCCTGAAGCAGGAATTTCTCCCCTCGAAGCAACCTATCTGGTCTGGCTGAATCTCTCGTTTCTGGATAAGGATGATCAGGAATTAAAGCGTTTTATGGTTGAAGATGCAGGCCTGGGTTTGAACGATGGACCCATGTTTGGCCCCGGGGGTGAACAGCACCAGCGGATCAATATTGCCACATCCTGGAGAGTACTTGAAGAGGGATTGGAGAGCTTATTGAAAGCTGTAAGTACCCGCAAAGCATTTTGAATACTGCCCCAGAAATTGGTATATTTAAGAAACCATTCGACTGATGAAATTCAGGGTATCCTTTGCATTTAAAATCATTATCCCTTACCTGGCAATCGCATCACTGTTTCTGGTGATTTTTTTCAATGAAATGAATAGCGATCATACGCTTGTCACAGGTCTTTCAGCCGCAGGAGTGGCGGCCAGTGTATTGCTGGCCGTGATTCATGTTTTCTGGCTGAAACGCCCACTGTACAGGATCAGAGACCTGGTGGTGCAGTTAACCAGGGGGAATATGCCCGTTTTTTCTGCTTCAAAAGCTCAAGATGAGATCGGAGATCTGGAAAGGAATCTTGAAAAACATGTGGGGTACCTGCAATCCCTTACCAGGTTTACCCGGGCCATGGCATCGGGAGAATTTTCCGGGAAGTTTGAAAAGCTCAGTGCGGAAGATGAAATTGGTGAGGCCTTGCTTTCACTGAAGGAGAGTCTTGAGGCTTCTCTGAGAGAAAGTGAATCCAGAAGAGGTGAGGAGGAGAATCGAACATGGACTGCACATGGACTGGCAAAGTTCAGCAAGCTCTTCAGGGAAGCGGAGGATGACCTGCAGGAACTCTCCCAGGAATTAATGAGAGAACTGGTTGCTTATACCGAAGCTGATGTGGGGGTGCTTTTTATAAGCAATGAAAGGGAGGACAAACCACCGGAGCTTGTACTCACCGGAAGTTACGCATTTGACAGGGAGAAATTCATTCAGCGCGCTTTCGAATTTGGTGAAAGCCTGGTGGGGAGGGCAGCCATGGAGAAGGAGGTTATCCATATAACCGATCTTCCACCCGATTACATGAAAATCCGCTCAGGGTTGGGTGAGGATGTGCCCTCATCCATCGTTCTGGTTCCGGTGATGCTGGATAACAATGTTCTTGGTGTCATTGAACTGGCTTCTCTTGGGGAAATGCCACCATACCAGATTGAATTTATAAGACAATTGGGTGATGCCCTGGCTACAACCCTTGCGAAGGTGAAGGCAAATCTCCGGAACAGACAACTGTTCGAGCAAACCAAGAACCAGGCTGAAGCACTGTCATCCCAGGAGAAGGTTTTCAGACAAAACCTTGAAAAGCTTGAGAAAGCCCAGATTGAATCCTCCATCAGGGAAGAAAAACTCAAGCAGGAGATTGAAAGACTAAAAAAATAATCCCTTCTTTTTGTCAGTTCCACAAGCATCATAGTGCCATAATGGCGCATCATCTCATGCTATACTGCCATAATGACATATGTTTTGTGCTGGCATGTGCTTTGAAATATACAGGTCATAGAGCAAAAACAATGATGAACTAAAAAATAGGAGGAATTTAAAATGTTAGCAAAAATCAACAGGAATTATGTGCCCGCTTACTGGGATGACTTTTTCAACGACAGCTTTTTCCGCAATGTCAATCCATATACATGCAACAGTACTTCACCAGCCGTGAATGTGGCTGAAGAGGACAAAGCATTCAGGATTGAGGTGGCTGTTCCCGGATTAACAAGAGAAGACATCAGGATCGATCTCGAAAATGATGTATTGACCATTGCTTCAGAAGAGAAAAAAAGTAAAGAGGAGAAAAACCACAGGAGTGTGCGGAGAGAATTCAATTACAGTACCTTTAAAAGGAGTTTCCAGCTTCCCGAAACCATTGACCTTGATAATATTAAGGCCAAGCATGAATCGGGAATCCTGACCATCGAACTACCCAAGAAGGATGAGGTGGTACAGAAGGCTCCCAAGCAAATAGAAATAAAATAATACTCAGCGCCCCATATGTAGTAAGGGATGAGTGTTTGGTGAGGTTGGAGTGTGAGGCAGGGACCGGATCAGGTTCCTGCCTTCTTCGATTAGCTCATTTTCCCCGGTCTTTTTACATCCTGGATCTGGTTTTGTTTACTCTCCGGCTTGGTTACAGCCTGGCCTTGATCTTTGCTGTTTCTTCTTCAAACCCCGGTTTTTCAAGCAGGGCAAACATATTCTTTTTATATGCCTCCACTCCGGGCTGGTTGAAAGGATTGATCCCCAGCATATATCCGCTAATGCCACAGGCATTTTCAAAAAAATAGAGCAACTGGCCAAGGTGGTATTCATTGAGGCGGGGGATAGATATTCTGATGTTGGGGACACCGCCGTCAAGGTGGGCCAGGATGGTTCCCAGTTCAGCCATTTTGTTCACGTGATCAATGCCCTTCCCTTCCAGGTAATTCAACCCGTCCAGATTGGCACTGTCCCAAGGGACTACCATTTTTTTCTCGGTCTCCTCCACACTGATGACTGTTTCAAAGAGGATGCGTTCGCCTTCCTGGATATACTGGCCCATGGAGTGCAAATCGGTAGAGTTATCAACTGCGGTCGGAAAAATCCCTTTGCCTTCCTTTCCTTCGCTTTCACCATACAGCTGTTTCCACCATTCGCAGAAGAAATGAAGCTTGTTGTGGTAGTTTACAAGGATCTCAATTTTCTTTCCCGATCTGTATAATGCGTTCCGGGTTGCAGCATACATGGCTGCCGGATTTTTCTCGAAGGGAATATCCAGGGCACATTGTCCGCTCATGGTTCGGGCTCCTTCAATCAGCTGACGGATGTTCACCCTGCAGATGGCAAGAGGGATCAGTCCCACCGGCGTGAACACAGAAAATCTTCCTCCCACATTATCAGGAATGACATAACTGCGGTAGCCCTCTTCATCGGCCAGTTGCCTGAGGGCTCCTTTGCTTTGATCTGTTACAGCGATGATCCTTCTGGCAGCCTCCTCCTTGCCCACTTTCTTGATCAGGTGGTCTTTGAGGAGCCTGAAGGCCAGTGCGGGTTCGGTGGTGGTTCCCGATTTGGAGATGACTACAATGGAATAGGAGTATTGGTTCAGCAGTTCAAGAAGCTCATGCATATAGTCTTCACCGATCTGATGACCTGCGAAAATCATGGTTGGCGCATTCCGTTCTTTTTTCAAGTGAGCAAAGTTATGGGCAAGTGCATCATTCACTGCCCTGGCCCCCAGATAGGATCCGCCAATACCAACTACAACAAGGAGTTCGGTTTTGTTTTTCAGTTTTTCGGCGAGGTTCTCAATGTCAGTTATCTGCTGATCGGTGATCTCCGTTGGAAGGTTCAGCCAGCCAAGAAAATCTTTGCCTTCTCCGGTTCCCCCGTGCAGGATTTTCATTGCTTCCAAAGTTTCGGCTGCCAGTCCCCGGATCTTAGCCGATGGGATGAAGTCATGCAATCTTGCTATATCGAGATTCATTTTTGAGGTATTTTCAGGTTTTTCAATGGCGCAAAAGTAAATATTTTATAGCCTTTATGCGTCATTCGAACCAATCATTTATTTTCTTTGTGGGATGAGCGCATTAAAATCTTCAATTTCCCTCCTGCTGATCCCTCTCTTCCTGGTACCTGTCACCGCTCAGAAATCAGGGTTGAAGTCCATCACTGTTCAGGACTTGAAATTGCACATGGAATTTCTGGCCTCCGATGAAATGGAGGGAAGAAATACAGGAGATCAGGGCTTACTTGTTGCAGCACGCTATCTGGCAGTTCAGGCTGAACACATTGGATTAAAACCGGTCCGGTCCGGCGGGTATATGCAATATTATACGATCCTTGAGAATTCCTTTGACTTTGAAAACAGCAGGGTTACCATCCGGCAGGGAGATTCGACGGTATCTGAGCTTACTCAACCTTTCTATGTTTTGCCTGAAGTGAATGATTCCCTGTTTGGTGTGGAGGGGGAAGTGGTTTTTGCAGGTTACGGTATCAACGATGAAACAAATCAATACAACGATTTTAGAAATATCGATATCACCGGAAAAGTGGTCCTGATCATGAACCGGGCACCCATGAATGAAGATGGGACAGAAGCACTGTTTGATCATCAGAAGTGGACCGGCAGGTTGAGTCTGAGCCATAAGCTGCCTTACATCTATTCACAGAATCCAAAGGCTGTATTGATGGTTTATGATCCCAAATCGGGATACAGTTCCATCGAAGATGCTGCACCCGGGTATGGCAGGTACTTGAGCAGGTCCAGGAGCATTGAATCTGAAGAAAAAGTGAACGGGATACAGTGGGAGAGGCCCAGGACGATCATGATCCACAGAGAGGTGGCTGACCGCCTGCTGGAAGGTTCAGGAAAAACACTGGATGAGCTTCAGATGGACATTGACCGGACCCTGGAACCGCACTCCTTTGCATTGGACAACAAAAGCATTCGTTTTGACCTTGTTTTAAAACAAAACCACATGGTGGTCCCCAATGTATTTGGATTCATTGAGGGAAGTGATCCTGTACTGAAGGAAGAAGTGGTCATTTATCTGGCCCATTATGATCATCTGGGAACCGATGGAGAGGGAGGTGTATTCAATGGGGCTGATGACAATGCATCAGGCACAGTAGCTCTGATTGAGATCGCGGAAGCGTTCATGAAGAAGAAAAAGCGGCCGGCCCGAAGCATCGGCATTCTTTGGGTTTCAGCCGAAGAGATCGGCCTGTTCGGGTCGAAGTATTTTGCCGACCATCCACTGGTCCCTACTGAACAGACTGTGGCTGTGATCAATCTTGATATGGTGGGACGGACCAGAACCATGGAAGATGTAAACAGCGTCAGAAGCAATCTTACCGTAGCAGGTGGAGATACCATGAAGGTGATCGGGGGCCTGCAAAGTTCAGTATTGATGCAAATCAACAGGGAAACCCTGGAGGAGATGGGCATGATTGGGAATTACCATTACAACAACAGGGAGCATCCCCAGAGGTATTTTTTTCGCAGTGACCATATCAATTTTGCCAGGAAGGATATACCGGTCCTGTTTTACTCCACCGGGACACACAACGATTACCACACGGTGAACGATGTAGAAGAGCGGATTGATTATGATAAATTCTTGAAAATGACCCGGTTCGCTTTTAAGGTGGGGTACAATGTGGCTCAGTATAACGGACCCATCG
>Ga0315535_1000033_pt1 | contig 76258 bp, 73 predicted proteins | sample SalMarSW160220MG_2_FD_203092 | JGI IMG/M metagenome (GOLD analysis project Ga0315535, IMG submission 203092) | Salt marsh sediment microbial communities from the Plum Island Ecosystem LTER, Massachusetts, United States - Salt Marsh Sediment SW1602-20 ... | reverse complement strand
AGGAGTCCATGGGGAATAAGACGGGGCTTTTTGATACGGCATCATTTATTCATTGGCAAAACTCTTCAAACGTCTGCATCAGGAATGCTATTGAAGCTTTAATTATCAAGCCATGAAACCGTTGAATATGAATAACCACCTGATCCTGTTTTGTATATTCATTGGCAATGCTCTTCAAAACCTCCGTATCATGCATGTTATTTAGCTATATTTATCAAGCCACGAAGTGGCTGAATTTGAATAACCCCCGGTGAAGCCGGGGGTAACGGATAACTCAGTGATTTAAAGCCCTGAAAGGGCTTAATATACTTTTAAATAATAAATTTCAGCAGTAGTATGGTATTATACCTGATGAAAAGTATTTTCCATAGCTGATATATTCAGCTCCTTCAGAGCTTAAAGAGACCTGAGTGGCAGGCCACCCCCGGCTATAACCAGAGGTAATCAGAGATCTGTGAGTATAATATTTGTCCTGCTAGTCCAAAAAAAATAAATTTGTACCGGGAGTCTAATATCTAGCAGTAGTTTTTATGGATATATTGTTTGTCATTCTATCCAGTACCTGGAAATTTGCAGTCACCTTCCCGATAGCTGTATATGTTTTTAATATGTCTTTTTTCCAGACTATCGTTTATACTAATATAGGTGGCCTTCTCGGGATTATTATTTTCAGATTTTTATCGATAGGATTAATTAAATTATACATTGCCTATTGGCCGGAAAAACTAAAGTTTGAAAGAAAAGCAGCTAAGATATTCACCAAAAGAAACAGGCGCCTGGTACGGATAAAAGCACAATACGGTCTTTATGGAATTGTTATTCTGACACCAGTATTGTTGTCTATTCCTATTGGAACATTTTTAGTGGCAAAATATTACAGACATAACAAATCAGGCTACTTGTATTTGCTGTTTTCCCAGTTTATATGGTCGGTCATTTACACCTTTTTTTATATTAAAATTTATAATCTATTTTAATGTTCTTATAGTCATAAGGTTATATGGGAATAACCACATTCCCTTTATTGAACATGGGGCACCAAATATTTAGACTTTTGCTTACACGGGATTTGGAATTTTTACATTGACAATGTGCAAAATATACTTATCCTGTTCGTCTTTGAATAAACTTGATGAAGATGAAGACTCTTGTATTATCATTCCTATTTATTTTTTCCAGCCTTATAAATCAAACATGTGAGAAGCAGCAGAAGCGGCCTGTCAACCCGCTTTCATGTACTGAGAGATTTAAGGAGACTGAATCTGTAATACAGGATTATGTACTTCCTTTCCCTGTCGGTAAGAGATATGTCCTCAGCCAGACATGCTGTAACCCTGACGGAGGTCATAGAAACCAGCTGGCCTATGACTTTGCTGTATATATGGGTGATACAGTATGCTGCATGCGATCCGGTATTGTAAAGGATATAAGGGAGGATCAGCCTGATAACGGAGGGGAGATAACAGTATCAAATCATAACTACATAATGATTCAGCATGAAGATGGCACAGTGGCATTTTATGCCCATTTAATGCAAAACGGAGTCCTGGTGGAAAAAGGCGATCATGTTGAACAGGGTCAGAAAATAGTCCTCAGCGGTAATTCCGGCAATACGCTTAATTTCCCACACCTGCATGTGGGTTTATATGAGGGCTATCCTCCTGTGGAAACATTCGATCTTCCAATAGTATTTAAAAATCTCGAGGGACCTGTCGATGATCTTGGAAGACTTATCGCCGATTGCTGGTATACTGCTTTATAGTGTTAAATTAGGTTAAAAGAACGGGACAAAATGTTTGTCAGGAACCATTTTGGTTATCTTGCGTTCAAAACCTAACGTCATGAGAGTATTCTTAAGTATTTCACTTTTAACCCTGTTGTTTTTTGGTTGCAGGTCTGATGAGGAAAAGCTGGTAAGAAGGGCTGATAAGATCCATGCCTCAATTTTAACTGTCGATACGCATTGTGATACTCCGATGGAACTTTCCAGCCCCGGTTTTGATCTTGGCGAAAGGCACGATGAAGGATGTGTGGATTTCCCGCGTATGGTCGAGGGAGGTTTGCATGCTGAGTTCTTTGCCGTGTTCACAGGTCAGGGGCCGCGTAATGATTCAGCATTCGATGCTGTTCACCAGCAGGCTCTGAAGATATTCGGGGAGATACATAAGAATGTTGAAAAGAATAGTGCCGTAGCCGGGATCGCCCTCACACCCGATGACGCTTACCGTCTGAAGCGGGAAGGGAAGATAGCGGCGTTTATAGGTATGGAGAATGGTTATCCCATAGGGCTTGATCTCACTAAGGTAAAGGAGTTTTTTGATCTTGGCGCCAGGTATATAACCTTATGTCACACCAGGAACAATGATATCTGTGATTCATCAACCGATCCGGGAGGACCTGAGAACAACGGCCTTTCCCCTTTCGGCGTTGAGGTGGTAAAAGAGATGAACCGTCTTGGTATGATGGTGGATGTATCGCATATCTCCGACAAGGCATTTTACGATGTGATAAAGACTTCCTCTGCCCCTGTCATTGCTTCCCATTCTTCATGCAGGGCATTATGCGGGAGTCTCAGGAACATGACTGACGATATGATGCTGGCTCTGAAAGAAAATGGAGGTGTGATACAGATATGTATTCTTGGTAATTACCTGAAAACACCGGAGCCTAATCCCGAGTTTGATGAGAAACTGAAGGAACTCCGGGATAAATATGGCAGTTATAAAGACCTTTCCGATTCAATGAAGAAAGTACTTCGCACTGAGTACAGGGCTATACAGAAGAGATATGAGAAACCAGCCACGGTGAAGGATGTAGTGGATCACATTGATCATGCTGTACAGGTTATGGGGATCGACTATGTGGGGATAGGAACGGATTTCGATGGAGGAGGCGGTGTTGAAGGTTGCAGGACAGCAGCTGAGATGAAAAATATAACAATTGAGATGCTCAGGCGGGGTTATACAAAGGCTGAGATCACCAAAATATGGGGAGGCAACATCATGCGGGTGATGCGCAGGGTACAGGAAATAGCTGAGAAAGTATCAGGAAGTATTAGCTCCTGACCCTTGAGTATTTCAGCGATTTAACCATCCAGTCGGGCAGCGATTTGTTCGGGTCCCTTTTTCTCAGGTCAAGGTACCATCCCAGTTTTTTCAGGATAGGGATCTTATGTGTCTCCACAAATTCTATCAGTGTCCCGTCAGGATCTTCGATATATGCAAAATGACCGGCAGCTTCACCCATATCGAAACTGATTCCCTCATGGCTCTTTTTACTGTCGACCGTAAAAGGAAAACCCTGGCTCTCGCAGAATGTCTTCAGTTCATCCATCCCGTTAATGTCGTAACACAGGTGAATGAACCCGGGATCGCCCCAGTAACGTCCTTCATATATCTTTTTACCCGGTTGGCCTGCTGTACTTACAAGTTCAATCAGGCTCTGTCCCAGGACTTTGCTGAAGGGACCGGAGAATGACTTGGATCTCTTAAGCAGTACCCGCCTGCATTCTTTGTCACCACCAGGTAATTCTGCCAGGTCGGGGAAGATACCGGTAGCATCATAGACTACCTGGTCATATCCAAGTATATCGGAATAGACAACACGCGATTTCTCAATATCCGATACACCTATCAAAGCTCCGAATGCGCCTCCTGTCAGTTTCTTCTCATTTCTGAACCAGTCATGTCCCTCTACCATCTGGAACAAATTATCGTCCGGATCCTTCATGAAGAATGTGGATTTATCGTCCGGATCCATTGCTGTAGATGACGGTACCCTGATACCTTCTTTCCTGTAGTAATTGAGACTGTCATTAACATTTTTGGCCTTTATTTTACATGCAATGATCCCAAGGTCACCGATCTTAATCTCCTCCTTTATTTTGACTGGCTTTCTGCCTTTATACTGCCATATTTCAAATCCCCCCCCGCTCTGCAGGTTAAGAGCAAGAACCGCATGCCTGCTTCTTGGCTCTCCTCCTGTGTAAGGAATCATCAGCCTGGCTTCAGCTTCATCTTCAAAGATACGGCAGTCCATACCAAACTGGCGTATATACCACTTCCAGGCTTCTGTAACATTCATCACACCTATTCCCATCTGCTGGATGCCGCTGATTACATAGCTTTTCATGTTTAACATTTATTTCTCTTAAGTTGATTTTATTTTATCTGCTATCCTGAAAAAAAGCCAGGGAAGATAGCGCCTTATATGAAGCATTGCCATCTCACCTTTTCCGACCAGTATTTCATGTTTATTTCTTTTTATACCGTTAATGATCATCATTGCCGCTTCAGCAGAAGTGATACCTTTAGCCTGGCCCTCATCCAGCTTTCCGTGTTCTTTTCCTTCTGAATCAAGAGCATGCAAGGATATAGCTGTTCTCACTCTGCCGGGAATAATAACGGAAGACATTATATTATATTTTTTATTTTCGAGATAAAGCGTCTCAAAAAACCCATGCAGGGCCTGTTTCGATGCTGAATAGGCCGATCTGAGGGGAAATCCGAATCTTCCTGATATACTGCTTGTAGCAAGTATATGTCCTGACTTTTGCTTTATCATATAAGGAAGTACAGCCTTTGTAAAGGCTATTGTGCCAAAATAATTTATTTCGAATATCTTCCTGTCGAGCCATAAGGGTGTTTCATCAATTCTGGCCCTCTGGCTTATCCCTCCAATGTTGATGAGGTAGTCAATCTTTCCTGTTTCCATTATTTGAGAATCTACAAGCTCGTTTATTGAAGAGGTATCGGAAAGATCAAAAGGAACACACCTGACCATGCCGGATGCTTCATTACATGCAGCTTTAACTCTTTCAAGCTCTTCAGGCTCTTTTGAAGAAGCAATGACAAAGGCACCTCTTTTTGCAAATTCATAAACGAGTGCTTCACCAATCCCCGAAGAAGCTCCGGTTATCCAGGCTACTTTGTCTTTGAACATTGTATTCTTAATCATGATTATAAACCTGTGACCAGCATTAAAAGTTCAGCGTGATTTTGTCTGAGAATCGTAAATTCCCCGTTCTTTTTCCTGAGGTATTTCCTGATCCTGAATCCTCCTGTAATCCTTCTGAATCCCAGGTAATAATTCCAGGCAAAAAGACCTGACAGGGGAATCGTAAGGAAGACAGCCAGGGCCAGCCACCATGGTGACAAAAAGATTAATAACAGTATCAGGTAAAGAGGCATAAGTATAAATGCCAGTGCAAGTGAAAGACCGTATCGTATCGAGGAGTGAAACTGGACATCCCGTATTTTCTTTATCTGAAGGTTAGGGATCTCAAGGAAGACCAGGTTAAATATGTTACCATAAATGAACAGGGGGAATGAAGCTATTAGTCCTATCATACCTGCAATTAGCCATCCAAGCGGATGTTTCTTTTTCTCAAGAAGCCTGTAATTGGCATTCATCTCTTTTGCCTTCTTCTTTACATAGAGGCTCAGATCGCAAATCTTCCTGTAAAGTACCGGATCTGATGATTTGAGTTTATTGAGCTTGTTGATAAGTATCCTGTCCCTGAACAGTTTTGGAAACCTGATATCGTCACTGTATTTTCCGTTAATCATGCTTCTCAGCTCATCAATGGCCTCATAGTCCTCTTCGGACTCGATATGTACCATATTCATCTTCATCTTTTCCGACAGTCTTGCCCTGAGTTCGTTGAGTGCCCTTTCCGGGCTTTCCCTGTATAGTTCATGGAACTCAGACACCTCTACCGGTTTACCATAAACCACAGTAAGTACCTGTCTTACACGACTGTAGTTTGAGAATTCAAGACCCACAGGTATAAGCTTGATATTAAGATCGAACCCTGTAGCCTCTTCCGACTGGAAAGCAATCCTGCAAATGCCCTTCTTCAGCTGACGGAGCCTTCTGAAGCCTTCATGGTTACCTTCCGGAAGTATAACAAGCCCGTTATTGTTCCGGAGTACATCAATAGTCTTTGTGAATATCTCATCGTTTCCCTTGAGGTTGCTGTAACCATCCCGTAACCTGTATACAGGCAGTAATTTGAGGAAATATAATATTGAAGCTATTGTTTTCTTTTTGAATATATCGGCTCTTGCAAGAAAAACCGGCTGTCCCCTGTGGGTAAAAAGAACAGCGAGGGCGTCCATAAGAGCATTCTGATGGTTCGGGGCAAAAATAAGGTGCTGGTCCGGAACGATGTTCTCCCGGCCCAGGATAATGACCCTTCTGTAAAAAACGTTGTTATGCCAGAAACCTGCAATAGTCTTTAAAAGGGCGTATCCAGCAGAGTACTTTTCAATGTTTTCCTTACCCATTTACTTTACATATCTTCACTTTCTAGTATTGTTGAAAAAATCACTGCCTATCTGCATCACAGAAGGTTTAAACATGCATTTTCAACAACTACAGAATACTTGATGCAAGTTATAAAAAATGCATTTCCACTATCAAATAGATAATTATTTTAGGTGTCTTTTAATAAATATTAAGTCTTTATACCACCATGTCACTGAAAATTGAAATCGTCATTGATCCTGTCAATGGTTCTTCTTTCCTTTTTGGTTGGCCTACCGGTCCCCTTCTCCCGGAAACCTACTCTGGCTGAATACCTGAGATCCAGTTTTGCCTTTTCCTCCCCGGGAGTTATGTTTTCGATAAATTGGGGAACAAGTTTTGCAGAGATCCTGTTTTCGATGGGCTCAATAATGCGATATGTATAAGTGATAGGAGGTTTCCGTACTGTCAAAGTCTCATCGGCTTCAACGATCCTCGATGGTTTCACCTGGATGTCATTGATAGTTACTCGTCCTTTGCGGCATTCACCGGATGCAATGCTGCGTGTCTTATAGATCCTTACCGCCCACAGGAATTTATCGATCCTTATTGATTTATTTTCTTCCATTTAATCCCGGTTGTCAGGATTTTCTTTTTCTGTTCTGTTATTGCCTGATGGCATCCTTACCTTACCCTCTTTATTGAAGGCGGTCATTGTGAGTTCGAGCCCGGCAAACGTAAAAGATTTGATTATCTCAATCACAACACCTATTCTTCCTTCCATGAATTCTTTTTCCTCCCTGGTCCATCTGCCAAGGACAAAATTCACCTGTGCACCTTTCCGGAAGTTATTGCCGATACCTATCCTGATCCTTGGATATTCATTGGTAGCGAGGACTGTGTTTATATGTGCAAGTCCGTTATGTCCGCCATCGCTGCCCTTTGGCCTCATCCTTATGCTCCCTTCAGGCAGGGCCAGGTCATCAACAATTACAAGCATGTTCTCAGGGACTATCTTTTCCTTCTTCATCCAGTAATTAACTGCATTGCCACTAAGGTTCATATAAGTAGAAGGTTTAAGAAGGATAAGTTCGCGGCCTTTATACCTTATGTTACATACAGCACCATAACGTCTGTCTGTGAAAGAAGCATTGGATGCCAATGCCATGGCATCCAATACTGCAAATCCTATATTGTGACGGGTATCTTTATACTCTTCACCTATATTACCGAGACCAACTATCAGATATTTCATCAATCCTGATTGTTGTTAAAAACAAAAGGCTTTATTCGGAAGCCTGTTCTTCAGCAGGTGCCTCTTCGGCAGGTTCTTCTTCAGCTATTTCTTCAACTGATACTTGAGCAACACGTGAAGTTGCGATGGTGAGTATCATCAGTCTCCTGTTGTCCAGGAACTCAATCTTGTCGGCTGAAAGGTCGCCAACCTTGATGGAGTCGTGTATCTGGAGTTTTGTAATATCAACTGTTATATGTTCAGGAAGATCTTTGGGCAGTGCTCTTATCAGCAGGTTTCTTTTTTTCAGGCTGAGCTTACCACCGGCAATAACGCCTGCTGAATCACCGGTAACCATAACAGGGACACTTATTACAACAGGTTTATCTTCGAATATTTCGATGAAATCAGCATGAATAATGCTGTCCGTTACCGGATGGAACTGAATATCCTTAAGAACCGCTCTGACCTCCAGTTTGTCAATATGAAAATTCACAAGATGAGCTTCGTGAGTGTAAACGAGGTTTTTAAAACTCAGTTCAGGTGCCTCGAAATGGAGATTTCCATCTTTCCTGTAAATCACACATGGCACATTGCCGGCTTTCCTTGTCTGCCTGGAGCTTTTCTTGCCAAGTTCTGTCCTGACTGACCCTGTAATCTCAATAGTTTTCATTTATCTGTTTGTTATTGTGCTACTAAAAGTTACACTTCTGATAACTCCCCATCACACGTTTGACACATATAAAAATTTTGGCCTGCAAATATAGAATAAAGGAATCAGAATACAAAATTTGTGCTTATAGACTGGTTGGTGTTCACAGCTTCTATTGTCGTGGCAAAAATTTCGGCAATAGACAGTATCTTTATCTTGGGTGAGGAAGCGTTCATAGGAACAGAATCGCTGACCACCAGTTCTTCTATTGCAGATTTATCAATTCTTTCGATCGCATTACCTGAAAGTATCGGGTGTGTGGCAAATGCCCTGATACTTTTTGCTCCTCTTTCTTTCATCATGTCAGCAGCCAGGACCAGTGTCCCTGCGGTATCTACCATATCATCAATGATGACAACATTTCTTCCCTCAACCTCACCTATCACAGACATCTCTTCAATAACATTAGGTTTTTTTCGAAGTTTATAACAAAGTACCATTTCAGACTGAAGATGACGCGAATAGGCATTTGCCCTCTTTGAACCACCCATGTCGGGAGCAGATACGGTAAGATTGCTGAGTTTCAGTTTTTCTATATATGGTGCGAAGATAGCGGAGCCGAACAGGTGATCAACCGGTACATTGAAGAAACCCTGTATCTGGTCAGCATGCAGATCCATCGTTATTATACGGTCAACACCTGCTGTGCTAAGCAAATCGGCCGATAGTTTTGACCCTATTGATACCCTGGGCCTGTCTTTCCGGTCCTGCCTGGCAAGTCCATAATATGGAATGACGGCAATGACCTTATATGCTGATGCTCTTTTCGCCGCATCGATCATCAGGAGAAGCTCAAGAAGGTTTTCTGCAGGAGGATTGGTAGATTGGACTATGAATACCATGCTGCCCCTTACCGACTCATTGAAACACGGCTGGAATTCACCGTCGCTGAATTCCGTTACTGAACTCTTCCCGAGTTCAATGCCGAGCTTGTCGGCTATCCTAAGGGCCAGATCTTTGGATGCCCTGCAGGAAAATAATTTCATTGGTGCTTTTCCGAACATTCTCCTAAAATTTTTTTGTAAAATTATTATAAATATGATGTTACAAAAATATAAATTCCGCCTGATATCAGACGGAATTTGAAAACTTGTTCATAGATTCTTCTATGTAGCTGAGTATGGTATCCCTCCCTTTCCCCGTAACTGCCGATGTGATGAAGGACGGAGGCAACGATTCCCAACTGTCAAGCATTATGCCGTTATATGTTTCGATTGACTTCTTAAGTGCCGCTGCTGAAAGCTTATCGCTTTTTGTAAACACCCTGGCAAAAGCTATCCTGTTAATACCAAGGAATTCCATGAATTCAATATCTGATTGCTGCGGTTTATGTCTTGTATCGATAAGCACAAACAGGGAGACCAGGTTCTCTCTCTTAATAATAAACTCTTGGGTCGACCTGGTCCACCTTTCTCTAAGCCTGACCGGTACTTTGGCATAACCATATCCAGGCAGATCGACCAGGAACCAGCTGTCGTTGATCAGAAAATGGTTGATGGTCCTTGTCTTCCCGGGATGTCCCGATGTTTTTGCAAGTTTTCTTCTTCCCGTCAGCATATTGATCAGTGATGATTTTCCTACGTTCGATCTTCCAATAAAGCCGAATTCCGGCTTTGAAGTTGCAGGGCACTCTTTTAGAGAAGGGCTGCTTTTAATAAAACTGGCGGAACGAATTATCATGGTAAATGACTAGTTAAGATCATTATAGGGCAGGTTGATCTTTTTATGTACCAGGTAGTTATTTCCGAAATTGGTCAGTATCTCCGCTATGACATCCACAGAACCCGGCTGAGGTTTTGATGTCTTCTTCAGGTTAAGATAACCAATGCCTTTAACGGTACGTATCTTTTCAAGATGCAGTGTATCAAAGAGGCCGTTCGTATAATTACCACGGTAGTACCTTACTTTCTGTGCTTTATTTGACAGTTCGAGAGTTATATGATAAATGCCGGTTGTACTGTAATCATCGGTCGTTTTAACCACCAGGCCCGGATAATCTTTTATTAGCTTTCCATTGCGGGTATATTCTTCAAGAAATGGTTCTCTGAAGCCTTTTTTGTATTTCAGAATGGCTTTAACTTCGCCTGTCCTGTAATATTGAGTCTGTGTTCCGTTAATGGTGTCGTGCAAGTAAGGTGTTATCCTGAAGATCTGTCCCTCCTCATAATACCATTTTGATGAGTCTTCGCGAAGACCGTCCACATACCAGAAAGTCATCCTGACTTTTCCGCTCATATAAAATGTCTTCTTTAATCCCTCTTCTATTCCGTTTTTGTAGGTCGTTTCGCTGACAATGTATCTGCCGCTCATTAATTTTTTGATGCCAGTGAATCCTGTATCAGGCACTGCTGCAACAGTATCTTCAACCGGCTGAGCTTCCTTTTGCCGGGTCTGATTACCTTTGCAACCACTGAATGACATGATAGCTACAGTGACCATAAGAGCCAGACTGATAGCATTACTTAATTTCTTCATTATGTTGGTGTATTTATATGATAAATGGTTTATATACCGGGTTATATCTTACTCATTTGTGAAGTTAAGAAAGTTAAATGAATCGCAAAGGATCCGGTAGAAATTGTTACATGTCTGAAAGCAAGCAAAAACTACATGATATTGCCTGTTTCGATATAAACCTCAAGCAGCCTGCTTTCTGTCACCGGCTCAAGGCTTATTTCCTTTATCATAGCCGGTACCAGGCATGTCTCCCCCCTGGCAAGTGTCTCATACGATTGATCCCACCTGATCTTCAGTTCTCCTTCAACGCATATATAGATGACGAATGAGTCATTCAGATAGTATTCCCTCTTCAAAGTTCTGTTGAACCTTATGATATTGGTATTAAAGAATTCACATTTCACCAGGTTCTCCAGTGTGTTGATTTCAGGTTGTTTTATTATCTTATGGTGTCCCGAGGCTGTAAAATCTATAGCGTCAAGTGCCAGGTCGGTATGCAGTTCTCTTTTTTCTATCCCGGTGTTTTTCCTGTTCCAGTCGAATATCCTGTAAGTAATATCCGAAGTCTGCTGGATCTCTGCGAGAACGGTACCTGCACCAATGGCATGCACTCTACCGGCAGGGGTAAAGAACACATCACCCGGTTCGGCAATTTCAACATTAAGAAGATCGGCCAGGGTCCCTTCAGCAAGTGCATCAATGTACATTTCCTTTGTCACGCCTTCCTGAAAGCCAGTATATATCTTAGCATCTTTCTCGCTTTCAAGAATATACCACATCTCTGTTTTGCCGTAGGCACTATGTCTTTCCTTTGCCAATTCATTTCCCGGATGAACCTGGATAGACAGGTCTTTCCTGGCTTCAATAAGTTTAATCAGCAATGGAAACTCATTTCCGAACTTCTCATATATAATATCACCTGTAATATCACCCATATAAACCTCTATGAGCTCCTCAATATTATTACCGGCGAGAAATCCGTTACTTATAACAGACTGGCTATCGGATACAGCGGAAATCTCCCAGCTTTCCCCTATTTTTCCTGGACCCGAAGATTTTTTGTTATACCTTGAAACAAGAGCATCTCCACCCCAGACTTTCTCTTTTAATAAAGTTTCAAATTTAAAAGGATACAGATCGGACATTCTATACTACAAATCGTTATTTTTGAAAATTAGTACTGCAAAAATAGTTAAATATGTTGATAGTAGGAATAGCAGGTGGAACAGGTTCCGGGAAAACCACAGTCGTTAAAAAGATCAAGGAAGTATTTCCAAATGATGAAGTAGTGGTTATCCCGCAGGATTCCTATTATCGTGATAATATAGGTATTCCGCTCGAAGAAAGGCAGAAAATAAATTTTGATCATCCCGATTCAGTTGAGTTTGAGCTATTGATTAAACATCTTGAGCAGCTGAGGGAGGGCAGCCCGATAGATATGCCGATATATTCCTATCTTACCTGCCTGAGGGCAAAGGAGACAATTACAATAAAGCCCGCCAGGGTTGTCCTGGTAGATGGAATCCTTATTCTGGCCGATATGGCACTGCGTAATATGTTTGATATTAAAGTGTTTGTTGATGCAGATGCTGATGATCGCCTGGGCAGGGTGATCCAACGGGATATCGTTGAAAGGGGACGCTCGGTACTCACGGTTTTAAAGAGGTATCATGATACTGTCAAACCATCTCATCTTCAGTTTATAGAACCCTCAAAACGTTATGCGGATATCATTATTCCCGGGGGAGGGGAGAACGAAGTGGGCATAGGTGTGCTTCTCTCGATTATTGAAAAACATCTGTAAAACATAAAGGACTGTAATATGCTTGATGACATAAGAATAGAGGATATACTTTTCCTCGATATCGAGACTGTTCCTGTAACGTCGTCATGGGATGAACTTGATCCCTCTTTCAGGGAATTATGGGAGAAAAAATCGGTTCATTTCAGGACTGAAGGACAGTCGGCTGGTGACGTCTATTCCAGGGCAGGGATATATAGTGAATTCGGGAAGATAATATGTATTTCCGTTGGCATGATAAAGGAAAGGGATCCTTTGGGATTCCGGCTCAAGTCATTCTTTGGCAGTGACGAAAAAAAGCTATTAATAGAGTTTTCAGATATGTTGTCAAAATTCACGGGTGCCAGGAGGGAAGCGCTCCTGTGTGCACATAACGGTAAAGAATTTGACTATCCCTATATTGCCAGGAGAATGATAATAAACAACCTGGTTATACCTCCCATACTAGACAATGCCGGGAAGAAACCATGGGAAATTAAGCTGCTTGACACATTGGACCTGTGGAAATTCGGCGATTATAAAAGTTATACCTCACTCAACCTTTTAACAGCAGTACTGGGAATCCCGACACCGAAGGACGACATAGACGGAAGCATGGTGGCAGATGTTTATTATGGCGACAATGATATAAACAGGATAGTATATTATTGTGAAAAGGATGTACTGGCCACTGCCAGGGTTTTGCTGCGCTTAATGAATATGCCTTATCTTGCCGATGAAAGGGTGGAGTCGGTTACTTTCACCTAGAAGGTTCTTTTTGAAGTGTGACACTGCGTGTACATCCCGGGTATCATTCTGCAGCATCGAGGAGCTTCATGAAACTATTTGTTGTGGCTTCGGGCTGATCGGCATGCAGCCAGTGACCGGCATTTTTTATTTCAATAATTTCTGCCGACGGGAATAGTTTTTTGATATCATCATAATCGGAAGGCAGCAGGTAATCGGAATCTGCTCCTTTAAGAAAAATGACAGGGAAACCATGTACCTGTTTCGAATAGGCTGAACGACGGTCAATACCTTCCATTATCCTGTCAAGGTTCATAAGCAATGAACTGACGTTTATTCTCCAGACGAACTGGTTATCATGCGTTCTCTGAAGGTTTTTCATTATAAAACCTGTTATTTTCTCAGAACCAATTTTCTTTTTGAGGGCATGTTCCACTTCCGTTCTTGATTTCATAAGAGAAGGATCGAGGCTATTCATGGCTTCCAGTATGGACAGGTGCCGTTCATAAGCCCTGGCAGCATTAGGCTGACCGGCAAAAGGAGTAATATCGGCGATAAGAAGACCGTTTAACATTTCAGGCCATTTAATGGCAAAAGCTGCAGCTGTTTTTCCTCCCATGCTGTGTCCGGCAAGAAAGAATTTTGATATACCAAGGTCTGTGATCAGTTCATGTAAATCATCCCTCATAGAGTCATAATCGTGCAGATCGCTATGTGGTGAACGGCCATGGTTTCTCTGATCAGGAAGATAAACCGTGAAGGTTTCGCCAAGCTTTTTTGCTATAGTAACCCAGTTATCTGAAGAGCCATAGAGCCCGTGTAAAATGACAAGTGGTGGTCCGGATCCGTATTTCCTGTAAAAGAGTTTCATGGGTGAATTCAGGCAAGCTGTCTTTTATACATCTGTATTGAGTTTTCAAGACCCAGGTAAAGTGCATCAGATATCAGTGCATGACCAATGGAGACTTCATCTAACCAGGGTATATTCTGATGGAAATATCTCAGGTTATCAAGATTCAGGTCATGTCCTGCATTGACTCCAAGTCCAGCCTGCCTGGCAACTTCAGCGGCTTTAATAAACGGCTCAACAGCTTCTATGGCATTACTGCTGCATATATTAGCATATGGTTCAGTATAAAGTTCAATCCTGTCAGCTTCTGTAAGAGCAGCATTCTCAATATTCACAGGTATAGTATCGACGAACAGGGAGGTTCTTATACCTTCTTTTTTGAAAGTTGTAACAATATCTTTCAGGAAGCTTCTGTTTTTAACTGTATCCCAGCCGGCATTGGATGTGATGGCATCATGGGCATCAGGTACAAGAGTAACCTGGTCGGGTTTTACGGAAAGTACAAGTGCTATGAATTTATCCGACGGATAACCTTCAATATTGAATTCGGTGGTTATTATGGTTTTTATTTCCATAACGTCGACATACCTTATATGTCTCTCATCAGGACGTGGGTGAACTGTTATCCCGTCGGCACCGAAAAGCTGGCAGTTAATAGCCGCGTTAAGAACATTGGGAATATTTCCGCCCCGGGCATTTCTGAGTGTGGCTATTTTATTGATATTAACGCTTAATTTTGTCATGTTAACTGATATATGATTTATCAATACCGCAATTGTGGTGCAAAATTACAATAACTGACTTTTTTTTTACTACTTTAGTTGAAAATAAAACACATATGGTAGCCAAAGACTTGATATCGCAGGTAATACCTTCTCTTAAGACATCTGATACAGGACAGACTGCCCTGAACTGGATGGAGATCTTCAGGATATCTCATTTGCCCATTGTGAATAACCAGGATTTCCTGGGTCTTATTTCAGATGCTGATATATACGATATGAATCAGCCGGAAGAACCGATAGGCAACCATGCTCTTGCTCTTTTCAAACCTTATGTATCAACTGAACAGCACATATTTGAGGTCATCGGGCTTGCCTCGAGGCTTAAACTATCGGTAGTACCGGTACTTGATAACCAGAATCATTACAAGGGAGTTATCACCACCACGGACCTGATACGTCATCTGGCGGGTATTTCGTCACTTGACCAGCCGGGAGGTATCATAGTGCTTGAGATGACGGAGCGCGATTATTCTCTTTCCCAGATTGCCCAGATCATAGAAGGCAACAATGTTAAGGTCCTGAGTATTTACATTACATCACCTAAGGATTCCACCAAGATGGAGGTCACCATTAAAGTTAATACAAGCGATCTCTCATCTGTCATAAGGACTTTTGAAAGATATAACTATGAGGTTAAGACATGGGTTACCACAAATGATACTATGGATGACTTTTATTCGGAGCGGTACGACCAGTTGATGAAATATCTAAATATCTGAATGAGTATGCTGGAAAGAGTTGCCATTTACAGCAAGGATAATAATCTGAAAACCAGGGAAGGGGTCAGCAGGCTTATCGATGAGTTCTGCAGCAGGGGCATTAGGACTCAGATACATCAGAAAAACATTGATATTTCTGCTTACAGGTGTGGGGAAATGATTGAACATATACCTGATCCCTCGGTAAAAGCAGAGCGACCCGATCTTGTTTTAAGTGTAGGTGGTGACGGTACCTTTCTTGAAACGGTTCTGAAGGTAAAAAATAAGGGAGTTCCCGTTGCAGGGGTCAATACGGGAAGGATGGGTTTCCTGGCTAATATACCGGCTGATGAGATAAGTCATTCCATTGATCTGCTCTGCGAGGGTGAGTATGAGATAGTTGAAAGATGTATGCTGGAAATTGTAAAGCCTTCAGGGCTTTTCGATGAAAACGGGTCAGCTCTCAACGAGATTACAATTCAAAAGGCCGATCCCAGTATGATCACAATAAATGTTTATGTTGATGATACTTATCTTAATACATACTGGTCCGATGGTCTTATAGTGTCAACGGCTACGGGTTCGACTGCATACAACCTGAGTGTGGGAGGTCCTATACTTTCACCCGAGGATGATAGTTTTATAATATCACCTATCTCTCCTCATAACCTTACTATTCGTCCTATTATTATCTCCGGAGACAGCAGGTTGAGAATGGTTGTGGAAGGGAGAAGCAATGATTTTATTGCAACAAGTGATTTCAGGTCGGCACGGGTATCTTTTTCAGATGAGATACATATATCAAGGGCTCCCGTTAACCTAAAGACTGTTATGCTGAAAAGTATGGATTTCTACAGTACATTAAGGAATAAGCTGATGTGGGGCGCCGACCGGAGGAATTGACTTAATAATTACTATATTTGCGACGACCTTAAATCTAAAGTGCTTATGAAGCGATCCGATTTGGCCGGTCATCATCCGCAATATTCCGGCTATTATGACGTTTATTATTGTTTGAATTTCACATTTACTCACAAACTGAATACCGGGCCCGCAGGGTTACCATCATTCAGATGATAATGAGATGGCACAGTATTAATGAAAAGGATAATCGGTACTTCTTTGTTTATTATAACGGCACTGGCTGCATCCGGGCAGAGAAGTTCTGATTTCGGTGTTCTTGCGGGTGTTACTTCTTACATCGGTGATATTAATCCCGGGAGGTTATTATATGATCCCTCTCCTGCAGCAGGTGCCTTATACAGGTTTAATCTTCATCCCAGGCAATCGTTGCGCGCCAGCTTTATCTATGGTGGTTTAAGAGGAAATGATCTTGATTTCAACAATTCTTTCCAGATAGCACGCGGAGCTTCTTTCTCGGGTACGGTAGGAGAGGTGGCAGTCCAGTTTGAGTTCAATTTTTTCCCTTATACATTAGGAGGCAAACGATGGGACTGGACTCCTTATCTTGCAGCCGGAGTAGGAATTGCCTTTATTAATACCACCTCCTATACATATGTCCCTGTTATCCCATTCTCTGCAGGTTTCAGAATAAATATATACAAAAATTTAGGATTAGAGATTGAATATGGTTTTCGTAAAACTTTTTATGATAACTTTGACGGCCTGAAAGATTTGGTTGCCCCGTCTGACTACACATGGACGCACAATAATGACTGGTACACTTTTACAGGTATAGCATTAACGTGGAAGATCTATAACAAGTTGGCCGGATGTCCTGCTTACAGTGACGTGGATTCCCAGAGAAAACGTTAGGATATGCAATTAAGGAAACAGATAGATGCCAGTAAATTGCCTTCGCATGTGGCAATAATTATGGATGGAAACGGACGGTGGGCGCGGCAACGCGGTCTCGAAAGGGCATTTGGACACCAGCAGGGAGTTAATGCTGTAAGGGAAGTCTTGGAAGCTGCTGCGGAGCTGGGTATCGGTTATCTGACCCTTTATGCTTTTTCTACCGAAAACTGGGCAAGACCCGACGAGGAGATCTCTGCCCTGATGGGTATTATGATACAGTCTCTTAACAATGAAACGGATACTCTTTTAAAAAACAACATCCGGATGAGAGCCATTGGAGATGTTAACAGGCTGGCGCCGGATGTACAGAACCGCCTCTTTGAAACAATAAACCTGACTTCCGTAAGCACAGGGCTGAATCTGGTTATCGCTATCAGCTACAGTTCACGCTGGGAGATAGCAGAGGCAGCCAGGAGGCTGGCAGCAGATGTTAAGAAAGGGATAATGGATCCCATGTCTGTTACTGAGGATGATTTTGAGAAATATCTTACCACTTACGGTATTCCCGATCCTGAACTGATGATCAGGACCAGTGGTGAAATAAGAATTAGCAATTTTCTTTTATGGCAGATGGCATATACGGAATTATACTTTACTGAAAAACTTTGGCCCGATTTTGGTAAGGATGATTTTTACAGTGCCATTAAAGACTATCAGAAAAGAGAAAGGCGTTTTGGAAGAACGAGTGAACAAAGTTTGGAAAAATAATTTAATGATCGTGAGCAGCAAAATTAAAAGTACTTTTTTGGCACTGTTACTGACTCTGACGAGTCTATCACTTTTTGCACAGGAGAAGGAGGAGATAATAAATTACTCAATGCCCGAACAATATGTTATAGCAGGACTTTCCGTTACAGGGGTTCGTTTTCTCGATACCAATGCTCTCATTGGTATTTCGGGTCTGCGAAAAGGTCAGGAGATTACCATTCCGGGCGATGCCATAACCACCGCAGTTCAGAAGCTGTGGCAACAGGGCCTTTTCTCAGACGTGCGTATCTCAATTGATAAAACCGTTGCGGATTCAGTTTATCTCGATATATACCTGCAGGAACGTCCGCGAATTTCTGCCGTAAAATATAACGGTATGAAAAGTACCGAAACGCAGGACCTTGTCAAGAAGATTAATCTTCCGATAGGTTCACAGGTTACAGATTACCTGCTTAATACTGCCAAAAAAATAATTGTTGATCATTTTGTGGAAAAGGGCTTCCTCAATACGACTGTCAATTTTGTACAGAAGGCTGATCCTGATCAGCCCAATAATGTTGTTCTCACTATCAATGTGGATAAAAAACAAAGGGTTAAGATCGGTGAGATAAAATTTGTAGGGAATGAGTATTTCGATAACTCAAAATTGAGGAGGCAGTTTAAAAAGACAAAGAAGAAGAACCTTAACTTCTTCAGGTCCTCAAAGTTCATAGAGGAGAAATATGAAGAGGATAAGCAAAAACTATATACCTTTTATAATGATAACGGGTTCAAGGATTTTCAGATAGTATCGGATTCCATGTTCCATATCTCCAACGACCGCGTGGGACTTATAATAAAGGTCAGTGAGGGTCAGCAGTACTTCCTTCGTAACATTAACTGGGTAGGTAACAGTGTCTACACCAAAGACGTGTTGCAAAGAGCATTCAACGTGAAGAAAGGTACAATATATAACCAATCGCTGATCGATGACAGGCTTAACGGTACTGCAGGGGCTCAGGATCCTGTCAGCAACCTGTACCAGGATAACGGTTATCTTTTCTCACGTCTGACACCGGTTGAGGCAAAGGTTGATAATGATTCCATTGATCTTGAGATAAGGATCTATGAGGGTGACCAGGCATACCTGAACAATGTGATCATATCGGGGAACACCCGTACCAATGAACATGTTGCACGGCGAGAACTCTATACCCTGCCTGGCGATCTGTTCAGCAAGGATAAAATAATACGTTCAATACGACAGCTTGGTGTCCTGGGTCATTTCGATCCTGAGAAGATAAATCCTACACCACTGCCTGATATAACAAACGGCACCGTGGACCTTTTATACAAACTTGAAGAGAAGGCTGATGACCAGTTCGAAATATCAGGCGGCTGGGGAGCGGGAATGCTTGTCGGTACGATTGGAGTAAGGTTTAATAACGTTTCTATCAAACATTTTCTTGATCTCAAGAGATGGAAGCCCTATCCGTCGGGTGACGGACAATCGATAAGTATCAGGGCCCAGTCAAACGGCCGTATTTACCAGTCATATAATATTTCCTTTATTGAACCCTGGCTGGGAGGAAAAAATCCTAACTCATTCTCGGTTTCATTATACAGGTCGGTGATGACCAATGGTAAAAAGAAGGGTGAGGACGGACGCCAGTCGATGATTATCGACGGAGCCAGTATAGGACTTGGCAAGCGTCTTTCATGGCCTGATGATTATTTTTCAATTTATGGTGAACTCAGTTACCAGAGGTATAACCTGAATAATTACAATGTTTACAGGTTCCTGTTTCAGAACGGTACATCCAACCTGCTGAGCTTTACAGCCAAGCTGACACGGTTCTCAACAAGTCCTAACCTTATTTACCCGAGAAGCGGATCTTCCTTCACTCTTTCTGTACAGGCCACACCTCCATATTCCGCAATCAGCGGTAAAGATATGAGTAACGTTTCCGATGAGGTTAAATATAAATGGATTGAATTCCACAAATGGACATTCAAAGCTGATTACTATTACCCGTTATCGAAAAATGATAAACTTGTGCTGGATACCAGGTTCTCCTTCGGATACCTCGGTTTCTATAACAAGAAGATAGGACCTTCACCATTTGAGAATTACTACCTTGGTGGTGATGGTATGACAGGATATAGTTTCTACGGAAGGGAAGTAATTGCCCTGAGGGGCTATACCAACGGATCCCTTACACCGACGGACCCAAAAACAGGCGCATCGGCCGGTAACGTTTATTCAAAGATAACAGCCGAGCTGAGATACCCGGTTACATTGAATCCTTCAGCAACTATATATGTGCTTACCTTCCTCGAAGCAGGTAAGGCCTGGTATAAGCTCAACCAGTATAATCCGTTCAGGATGAACCGTTCAGCAGGAATTGGTGTAAGGGCTAATCTCCCGATGTTCGGGTTGCTGGGGATCGACTGGGGATACGGATTCGATCCCGTTGATGATCCTACCAACTATCCAAATGCTAACCATTCACAATTTCATTTTGTAATAGGACAACAATTTTAGTCAACCAATTTTAAATCAAAGACCATGAAGAAGATAAGTGTATTAACCGTTTTGTTTTTTCTGACCGCGGCAGTGACCATGGCACAGAAATATGCATTTGTTGATTCTGAATATATCCGGAAGAATATTCCGGCTTTTAATGCTGCACAGGACCAGCTTGACAAGCTTTCACAACAATGGGAAAAAGAAGTTTCTGACGGATATGCTGTTGTGGAACAGATGTATAAATCATACCAGAATGATGCTGTTCTTCTCTCTCAGGAAATGAAAACGAAGAGGGAAAATGCCATCACAGCGAAGGAGAAAGAAATGAGGGACCTGCAGAACAAGTATTTCGGTATGGATGGGGAACTGTTCAAGAAAAGAGAAGAACTCATCAAGCCGATCCAGGATGAAATACTGAAAGCAATAAAGGAGATAGCTGTAGACGGCAGTTATGCCGTGATTTTTGACACGGCAGGTGGCGGTAACATACTGTTTGCCAACCCAAAATACGATATCAGCGACGAGGTTCTGCAAAAATTAGGTTATAAAAATTAATTAATTACATTTGCATTTATTCTTTACTAAAATTACTAAAATGAAAAGATTTATTGGAATAGCGGCATTAGCAATTACTGTTGCTTTGTTTGGGCAGAATATAAAAGCTCAGAATTTCAAGTTCGGGCATATTAACAGTGATGAACTCATCCAGTCAATGCCGGAATTTGATTCAGCACAGGTTAAGCTTGAGAATTTCCGTAAGGAACTTGTTAATGCTCTTGAATTGATGTCTGTGGAGTTGAATAACAAGAGTGATACATATCAGAAAGAAAGCAAGAATTATACTGACATTGTAAAACAAACAAAACAGCAGGAACTGACAGATCTTAACAGGAGGATACAGGAGTTCCAGTCAAATGCACAGCAGCAGTTGCAGGATAAGCAGGTGGAACTCTTCCAACCTATATATTCAAAGGTGGATTCCGTTATTAAGGATGTTGGCAAGGCAAACGGTTTTACATATATCTTTGATGTGGCAAAGGGTTCGATACTCTATTTCGATACATCAAAGAGTACGGATGTTTTACCGCTTGTTAAGACCAAACTTGGTTTGAAGTAATATAAGTAAATTATATTTAAAGGACTGTATCAGAAGTATTTATTTTTACGCCCTGCCCCCTAAAGGGGGTTTAATACTTATAGAAAGGTTAAGGTTCCCAATAGTGGATCCGGGGATTAAAAAAACGATGCTTTTGATACAGTCTTATTTTTAATATATTTTGTAAAATGAAAGACCAGCCAATAGGGATCTTCGATTCAGGGGTCGGAGGGCTGACCGTGGCACATGCAATCAAACAGTTAATGCCAGGTGAGAGTCTTGTATATTTCGGCGATACAGCACATCTTCCCTATGGTGATAAATCAGCCGAGTCCATAAGTTACTATTCTCACCGGATAACAGAATTTCTTCTTGAGCATAAGGCAAAGGTTGTACTTGTTGCCTGTAATTCAGCTTCAGCTTCAGCCTTCGATTCTCTGCTAAAGGATTTTAAGGGTAAGACTATCCTTTTGGATGTTATTGATCCTGTGGTTGACTACCTTGCTGAAAGAAGCTTCAGAAAAATAGCTGTTATCGGTACAAAGAGAACCATTACTTCCGGTTCATATGAAACAAAGATACAGAAAGTCTCTCCTTCCACTTCAGTGGTATCGATGGCCACTCCCCTTCTTGTGCCGATGATAGAAGAGGGATTTATATATGATGATATCAGTAATGCTATAATAAGAACTTACCTGTCACATCAGTCACTGTCAGATATCCAGGCTCTGATACTTGGATGCACACATTATCCGATAATAAAGAACCAGATAAGCAAATTTTTCAATTTCAATGTTGAGGTGATCGATTCATCGCGGATAGTTGCAATGTTACTCAGAAAGACTCTTGAAGAAAAAGATCTCCTAAATGATACAGGAAAAGTAAAGGACCTGTTTTATATTTCTGATTATACGCCTTATTTCAGTAAAATTGCAAAAATGTTTTTTGAAGGGAATATAAATCTCGTGAAATCAGATATATGGAGTTAGGTTCACTGGTTTAAAATTATTCTATATTTAATGGCCTGATAGTACAACAATTAAAAAAAACAAATCTTTTCTTATCAGATTCTCCGATACCTCAAAATATCACAAATGGCATCTGGACAATATATACTGAATTTGTATTATTCTGGTGAAACAAACAGGGATATATATTGTTAGTTACGAAACAGGATAATTAGGAGAGTGCTTCAGTGAAAATATGATCAATATCATAGCAGAAAAGATTTTTAAATTTGATTTATGAGTTTTTAAAAATATAATTTTGCCTTTCATAAATCGTTAAGACTAAAGGTGATTATCCTTGGCTGAAAAAAAATTAACATTGTCATGGTTAGAAAATCAAAGGTAATTGAAAGAGAAGAAGTGGTAATCCGTTTCTCAGGTGATTCCGGGGATGGAATGCAGCTTACGGGGACATTATTTTCCGATACAGCAGCGCATTTCGGGAACGACCTAATTACTTTTCCTGACTACCCTGCCGAAATACGTGCACCACAGGGAACAGTAGGAGGAGTATCAGGGTTCCAGGTTCACCTGGGTCATTCAGAAATTAATACACCTGGAGATTTTTCAGATGTTCTGGTTGCAATGAACCCTGCAGCAATCAAAGCAAATGCAAATCTTGTCAAGCAGGGTGGCACAATAATATATGACAGTGACAATTTCACTGATAAAAACATAGCAAAAGCAGGGTATGAAAAAGATCCTGTAAAGGAAGAGAAACTGGATGCCTTCAATGTTATTGCAGCTCCGATTTCTTCCATGGTAAAGGAGGCACTTAAAGATCTTAACCTGGAACCTAAAATGATTCTAAGGACGAAGAACATGTTTGCTCTTGGTATGGTATACTGGCTTTTTGGCCGTGATCTGGAATATACTGAAGATTATTTTGACAAGAAATTCCACAAATTACCTGATATAGCAGAGGCAAACAAGATAGCTCTCAGGGCTGGATACTATTACGCTGAGACTATTGAGGCACTGTCTCCTGTTTATAAGATACTTCCGGCCAAGATCGCCACAGGGACTTACCGGAATATCAATGGTAATACTGCTACAGCCTGGGGATTCCTGGCTGCCGGGGAAAAGGCAGGGCTGGATATTTTCATAGGATCATATCCCATAACGCCTGCTACAGGTATTCTTGAGGAGATGGCTGCCAGGAAGGATCTCGGCGTGAAAAGTTTTCAGGCTGAAGACGAGATAGCAGGCATATGTACCTCTCTTGGCGCAAGCTTTGCCGGACATCTTTCTGTAACCTCCACCTCTGGTCCTGGGCTGGCCTTAAAATCAGAGGCTATAGGATTGGCAGTGATGACAGAGCTTCCTATTGTTATTGTGGATGTTCAGCGGGGAGGGCCTTCTACAGGTCTGCCTACAAAAACAGAACAGTCCGACCTTATGCAGGCACTTTATGGCAGGAACGGTGAAAGTCCTGTGGTTGTTATTGCTGCCAGCACTCCTCCCGATTGTTTTCATTTCGCATTTGAAGCTGCAAGGATTGCACTGGAACATATGACACCTGTCCTTCTCCTTACCGACAGTTATCTTGCCAACGGTACGGAACCATGGAAAGTCCCGGATATGAGTGAGTTACCAAAGATAAAACCACGGTTTGCTGATCCCAAGGATACTCCTTTCCTCCCTTATAAACGTGATGAAAAAACGCTTGCCCGCTCCTGGGCAATACCAGGAACACCCGGACTTGAGCACAGAATAGGGGGACTGGAAAAAACTGCCAAGGGAACTGTGTCTTATATACCTGAAAATCACGAATATATGGTTAATGTAAGAGCAGAAAAAATAGCCAGGGTTGCTGATAAGATCCCTGACCTGGTTCCTCAGGGCCCCAAATCGGGAGATATGCTGCTTGTGGGCTGGGGAGGCTCATATGGTTATCTGATAACAGCTGTTCGTGAATTGCAGGAAGAAGGCTATAAAGTTAGTCTGGCAAGCTTTAACTATATAAATCCGTTACCCAAAAACACAGCGGACGTATTCAAAAGATTCAAAAAAATTGTCATTTGTGAACTTAACCTCGGACAATTTGCGGATTACCTGAGGATGAAGCACCAGGAATTCCAATACCATCAGATAAATAAGGTTCAGGGACTTCCTTTTACCGTTACTGATATTAAAGAAAAATGTATCAAATTACTGGAGGAGAATTAAAATGGATGATTTAAAATTAACAAAATATATTCCCAAGGATTTCAAGAGTGACCAGGAAGTAAGATGGTGTCCAGGTTGTGGTGATCATGCGATACTTAGTGCGGTACAAAAAGCACTTGCAGAACTGGGAATTCCAAAGGAGAAATTTGCATTTATATCAGGTATAGGCTGTTCCTCGAGGTTCCCGTATTACATGGATACGTATGGGTTTCATGGCATACACGGGCGGGCTGCGGCAATAGCATCTGGTGTTAAGGTAGCAAATCCTGAGCTTTCTGTATGGCAGATGACCGGTGACGGAGATGCCCTGGCTATAGGAGGTAATCATTTTATCCATGTTGTAAGGAGAAATATTGACATCAATATAATCCTGTTTAATAATGAAATATATGGTCTGACAAAGGGACAATATTCACCTACCTCATCAAAAGGGATTATCACAAAAACAAGTCCCTATGGAACTGTAGAGGAACCGTTTTCAGTTGGTGAACTGGTGATAGGGGCAAAGGGAAGGTTTTTTGCCCGTACCGTAGATACAAACGTAGCGTTGTCGACACAGATATATATTGAAGCAGCCAGGCATAAAGGCACATCTGTAATTGAAGCCCTTCAGAATTGCGTGATCTTTAATGACGGTATTCACGATACTATTGCAGCCAGGGATGTGAGGGAGGACAGAACTATTATTCTGAAACAGGGTGAACCTATGATCTTCGGAAAGAACAATGATAAGGGACTTATCCTTGAGGGCCTTAAACTAAAGGTTGTAAATATCGGGGAAAATGGCATCACAGACAAGGACATTCTTGTTCACGATTCACAAGAGGAAAACCCGGGTATTCACTATATGCTTGCCAACATGAAGTATCCGCAGTATCCTGTCGCCCTTGGCGTGATACGTGCTGTTCCCGGTCCTACTTATGAAGCGGCTGTTGCCGACCAGATCGAAACAGTCAGGAAGAATGCTAAAATAAAGAGTGTAAGCGATCTTTTAATGAGCGGATCGACATGGAAAGTTGATTAATTTAACCGTTTCCTTAATAACGGCCTTCCAGTTAATTCCATCTCATCATCAATTTTATTAATTTTAGAATTTATTCTGATGATTAATTGACAGATGGAAGAGGCTAATAAAAATAATCCTGATTATAAACGGTTACTCCATGAACAGCAGGAAAGACTGAAGGAACTGGCATGTATAAACCGTACAACTGCTATTCTTAAAGAGGGGCGACCCATTGAGGAATCACTTCAGCAGGTAGTGCTGGTACTTCCGACTGCCTGGCAGTATCCTGAATATACTGTGGCACGTATTACCTATATGGATAAGGTTTATGAATCAGCTGATTTTGTTGAGACAGCCTGGAGGATGGGACAGGAATTCGAGACTGTTGACGGAGAGACAGGAACAATAGAGGTATTCTATACTACGAAATTCAGCCAGGCGAGTGAAGGCCCTTTCCTTCAGGAAGAAAGAGATCTTATCCAGAACATTGCAGGTATCCTGACAGGATATATTAACAGCCATAAGGCCCTCGACATAATAAGGATGTCCCGGGCCGGTCAGGGAGAAGAAGAGCTGGGGGAGATATCAAGCAGGAAATTGCTCCAGAGATTCCTCGACAGGCATAATGCCGAAAGAGATGTCTTTCATGATCTCATGCCTTTCAAGGTGAAAGAGATACTTCTTGTGGCAAACCTTTATGATGCCTACTCCATTGAAGGGGAAGGGCGGTTCTCGGACCATATGCTTGGTGAATATTACCAGCTGAGCCTGACATCAATACCCAGGGTAACAGGTGTTTCAGGTGAGGATGAAGCGTTTGCCAGGCTGAAAGCCAGACATTATGATCTAATTATAATAATGATCGGTGTTGACAGGGAAAGTCCTATGGTACTTTGCAGAAAGATAAAAGACAAATACCCGTATATTCCCACCTTTCTCCTTCTTAACAATCCACTGGATGTTTCCTTTGTGAAAAGACAGCAGACCCTTGGCGTTCCTTTTGATAATTATTTTGTATGGACCGGCGAGTCAAAGGTGTTCTTTGCTATGGTCAAGTTGCTCGAAGACAGGGTTAATGCAGATAATGATACCAAAAAGGGACTTACCAGGGTAATCCTGATCGTTGAAGATTCTGCCATCTATTACTCAAGCTACCTGCCCATTCTCTATACCCTGGTGATGGAGCAGACCAGGAACCTTATTGAAGATGTTTCTACTGATGAGCTTTACAAAGTGCTCAAACTAAGGGCACGGCCAAAGATATTGCTGGCTTTGACCTATGAAGAATCCTTATCGCTGTATGAGAAATACAGGGACAGCCTGCTGTGTGTCATATCCGATATGCGGTTCCCTAAAAACGGTAAGTTGAACAAGACAGCCGGGTTTGATCTTATTCAGCATATAAAGAAGGACCTGCCCAACCTCCCGTCTGTACTCCAATCATCTGATCCTGAAAGTGCCAGATTTGCCCATCAATTGAAAGCTAATTTCATTAACAAGAACTCCGAGAGCCTTTTACAGGATCTTAAATCCTTTATAAACTATTATCTGGGCTTCGGTCATTTTGTTTATCGCGATACCCAGGGAAGGCAGATCGCAGTAGCAAAATCAATGAAGGAATTCGAAGCCTATCTTCAGACAGTACCTGAAGATTCGCTGGTCTATCACTCGATGAAAAACCATTTCTCCCTGTGGCTGATGGCCCGGGGTGAAGTCAAGATTGCTAAAATGATCAACCCGATAAGGGTATCCGACTTTAACAGTCTTAAAGAACTCAGGGAATTTCTCATTGACATTATCAGGAAACGCAGGCGTGAGATGAACAAAGGAAAGGTCATCAATTTTGATGAGACGGCTGTAATAGATGAGACAAACGTGGTAAGTCTTGCAGGTGGCTCTCTCGGTGGTAAGGGAAGAGGCCTGGCATTTATAAGCACCCTGATTTACAGCTTTGAGCTTGGCAGACTTCTCCCGGGTATAAACATTAAAACTCCTGTAACAGCCATAATAGGAACCGATGAGTTTGATATGTTCATGGAGCGTAATCACCTCTGGGGTAAAGTTAAAGAGGAGAAAGACTATGATGTTCTCAAGAATCTGTTTCTGGAAGGAAGCCTGAGCTATACTCTCGAAAAGGAACTCAGGGTCTTTATTAATAAGATTGATAAACCACTGGCGGTGCGATCATCAAGCCTGTTTGAAGATTCTATGAGCCAGCCTTTCTCCGGTATATTTGGTACATATCTCCTTCCAAATAACAATCATGATCCGGATATCAGGCTCAGGCAGCTTTCGAATGCAATAAAGCTTGTCTTTGCCTCCATTTATTCAAGAAATGCCAGAACCTATTTTGAAGCCATCAACTACAAGGTGGAGCAGGAGAAGATGGCTGTTGTTATTCAGTCTGTCGTTGGTAACAGGTTTGAAAATGCCTTTTATCCTCATATCAGTGGTACTGCCCAGTCATTTAATTTCTACCCTGTAGCACATATGACACCCCAGGACGGCTTTGCCGTTATAGCTGTCGGACTTGGCCAGTATGTGGTTGAGGGTGAAAGGGCATTCAGGTTTTCACCTGCTTATCCTTCTCTCGATATAGTATCTCATAAAGACCTCTATAAGAATTCCCAGGTAAGCTTTTATGCTGTAGACATGGCTAAAAAGGAACTCAACCTGCTGGAAGGAGAGACAGCCGGACTGATTAGCCTCGATATCGGTGAGGCTGAAAGACACGGAACCCTGCAGCATCTTGCCTCAGTTCTAAACCTTGATAATGATACAATTACGCCGGGTCTTGATGTCTCCGGACCACGGGTTGTGAATTTTGCCGATATCATGAAGTTCGATTATGTTCCCCTGGCATCAACATTGCAGGTGGTTCTGGATGTGGTCACTGAGGCTTTTGGTACTCCTGTGGAGATAGAGTTTGCTGTCGACCTGACAAAAGATGAGGATGGTAATACCACCTTTTACCTGCTTCAGATCAAGCCTCTTGTGGGAAGCGGGGCAGGATATAATATTGATCCCGACAGTATTTGTACTGAAGATATGATACTTATGACCAGAAAGAGCATGGGTAACGGTGTTGTCTCTGACATAACGGATCTTATATATGTTGATCCGGATAAATTCAATAACATGCTTACCAATGAAATGGCAGATGAGATAGACCTGATGAATGAGAAAATGATGTCCGAGAACAGGAAATATGTACTGATTGGTCCGGGCAGGTGGGGTACAAAAGACAGGTTTCTCGGAATACCTGTTGCCTGGCCCCAGATATCCAATGCCAGGGTGATCGTTGAGGTGAGCCTTCCGAATTTTCATCTTGATGCTTCACTCGGTTCTCATTTCTTCCATAATGTTACCTCTATGAATGTGGGTTATTTCTCAATTAATCGCGGTTCACATGAAGGTGTGATCTATTGGAACAAACTGCAGGACCAGCAGGTAATAGATGAGGGAAAATTCTTCAGGCACATAAGGTTTGATAAACCACTATTGATACGCATGGACGGTAAAAAAGGAATGGCAGTAATATCTTTGAATAACGAACAGTCCAGTAAATGAGTTTTATAGAAGGCATACCTGATCTTGAGAAGTTTGATTTCAGCGATACATCTTTCGACCTGCTGATGCAGAAGAGAATACATCATGTGCTGATAATTTGCAGTAACTATGATAATTATATGCTGGAAGAGGATGGCCGTATCGATGAGCAGATATTTAATGAATACGCATCCCTGAACCTTCGTTATCCCCCCACTTTTGTCCAGACTGATAATGATAAGGACGCCTTCAGAATCCTTGAGGAAGGCAATATTGATCTTGTTATTTCAATGCTGAGTATTAAGGGCGCCGATGTCTTTGCCCTGGCAAAAAGGATCAAGGCAAGATATGAACATATCCCTATAGTTGTGCTGACATATTTTACCAGGGAAGTATCGATACGGCTTGAAGGTGAGGATCTTAGTGCCATTGATTATGTCTTTTGCTGGCTTGGTGATACATCTCTGATACTGGCCATCATTAAGCTGATAGAGGATAAGATGAATGCCGACTATGATATTGAGAATGTAGGTGTACAGGCTATTATCCTTGTGGAGAACTCAGTAAGGTACATATCTTCCTATCTCCCAAATTTATATAAGATTGTGCTTATGCAATCTCTTGATTTTCAGAGTGAAGCTCTGAATGAGCACCAAAGAATGCTCAAGATGAGAGGTAGGCCGAAGATACTTCTTGCCAGCAATTTCGATGATGCTCTGGCATTATACAGGAAATATAAGTACAATGTACTAGGAATAATATCGGATATAAGCTATAAACGCGATGGTGTACAGGATGAGAAAGCGGGTATCGAATTGTGTAAGGTAGTATTTGCAGATGATGACCAGGTGCCGTTTCTCCTTCAATCATCCAGTACTGCACATAAAAAGGATGCTGAAGGTCTTGGTGCAGGATTTATCAATAAATATTCAAAGACATTATCACTGGAGCTTCGCAATTATATCATTCAATATCTTGCTTTCGGTCCTTTTGTATTCAGAAATCCCGATACCCTCGAACCCATAGCAATAGCAACTGACCTCCAGAACCTGCAGCAGAAGATTCTTTCTGTACCTGATAATACACTTGAATACCATGCTACACATAACCACTTCTCGAAATGGCTGAATGCCAGGGCTCTTTTCCCTGTGGCACAGATGTTCAAATATATCAGGAAAGAGGATTTTGCCACGATGGACGAGATGAGACGTTTTCTTTATGTTGCCATCTCAAGTTTCCGTTTTGGTAAGGGACGGGGAGTAATTGCAAAATTCGACAAGTCAAGTTTCGATGAATACCAGATTTTCTCAAGAATAGGAGAAGGCTCAATCGGAGGCAAGGCAAGGGGATTGGCTTTTATAAACAGTATAATTAAAACCCACAGGTTATTCAATAAATTTACGGATGTCCTGATAACAATACCAAGAACAGTCGTATTGAGTACCGATATCTTCGACGAGTTCATGGAACAGAATAATCTCTATTCCGTAGCTTTGTCGGACCTGCCGGATGAGGAGATACTAAACAGGTTCCTTGTTGCTGACCTGCCAGGGTATATATACCAGGATTTTTATGCTTTCCTGGGTGTCTCCAGGAACTTTCCGATTGCGGTGCGATCTTCATCTAAACTGGAAGATTCACATTACCAGCCTTTTGCAGGTATTTATTCCACGTACATGATACCCAGGCTGTCTGATAATAAATTGATGGTCAGGGTGTTATCTGACGCCATTAAAGAAGTTTATGCATCGGTTTATTATAAAGCCAGCAAAGCATATATGAATGCTACCTCCAATGCTCTTGATGAGGAAAAGATGGGCATTATTCTCCAGGAAGTATGTGGTAACAGGCATGGTGAGATTTATTACCCGACACTATCCGGGGTGGCCCGTTCAATAAATTATTACCCTATCGGAGCAGAAAAAGCTGAAGATGGAATAGTAAATATAGGTTTGGGACTGGGGAAACTGATTGTGGAAGGAGGTTTATCACTGAGATTTTCACCAAAATATCCGAAAAAGATACTTCAGCTCTCATCTCCTGAAACTGCGCTTCGTGACACGCAGAAAGAATTTTTTGCCCTCGACCTGAATATCGACAGCTTTGTCCCTTCAACGGATGATGGTGTTAATATACTTAAACTGGATATCAAGGATATTAACAATGAGAATGCTATGAAATATGCAGCCTCGGTCTATGACAGGAACAATAACATTTTGCGCGACGGGATATCCTATCCCGGGAAAAAGATCATCACTTTTTCCAATATATTACAGCACAAGATATTTCCCCTGGCCGACATTGTAAGTACCCTTCTTGAGATAGGACAACGCGAGATGAACAATCCTGTGGAGATTGAATTTGCGGCTAACCTGGAGACACCCGCAGGAGCTCCCAGGATATTCAGTTTTCTTCAGATCAGGCCTATTGTATATTCAGAAGAAACGCAAAGTATAAATCTTGATGCTGTTAAGGAACAGGACACTATTTGTTTCTCAGAATCTGCACTTGGTAACGGATTCTTTAAGGGGATTTGCGATCTGGTCTATATCAGGCCTGAATCATTCAGTGCTACGAATAATAAAACAGTTGCTGATGAAATAGATAAACTTAATACAAGGTTTAATAGGGAAGGACGCAGTTATATTCTTATCGGTCCCGGACGGTGGGGTTCTACCGATCCATGGCTGGGGATCCCGGTCAAATGGCCCCAGATATCAGGGGCGAGGATAATAATTGAGTCGGGATTAAAGAATTACAGGATAGATCCCAGCCAGGGCACCCATTTCTTTCAGAACCTGACCTCTTTCAGGGTGGGATATTTTACAATAAATCCTTATATACATGAGGGTTACTATGATGTGGGTTTCCTCGACAGGCAGAAGTGCATTTACGAAAATGAATTTATCAGGCATGTCCGCTTTAAGGAACCTCTTGAAATAATGATTGACGGACGTTCACACAGGGGAGCGATCCTTAAACCAAAAATTTAGATCGTTTCCCTGATTCAGAATACTGCCGCTTCCGTTATTACATCACCACTGACTTTTTTTATCAGGCCCTGCAATACATTGCCAGGACCCACTTCAATGAAGGTGTCGGCACCGTCACCTATCATGTTCTTAATACTCTGGGTCCATTTTACAGGTGAAGTAAGTTGTGATATAAGATTGGTTTTTATTATGACGGGGTCAATTGAAGATAATGCATTAACATTCTGATATACAGGGCATGCAGGTATACTAAAGCTGGTGTTGTTTATGGCTTCCTCGAGTTCCAGGCGGGCAGGCTCCATCAAAGGAGAATGGAAAGCACCGCCTACTGTCAGCTTAAGAGCTCTCTTCGCACCTTTCTCCTTAAGGAGTTCTATGGCTGCATCGATCCCTTTTTCTGAGCCGGAGATGACAATCTGCCCGGGACTGTTATAGTTGGCCGGAACAACGATCTCCTTTATTGAGTCGCATACCTCTTCAACTACAGCATCATCCAGTCCAAGAATCGCTGCCATGGTGGAAGGCGTTAATTCACAGGCTTTCTGCATGGCCCGGGCCCTTTTGTAGACCAGGAGAAGTCCGTCTTCAAAAGAAAGTGTCTTGTTGGCAACAAGGGCAGAAAACTCTCCCAGTGAATGACCTGCAACCATATCAGGTTTAAAATTGTCTCCCATGATTGCTGCGAGAATAGTTGAATGCAGAAAAATGGCTGGCTGTGTTACTCTAGTCTGTTTCAGATCTTCAACAGTACCCTCGAACATCAGGTCTGTAATACTGAATCCCAGTATTTTATCTGCTTTCATAAATAAATCACGGGCAAGATCCGATTTGTCGAAAAGATCTTTTCCCATACCCGGATACTGGGCTCCCTGTCCGGGGAATACATATGCTTTCATGGTGTAAAAGTTTTAAAAGAATTCTTAGTGTAATCTGGATCCGATAAGGTGGATGAATTCTTCCCTGGTATTAAGTTCCCTCAGGAATATCCCGGTAAAGGCGGAAGTTGTTGTTACAGAATTCTGTTTCTGGATACCACGTATCTGCATACACATATGCTGAGCTTCGATTACCACGGCAACACCTATTGGATTTAGACATTCCTGAATGCAGTTACGTATCTGGGTTGTTAACCTTTCCTGTACCTGGAGCCTTCTGCTGAATGCTTCAACGACCCTGGCTATTTTACTGAGTCCTGTGATATAACCGTCAGGAATATATGCAACATGGGCTTTTCCGAAAAAAGGAAGCATATGATGTTCGCACATCGAGTAAAGGTCAATATCCTTTACGATTACCATTTGTTTATATTCCTCTTTGAATTTGGCCGAATTGATTATATTACAGGGATTCTGGGAATATCCCATTGTCAGGAATGTAAGAGCCTTGGCCACTCTTTCAGGCGTTTTAAGAAGACCTTCCCTGTCCGGATCTTCACCTATAAGTTCCAGTACACGATAGTAAATGCCTGAGAGTTCTTCGATTTTTTCCGGATCCCATATTTCCTGTTTTGAATAACCATTGTTCCCGGCAGGTGTGGAACATGTCGTTTCATTGACTTTTTTATCCATAATATTCAATTGTATTGTTTTCCGTTTCCTGGATCCTCACACAGTGTAAAAATATCCCATCCTTTTCAATCTCAGGTATCAGTTCATTCCAGATTGCCACTGCAAGATTTTCTGTGGTAGCAATTTTACCTTTCATAAAGTCAACCTCCGTGTTAATATTTTTATGATCCAGCTTGCTGATCACTTTATCGAGGATAATTCTTTTAAGCGTGTCTATATTCATAACAAAACCATAGTCCTCCGACATCTCTCCTTTGATTGTTACCCAGAGTATGTAATTATGGCCGTGCCAGTTAGGATTTGAGCATTTTCCGAATACCCTGCTGTTCACCTCATCAGACCAGTCTTCCCGGAACATTCGGTGTGCTGCACTGAACCTTTCTCTTCGGGTTAGGTATATCATGCTGATTATTATTTATGTTACAATATTAACCAATAATTTTCATCTTTCTGACCCATAAATGCAATATCTTTACAGACCTGGGAATAACAAAAGCCAGTTATATGAACTAACCATGTCACTAAGAATTCTTATCGTAACGGCTACTGTACCGGAGGCAGAGATCATAAGGAACCTCGGTGGAGATCACGCACATGGGAGGCCTTTAATTTTCGGGAACTATAAGATAGATGTCCTTGTTACCGGTGTTGGTGCAATGGCTACTTCATGGTCTTTGCATCAATGGATATCCTCCAAAGGCAAACCTCACCTGGCAATTAATGCAGGGATTGCCGGCAGTTACAGGGACGATATAAATAAAGGTGATGTGGTGATGCCTGTTACAGACTGTTTTGCTGATGCCGGCATAGAAGACGGGAAGAAATTTCTTACCCTTCATGAAGCGGGTCTTACGAGCAAGGATGATTTCCCGTTCCGTCAGGGACTGCTTCATGCTGATGATACATACAGGGAACTGCTGAAAAGCAGCATAAGACCTGTGAATGCAATAACTGTTAATACGGCTACGGGATCCGATATAACAATGGGGAAGCTGGTTGATAAATATTATCCTGATATCGAGACGATGGAAGGCGCCACTTTTTTCTATATTTGCCTGATGGAAAATATCCCTTTCCTCGCTTTGAGGGCTGTTTCCAATAAAGTCGAAACCCGTAACAGGAAAAACTGGGATATTAAACTGGCCCTGGATAACCTGTCGGAAAAGTTTAAGGAAGTTATAATTAATTTTGACTTAAGTATATGAAACTGACGCTGGGTTTCTCACCTTGTCCGAATGACACATTCATTTTTGATGCCATGGTCCACGGAAGGATAGACACTGAGGGACTTGAGTTTGATTATTTTCTTGCAGATGTTGAAGAGCTCAACAGGAAAGCACTGGATTCAACGGTAGACATAACTAAAATAAGTTATCATGCATATGCATATGTGGCTGATAATTACCTGATCCTTGACTCCGGAAGTGCCCTTGGTCATCATAATGGCCCGTTGCTGATAAGCAAGAAAATAATTGAACCGTCAACAATACCCGGGCTCAGGATTGCTATTCCCGGTAAGATGACAACGGCAAATCTACTTTTCAGTATAGCATGGCCTGATGCCCTGAACAAGACTGAGTACCTTTTTTCAGATATTGAAGATGCCCTGCTTAATGAGGAAGTGGATGCGGGACTGATAATTCACGAGACCAGATTCACCTATTACAGGAAGGGATTGCACAAGATCGCTGATATGGGCCAGTACTGGGAAAAGGAAACAGGGCTGGCTATCCCTCTTGGTGCCATAGTAATAAACAGGTCTGTTCCGGAAAATGTCGCTCTTAAGGTTAACCGTATACTAAGGAGAAGTCTCGAGTACGCATATAAAGACTCATTTGCCTCTTATGATTTTGTAGCCGATAATGCGAAAGAAATGGATAGCAGTGTGATGAACAGCCATATTAAGCTATATGTTAACGAATATTCGCTGGACCTTGGTGAAAAAGGCAGAAATGCTATCCGTGGTCTATACAGGATAGCCGGCGAAAAGGGTGTTATACCTTCATTACCCGAAAAGATATTCCTTACCTAATTGTACACCGTTCCAGTATAAAAATGTTATCTTTGAACTTAGTGAATAGTACATTGTTTGAATAGTATGTAGTATAATTAATAATCCAAAAAGATTTTTATTATGGCATTTGAATTACCAAAATTACCTTACAAATTAGATGCTCTTGTTCCTTATATTAGTGAGGAGACCCTTGATTTCCATTATGGTAAGCATCATCAGGCATATGTAAATAATCTCAATGGGCTCATTCCGGGTACTGAATTTGAAAAAGTCAACCTGGAAATGATCATTAAAAAAGCTGAAGGGGGAATTTACAATAATGCAGCACAGGTTTGGAATCATACCTTCTATTTTGAATCATTTGCAAAAGGCGGGAGAAAAGCTCCTGTCGGAGCTCTTGCCGATGCCATTAATGCATCATTTGGTTCTTTTGATGCTTTTAAGGAGCAGTTCAACAAGGCTGCCGGTACTCTTTTCGGTGCAGGATGGGCGTGGCTCGCCGGCAAAGATGATGGTACACTGCAGATAGTACAGGAATCAAATGCAGGAAACCCCTTGCGGAAAGGGATGAAACCTGTAATCACATGCGATGTTTGGGAACATGCTTATTATATTGATTACAGGAATAAGCGCCCGGATTATATCAAATCATTCTGGGAGATACTCGATTGGGATATTATAGCCAAACGTTACGAAAAATAAACTAATCCATACAACCTTATACAATTTTCAAGATCGGTTTCAAGGTTGAATTTTTTTACGTTCGATACAGTAATTTTAAGATCCCGGGGAATTCTGAATTTTCCGGGGTTTCATTTTTCAACCGGGTAATGAAAGCAGATCATTTTGTTTAATACAGCAGGAACACAATCCTTTGATCCTTTCCCGGGCAAAGGCTTCTGCCCGTGTCTTATGAAGATGTTCACGGGTGAACTATAAGCTTTCTGCATTGTTCACAAAATAGGAAGATGTAATGATTATTTTGATCAATTTTTATTAAATTGCCCGGGTTACTTAAACCCGAAAAAATATAATCAATGAAGAAAATCCTACTGTTATTTGTTGGCCTTATGTTTGTTGTAAATACTGCTTTACCTCAACAAAATAAAGTTATTGACAAGATCATAGAACTTGGTAAAACAGATAACCGGACAATGAATCACCTTGATGTTATTACCAACCGTTTCGGGGGACGCCTGGTGGGTTCTGATGCCTATGCAAATGCGGCATCGTGGTGTGCCTCTGAATTTCGTAAATGGGGAATGAATGTTATAATTGATGAAGCGGGCACTGTGCCGGTAGGATTTGACCGTGGTCCATGGTTTGGCAGGATGTTATCAGATAACGGTATGATACTCCATTTTGCCACTCCGTCATATACTTCTGGGACAAAAGGCGTGGAAAGAGGACCAGTTCTTATTGAACCCAGGACCACTGCCGAGTTTGAAAATATGAAGGGAGCTTTAAAAGGGTCATGGGTACTTATTTCGGGGCAAAACAGCGGATGGCCTGTAGATATATCATCAAGGGCAGATTCGATGAGAGCCCGTATCATAGCCTGGAATGATTCAGTAACAAGGATCAACAGGCAGATCATGGGAGAGAATCGCAGGAATCGTGGAGAACCACAGAAACCGCTTCTGGAACTGAAAGACGAACCAGCTTTGTTCTACAGCCAGATGCGTGATGCCGGGATACTTGGCATTATCCAGTCATCACCGGTTCCGATCAGGGCTCTTTATGACAGGAAGAACCTTGATAATATGACTTTTGATAACCTGCCAACTGTTTGCGACATCAAACTTGATGAGCATCAGTACGATATTATCAAACAAATGGCTAAAGAACGCCGGTATTTCCTCCTTGAGTTTGATATCAGGAATCATTTTAAGCCGGGTCCTGTGGCTTATCATAATATTATTGGTGTTATCAGGGGAACAAAATATCCTGATCAGTATGTTATGATGGGTGCTCATCTTGATGCTTTCGATGTAGCTACAGGCGGTGTTGATGATGGATCGGGAGTGGCTCCGGTGATGGAGGCAGCTAGATTGATAATGGCAGCCGGTGGCAAGCCGGAACGTACTATACTCGTCTGTTTATGGGCCGGAGAAGAGTTTGGCCTTTTTGGCTCCAAACATTGGGTTGAGGCTAATAAAGCCAAATTGTCAGATATATCAAACTACTTCAATCGCGATGGCGGACCTACTGTTGCTACGGGTCTGACTGTTCCGGGAGCTATGTACGACGATTTCAAGAAGATATGCAAACATCTGAACAGTATTAATCCTGATTTTCCGTTCACACTGAAAAAAAGGACTTCACCTCCGCGTCCGCGTCCGACAAGGGCAGGGGGATCTGATCATGCATATTTTGCGATGAATGGTGTACCTACTTTAAGTTTTGATATCCCTGATGCAAAGGGATTAAACTTTAACTACGGAGAGATATGGCATACGGAAAGGGATACTTATACCAAGAGTATTCCTGAGTATGAAAAGCACACAGCTGTTGTTACGGCCGTTGTAGTATATGGTGTGGCTAACCTCGATCACCTTCTTTCAAGAGACGGGCTGTATGAGGAAAACAAAGAAGATAATAGTAAAAAATAACCAGTTAGTAACTTAAAATATCTGAAAGATGAATCTCAGGGACATTGTCACAAAGACACGATCATACCGTCGTTTTGATGAATCATATAAAATTGACTACAGGACTCTCGAGTCACTTGTCGGGCTGGCAAGACTGTCATCAACAGGTGGTAACAGGCAACCTCTCAAATTCATGATCTATAATACACCCAAAGATTGTGAAAAGATATTTCCCTATCTGGCATGGGCTGCCTACCTGACTGGCTGGCACGGACCGGAAAGGGGAGAGAGACCTACGGGTTATATTATTATTCTCGGGGATACTTCAATAACAGATATTTTTGGTGTGGACCATGGCATAGCTGCTCAGACAATGATGCTGGGTGCAACAGAAGCAGGACTGGGTGGCTGTATAATAGCCTCCATCAAAAGAGAAGAACTGCGTGATGAGATCGGATTGCCTGACAAATATGAAATTCTTCTGATTCTGGCCCTGGGAAAACCAGTGGAGAATGTGATCATTGAGGAGATTAAAGATGATGATGTCAAATACTGGAGAGATGATGAGAATAATCATCATGTACCTAAAAGAACACTGAAGGAACTTATTATCAAATAAAAGAATGAAAAGGGAAGTACGGATATTTTTTTTAATTTTCTGTTTATCGGTAATGGCTCTGCCGGGAAAAGGGCAGATAGTGCAGGATTCTACTCACAAGATACTGTTTCATGGTGTTGTTATGGATGCGCTCACACTGACACCTGTTGAAAACTCACAGATAGCAATCAACAGGATTTTCAGTTCGGTTACAGGGAAAAGTGGCAGATTCTCATTTTACGTCAATAAGAAAGACACAGTCGTCTTCAGTAGTATGGGTTATAAGCCTGCCACAATGATTATCAGTGATACATTGTCGAATAGTGAATTTATGGCCGGGATATACCTGAACAATGACACCCTCGAAATACCGGAGGTGGTGATCCTGCCAAGGTATTCAAATATCAGGGCTGAAATTCTTAATGCAAAGAGTAAAATGCCGTCAACCATGGCAAATGCGAGATATAATGTGGCATTATCAGCCTACCAGGCAAGGAATACCCAGGGCCAGCTCAATGATCCTGCATCTAATTATTCATACATACACCAGCAGCAGAAGATTCAGGCAATTGAAAGAGGGGGAATCCCTTCCGACCAGATTGCGGGCATCAATCCACTTATACTGTTGCCGGGATTGTATATGCTGATTCATGGGGTACCAGAGAAACCTGAACCAATGCGTTCAGAACTCAGCAATTATGAAATAGACCAGATTAACAGGGCTTATCTGCAGTTGATTGAAAACAGGAAATATCTGTTTTTATCCCGGTGAAATTATCGGGGCCAGTTAATGATAATATATATTATACTGTCTTTAAAATCCTTACAGGCTGATTTCTAACCTTTGAAGAAGATGGCCTTGATTATTTGACTTGCCATCCGGGGATTCTCTTTCAGACGACGGGTCGAATATCCGAACCATTGCTTTCCAAATGGTACATATACTCTCATATCATGACCATCACTTACAATTGCATCCCTTCGCGCAGGCGCAACTCCATATAGCATCTGGAATTCATACATGTTCTTCGGAACGTTGTATTTCTCAATAAGACTGTATGCTCCTTCAATGAGTTTCCTGTCGTGTGTGGCAATACCTACATGGATCTTATTGATAAAAAGGAACTCAAGGTCTTTAAGATAATGTTCATTAATCTCATCATGATTTTTAAACGCAATTGCAGCGGGCTCCACATAAATACCCTTACAGAGCCTGTAGCTCAGTGGTATCGATTCACTGTTCAGATCCAGCATATTCTCGATATCACTGAATGTTCTTTTCAGGTAAGCCTGTAAAACAAGCCCGACATTGGCAGGAAATTCAGCTTTAAGTTTCCGGAACAGTTCTATCTCATCATCAGTACATGGTGAATCTTCCATGTCTATCCTTACAAAGCCCTGGTAACCTGCCACTTTTTCTATTATTTCCCTTATATGACGGTAACAAACATCCTTGTCGATCAGGAGACCGAAACTTGTCGGTTTGAGTGAAAAGTTACCATCTATACTGTTACTGTATGCTGTATCAATAAGGGAGAGATACTCTTTTTTATTTTCCTCAGCTTCTTCAAGGGTGCTAATAAACTCTCCCAGTATATCAATGGTTACCATGATTCTTTTACTGTTCAGTTCTTTTGATACCTGCATGGCGTCTTCAACGGTTTCACCGGATATATAAGATTTGGAGAATAACCAGATGAATTTTTTAGGCAAATAAGGCAATATCGCCGCGATAAGCTTGTTAAACATAATATCTAATTTCTTCTGTTACAGATGTAATAATATTACTCCTTAAAAGATATAAATAAACTACAAGTCAATGCTTTTTTTAATGACCTTTGTCAGGTCAGAATGTGCATAAATAGCATGAAATTACTTAATTTAAAGAAATTTTTCTGGTAGTGCAACCATTCTCTTCAATGTAAAGTCTTAAAAATGTCCTCAGTTTATGATGAGAGACCGGCAAATAATAGAGGGATGCGCAAAGCATGATAGAAGAGCGCAGCAAGAACTGTTCAGGCAATATTCACGATTTCTGCTTGGCGTATGCCTCCGTTATGCCACAGATAAAGCTGAGGCGGAGGATATTTTGCAGGAGAGTTTCCTGAAGATATATTTTAACATAAAAGATTATTCAGGAACAGGTTCTTTCCAGGGATGGCTCAGAAAGGTTGCTGTGAACACCGCAATAACTCATTATCACAAAAACCTGAAATACAGGTATCATGTTGATATTGATGAATATGTTTCGGGAGAGACGGGAGTGACCAGTTTTGAGGAAGATTTTTTCACTTCTGAGGAGCTTTACAGGGTGCTGGGCGAACTTCCTTCAGGTTACAGAATGGTATTTAACCTGTATGCCGTTGAAGGATATAAACATAAGGAGATTGCTGAGATGCTTGGTATTGATACAAATACATCAAAATCGCAGTACAGCAGGGCAAAAGCGGCGTTGAGAGAAAAGCTGAATAAACTGCGCATTATAAAAGACAGTTACGGGGGAAATGAATAGATAATTATGTTATAAACAGAAGTAGTTTGAAATCGAAAAAGCATGATATGAGTGTAAGGGAGCTGTACAGGCGCGAGCTTGGAAAAGCCACAGTGGATCCTTCTTCTTCGTTTCAGGAGAGCCTGATGCACCATCTGGCACGCCGGGAATTCATGCATTTTATACCTTCAAAATTCAATATATATTACCTGGGAGCAATTTTACTTGCTGGTGTTACAGCCGGTTTATTGATTTTCACTACCTCCTCTTCAGATTTATCAGGAACCCCGGGTGATAAATTCAGTAACCCTGATTCTGCAGCAACCAGGTTTATTGATATACAGAAAGTATCGCCTGTCAGGGTGGAGAAAGATACTGTTTATAAAAGTGTTAGTGTAAAATCTGAAATAAAGGAAAAGGCAGAGGATAATAACAACCAGGTCACAGGTATCGAAAAAAGGGATACGGAAATTGTGAACGAGGTAGCAGTGGCAGGTGTTATGGACTCTATACGGAATAATGGTATGTTCGAAACATCAAAGCCCGGTGCCAGGAAATTGAAGGAAAGTTACCGGTCAGGAACCACGTTGTTTGGTATGTCTTCCACTAAAGGTTGTGCCCCGCTGAAGATACAATTTTTAAATAATGCCGGTTCATTCGATTCCTGCAGGTGGACATTTGGTGACGGAGGCTATTCCGATGAAATAAACCCTGACTGGATTTATGATGTGGATGGTGAATACAGGGTTACACTTCAGGTTTTCAGACGTGATGGTTATCATGCATCGTCATCAGCCCTTATTACAGTCTTTCCAAAGCCCAGGGCTCGTTTCGAGATCTCGCCGCAAAAGGCAATAATCCCGAATGACAGAATTACTTTCCTTAATTATTCTACTGATGCTGTCCGTTTCAGGTGGGATTTTGGTGATGGTGATACTTCAGAACTGTTTGAACCAGTTCATAAATATGATAAATACGGTAACTATAATATAAGCCTGGTAGCTTATTCTGAATCCGGCTGTTCTGATTCCCTGACTGTACGGAATGCATTCTCCGATTCCCAGTTTTTCATTGAGTTTCCCAATGCTTTCATTCCTAATACGGGGGGCTCCACAGGGGGGTTGTACTCATCAAAGAGCGATGAGGCGGCACAGGTCTTTCATCCTGTTTTTTCAGGTGTGGCAGAATATCAGTTAAAGATTTTCAGTAAGCTGGGTGTCCTTATTTTCGAAAGTAATGATCTGAACATTGGTTGGGACGGATACTACAATGGCCAGCTGTGCAACCCGGGTGTTTATATCTGGAAAGTACGGGGTACCTTTATTAACGGTGAGCCTTTTGTAAATATGGGAGATGTTACGCTTCTGAAAAACCAGTGAACTGAGCAACAAAAACAGTGTTTTTATCATACTCCGGTTTTATTTACCGGGAATAGTATAACTTTTTACTGAATTCTTCGTTCAAGATTGACGGGGTCTGGATAAAATTTGATGAAATTTAAGGTATTTAAATTTCATTTAGCTATTTTAGTCAACATAAACCTAACCTGATCAATCTTGGCGAAGAGGAATATATATCTGCTGCTACTGTCACTGGCGATTTTTACAGATAGTTTTGGTCAGGATCCTACTTTTTCCCAGTTTTATGCTAATTCCCTGTATCTGGCACCTTCATTTGCAGGTGCAACAGCGGAATACAGGTTTTCACTCAATTACCGTAACCAGTGGCCTGCAGTACCAGGTGTATTTCATACTTACAGTATCTCATTCGACAAGGCTATGCCAAATTTCAATTCCGGTATCGGAGTGCTGGCAACATACGATGTGGCAGGCTCAGGTAACCTGAGCACTACTAATATCGGCCTTCTTTATTCATACGATATCAATCTTAATGATGAATGGCATATAAGGCCCGGGATAAATTTTAAATTTTATTATCTCGGACTCGATATATATAAGCTTGTGTTCAACAGCCAGATAACCGGAAGTGGCACATCGCCATCTGTTACACCTCCCCCTTTCGACAATGTAGCGGATGTTGATTTTGCCACTTCTGCAATGGCTTATAACGACAGGTACTGGGGAGGCTTTACCCTTGATCACCTCCTTTCTCCCAAAACATCTTTTTACGGTAACGATGCAACAGTGCCAATAAAGTTCAATATGTTCGGTGGAGCACAGATCATCAGAAAGACCCGGTTGAGGCAGAAAATGCAGGAGGTAATGTCTATTGCCTTCAATTTCCAGACACAGGGAAAGTTTTACCAGTCGGATCTCGGTTTATACTATTACAAGGCACCCCTGATATTCGGATTATGGTACAGGGGAATACCTCTTGTTACATCCCAGGCAGGTGATGCGATCATAGGTCTTATAGGGATTAAGACCGACCAGCTTCATATAGGTTACAGCTATGATTTCACCATTTCCAACCTCATCGGTTCTACCGGAGGTGCACATGAAATATCCCTGGTATATGAGTTCAACAATCTGTCTATAGGACAGATGAGGAAAAGGATAAGGGCTATACCGTGTCCTGAATTCTGATGGCAACCTTTCCGGCCTTAATCACAACATTCTTAAAATTATACTGATGGGGTAGGCAAATTTATTAATTTGCTTATATTTGCGCCTGATCAATTGTTTAATAAATCAAAATTCACGATGAAGAAATTATCCATAGTCCTTTTTGTTGTATTGTTCCTGGCAATTATAGGTCTCTATTTCCTTCATTTCACCGGAGAAAAGAAAGAAGTTACCACAGAAAAGCCAACCGATAATATCTCAAATGGTATTGCCTATGTGAACATTGACTCTGTAATTTTTAAGTTCGACATGTTTTTCGACAGGAGAGATGAGCTTCTGGCAAAACAGAAAAAGGCAGAAGCCGAACTTAATGCCAAGGGAAGCCAGTATGAGAAGGCAGGAAAAGACTACCAGGAGAAAGTGAGTAAAGGACTCGTAACAAGAGCTACAGCTGCTCAGATGGAACAGTCTCTTGTTCAGCAGCAACAGGACCTTGTCAACCTTCGTGATAAACTTCAGTCGGACCTGATGGAAGAGGAACAGGTTATGAACCGCCAGATACTGGAATACATAACAAAATTCCTAGAAGCTCATAAAAGCGAATATAACTATCAGCTGATACTGGGTAAAAGCTTTGGAAGCGTAATTCTTTATAGCGACAGCACAATGGATATAACCCAGCGTGTGGTTGATGAGCTTAATAAAAAATACAAGGAAGAGAAAAAGTAAAATCCTATGGGCTTTGCCTCAGGTTACCTTGATAAAAGGACATTGTTCCCCGGACTTATCAGTGAGGTGCCTGACAGAAGAACAGGTATCATTATTGTTGTACCTGCCTACGATGAACCTGGCATATCAGGATTATTGGATTCCCTCGCACACTGTGAAGAGCCGGGATGTGCCGTTGAGGTACTGGTTATTATAAATGCACCACAGGATGCACCCGGGTTGTCAATTGAGAATAACGGGCTTACAATAAAGAATATAGAAAGCTGGAAAAAGAAAAACAAAGATTGTTTTTTCCGGCTTTTTTATTTTAACGCTGATCCGGTTGTCAGGGGTTGGGGAGTGGGACTGGCAAGGAAAACGGGCATGGATGAGGCAGCGCGGCGTTTTAATATTACAGGTAATCCTGATGGAGTGATACTGAATATTGATGCTGACTGCACTGTCGATCCTTCTTATCTGAAAGCTGTATATGAGGGTCTTTATTTACGGAAGGACAGGTCAGCCTGTTCCATATATTTTGAGCACCCCTTGTCGGGCATTGTTTTACAGCAATCCTTCTATTTATGCATTACTCTGTATGAGTTACATCTTCGCTATTACTACCAGGCCCTGACATTTACAGGATTTCCATTTGTTTTTCATACTGTGGGCTCTGCTATGGCTGTAAAGGCTTTGGCATATGTGCGGGCAGGAGGAATGAACAGGAGACAGGCCGGTGAGGATTTCTATTTCATTCAGAAGCTTGTGCCTGCAGGTGGTTTCTTTTACCTCAATACCACAACCGTATTCCCTTCACCAAGAGCATCGGGCAGGGTTCCTTTCGGGACCGGGGCATCAATGGCAAGGATGAATACCGGGAAAGAGGTCCTGTACCTTTCCTATAATTTACAGGCTTTCAGAGACCTGAGGATAATGTTCGGACTGCTGGATGATATTTACGACACTGATATCAGCAGCCTGCCCTCTGTTTATCAGAGATTGCCGGAAAGCATAAAGATGTTCACAGTCATGGACGAATGGACAAATAAACTGGCAGAGATAAAAAACAACACTTCAGGTCTTTCTTCATTTAAAAAAAGGTACTTTGGATGGTTTAATATGTTCAGGGTGGTTAAGTATCTGAACTTTGTTCATATATCTTATTTTGATAAGATGGATGTCACAATTTCCGCCAGGGATCTGTTAAATGAAACCGGGAAAGGTGAATACTTAAATAATGCAACGGATCTTCTTTGGTTTTACAGGAGGATGGAAAAAGAAAGCTAATTATTTTTCCTGGTAATTTTCCTGTCTTCGGATGGTGTTAAAATGATATACAGATCCTCATCAGGTTTCTTCATATGATATTGTTCCCTTGCAAATTTCTCGAGGTTATGATTATCTGTTTTGAGCTCATATAACTTTTGTCTGTCCGCTTTGATCTTCTCCTGGTAATATTCTCTTTCAGATCGTAACTTATGCAGTTCCCTCATATCCCTGAACCTGGTTATCAGATTGTTTGAGTCAAATAATATTATCCATACAAGGAAGACAATCAGTGTCAGGATATACTTATTCCTGAAAAACGGCGAAACATTCTCAAGAAATTTGAACCGGTGATTCATATTACAAACCTACAATATTTTTTTAATTCATAATCATAATGAACGGATATCTCTATCACTTTAACGTAACAATTCGGGGCTAACTGCTATCTTTGTAAACGTTAAGGTTGAACCAGGTAACTCGCTTTCATAGCTATCTGGGAAATATTGATATTGTAGCGATTCATGAAATTAATCATACAGGCTTCGGTTATACTGTTATTTATTGTATCAGGTTGTGGCAATACTGTTTCCAGTAATGAGATCATTATTTTTCATGCCGGGAGTCTCTCTGTTCCCCTCAGGCAACTTAAAGATGCTTATGAAAAGCAGCACCCGGGGATCAGTATCTTGCTGGAACCGTCAGGGAGCCTGGTTTGTGCCAGGAAGGTAACGGAATTAAAAAAACCATGTGATATTGTGGCATCAGCTGATTATACTGTGATTGAAAAGCTGCTTATACCAGGTTATACATCATGGAATATTAAGTTTGCCACCAATGAACTTGTTATAGCCTATAATGATAAGGCAAAGTATGGTGCAGAGATTAATTCCGGTAACTGGATTGATATCTTATCGCGTAATGATGTGATCTATGGCCGATCAGATCCTAATACGGACCCTTGTGGTTACAGGACGGTGCTTTTATTCAGGCTGGCTGAGAAATATTATAGCATGCCGGGGCTTACGGAAAGGTTAATTTCGAAGGATCAGGATTATATCAGACCAAAGTCAGTCGACCTGGTTGCACTGGCTGAAGCTCATTCAATAGATTATATGTTTGAGTATAAATCAGTAGCTATACAGCACGGGATGAAGTACATAGAATTACCTGATGAGATAAATCTGTCTGATCCCTCAATGGAGCCGGAATACAAAAAAGTATCTGTGGAAGTCACAGGTAATAAACCCGGATCAAAAATCAGGATAGCCGGTGATTATATAATGTACAGCATTACTGTCCTGGATAATGCCCCGCACAGGGAACGGGCCCTTAAATTCCTGCAATATATGCTGAGTGAAGAAGGTATGGATATATTCAGACGGGACGGGCAGAAGCCGATAGTACCTGCTATTTCTGATCAGCCGGATAAGATACCGGCTATTCTGTCTGGCTTTATTGGGAATAATCCTGCGAATTGATATAAAATGAACAGATACGGACCTTTTAACTGGATATTGCTGATTTTATCGTCCCTGATACTTTTGTTTCTTATTGCACCCTTGCTGGGACTTTTTATACAGACAAGTGCAGGAGAATTCCTTGAGACGGCAAAAGACAAAGAGGTTCAGGACAGCATATGGCTTACTATATGGGTGGCTTTTGCAGCGACTTTCTTCTTTGCTATAGCTGCCATACCTTTTTCATGGTTGCTGGCACGTAAGAATTTTCCTTTGAAGGGTATAGTCCAGGGGCTTATCGACCTTCCGGTAGTGCTTCCCCATACAGCGGCAGGTATTGCGTTACTGGGCTTTATATCTCGTGATGGACCCCTGGGTAAGATAGCTTCGTTTGCCGGTATAAACCTGGTCAATAATCCGGCAGGTATTGCCCTGGCAATGGCTTTTGTCAGCCTTCCCTTCCTGATCAATTCAGCCCGTGATGGTTTTGCCGCAGTGCCGGAAAGACTTGAAAAAGCTGCCCTGAACCTTGGAGCCAGTCGAACAAGGGTCTTTTTCACAGTATCACTCCCCCTGGCATGGAGGAGTATAATAACCGGCTTTATCATGATGTTTGCCAGGGGAATGAGCGAGTTTGGTGCGGTGGTGATCATAGCCTATCATCCGATGATAGCCCCGGTACTTATTTATGACAGGTTCACCTCATTCGGGCTGTCATCTGCAAGGCCGGCTGCTGTTTTATTTATAATTGTTGCCCTGGCAGTCTTTACCGTGCTCCGGTTGTTATCCGAGAGACGAAGACCAGTTATGGTTAAAAAAGAATATGCTGACTCTTAAGAACATATCAAAGAAGCTGGGCGAGTTTCACCTTACTGATATCAGCATCGAGATACCTGATGGTACTTACTATGTACTTCTGGGTCGTTCCGGTTCGGGAAAAACCCAGCTTCTTGAACTTATTGCAGGACTTAACAAGCCGGATTCGGGAGAGATATGGCTCGATGGTGATAATATTACAGCTGACAGGATACAGGGAAGAGGAACAGGACTGGTCTTCCAGGATTATGCCATATTCCCAAATATGACGGTATTCGGCAATATAGCCTATTCTTTGAATGCCAACAGAACTGAAAGGACTGGAATGCGCAGGAGAGTGGAGAGCGTGGCACGGGAGCTGAACATACTCCATCTGCTTGACAGGGATACCCATCACCTCTCGGGCGGTGAACTGCAGAGGGTGGCTCTGGCCCGTACCCTTATAACACGACCCAAATTACTCCTCCTTGATGAACCAATGGCTTCAATCGATGCCAGTCTGAAGGATGACATAAAACGGTTGCTTAGAAACCTTAACAGGAAGGGACTGACAATAATCCATGTTACACATGATTACCGTGAAGCGGTAAGTCTTGCTACCAAGGTAGGTGTAATCCATAACGGGAAAATTATACAGGAAGGAAAAACGGATGAGGTCTTCAGAAGGCCTGTAAACAGGTTTGTGGCCAGGTATTCAGGTATCAGGAATTTCTACAGGGTCACCTTCAGGAAGGAGTCAGGGAACTGGGAAGCAGTATGCAATGACGGGCTTACTTTCCTGATGTCCGAAGATGAATATCCGGAAACAGGTCTTATGATCTTAAGGAGTGATGATATAAAAATATTGCATGAAGGACCATCAAATGGTGAAGATAATTGTTTTAAAGGTAAAGTGACAGAAATACTGCCCTCTGAATATGGAATGGAGATAACAGTGGATACGGGTGAAGTTTTTTATGTTGATGTCTCTGCAGACACATTTAAAGAATACCCGGTATATGAAAATTCTGAGGTGTGGATCTCGTTCAGCAGGAAGGCAGGTGTCGCCCTTCATGGAACCAGTTGAAAACGAAAAATAAAATATATAAATAAATGGGAATTATATCATTTGAAGAAGCATATGAAACAGTAATGAATTCGGCATTTAGTGTCGGAGGAGAAACTGTTCCTTTTACCGGGTCGCTTAACAGGATACTGGAAGACAGTGTGACAAGTGACACTGATCTGCCTCCCTTTAACAGGGCGACAGTGGACGGGTATGCATGTCGAAGGGAAGATCTGGGCAATGAACTTGATATCCTGGAGATTATTCCGGCAGGTAAAACACCTTCAGAGACAGTAAGAGAAAACCAGTGTTCAAAGATCATGACCGGGGCAGTTGTACCGGAGGGAGCCGATACGGTATTTATGGTTGAGGATTCGGAAATAACAGTATCGGGAAGAGTCAGGTTCACAGGTTCTTTTACCAAAGAAAATATTTCATTAAGGGGGGAGGATATAAAAAGCGGGGACACTGTACTCATAAAAGGGACACTGATCAAACCACAGGATATCGCAATTATGGCGACAGTGGGATGCGCAAGGGTCAGGGTGAGCCGAAAAATAAGGATAGCTGTTATCAGCTCAGGTGATGAACTGGTTGAGCCTTCTGAGAAACCAGGTCCTGAATATATAAGGAATTCCAATGCCTACCAGCTGATGGCTCAGATAGACAAAACAGGGGCTGCAGGGAAATACTTTGGTATAGTAAGGGATAATGAGGAAGAGACATTAAAAATTCTTAAGGAAGCACTTTATGACAGCGATTTAGTGATCATTACAGGAGGAGTATCTATGGGCGATTTTGACTTTGTACCTTCTGTAATGGAGAGAGCCAATATAAAGATATTATTCTCAAGGGTAAGGGTACAACCCGGGAAACCCACAACCTTCGGTGTACACAGCAATGCCCTGGTGTTTGGATTACCCGGCAACCCCGTATCGTCCTTTGTCCAGTTTGAACTGCTGGTCAGGCCTCTGTTATATAAGATGATGGGGCACGATTACAAACCGCTGGTTCTTCCTTTGCAGATGAGGAGGGTATTTTCCCGTAAGGCCGCTGATCGTATGGGATGGATACCCGTCAGAACAACTGATGAAGGCAATGTGGAGCCGGTTGTGTACCACGGTTCGGGTCATATTGCATCACTTGCTGAAACGGATGGTCTTGTTGCATTACAGATTGGAAAACATAAAATAGAAAAGGGGGAAGTAGTAAGTGTACGATTCTTATAACAGGAAGATAAATTATCTTCGTATATCGGTCACCGACCGCTGTAACCTGAGGTGTACATATTGTATGCCTGAAGAGGGGATTAAGCTGCTACGGCATGAAGATATCCTTTCTTATAATGAAATCAGGGATTTCACAGCTTTTGCAGTATCGGAAGGGATAAACAAGGTAAGGATCACGGGCGGTGAGCCGCTGGTCAGAAAAAACGTTGTAGCGCTGGTGGAGATGTTAGCAGCCATTAAAGGATTAAGTGACCTTTCAATGACCACCAATGGTATCTTATTGAAAGAATATGCCGCAGACCTGAAAGAAGCAGGTCTTATGAGAATCAATATCAGCCTGGATACCCTCGATCCGGGAAAGTTCAAAAGTATTACAAGGACGGGCAATATCAATGATGTCATTGAAGGTATAATAGCAGCCAGGGAAACCGGTCTGTACCCGATAAAGATAAATTGCGTTATTGAGAATTCAAGGAATGAACCTGATGCATTGGCGGTTAACCGGTTCTGTCAGGAAAACGGGTTGGAATTAAGGTATATACGGCAGATGGACCTGGTAAAAGGACATTTTTATACTGTTGAAGGAGGTACAGGGGGGAATTGTTCAATATGCAACAGGTTAAGATTAACCGCTAACGGGCGACTCAAACCATGCCTGTTCAGTAACCTGGAATATAATATCAGGGAGTTGGGGTATAAAAAAGCACTGGCACAGGCTCTGGAGCATAAACCTAAATGCGGAACTGTTAACAGTACAGGAGCTTTTTATAATATTGGAGGATAATATGACCTTTAAAATCAAAATTATTTACAGATGAAACAACTGACTCATACCGATGAAAAGGGAAAAGCAACTATGGTTGATGTGGGCGACAAGGTAATCCGGGAAAGAATTGCACGCGCAAAGGGTCATATCACACTGGCAGCCGAAACTATCAAACTTATACAGGAAAATCAGATTAAGAAAGGCGATGTTCTTACTGTAGCACAGCTCGCGGGAATAAGTGCCGCAAAGGAGACCTCCTCACTTATCCCTCTGTGCCATAATATAGTACTCGATAATGTGAGGGTGAATATGGCTATAGATAAAACTGGTGTGGTTGCTGAGAGCCAGGTAAGGTGTTCAGGCAAAACGGGTGTTGAAATGGAGGCCCTGACCGCTGTCAGCATAGCCCTTCTTACTGTCTGGGATATGTGCAAGGCAGTAGACAGTAATATGAATATTGATAACGTAACACTTCTGGAGAAAATTAAGAGATGAACCTGCCTGATAAACTTGACATACTGATCATTACCCTCAGCGACAGGGCCTACAAAGGCGAGTATAAGGACCTAAGCGGTCCCATGGTTAAGGAAAAGGCGGAGTCATTCCTGTCCGTATCCGGGCTTAAGGGTAAGATTGAAATAGTTGTCTTGCCTGATGATGCCGGCATGCTTGAGAATCTGCTTCATAGATCCGTACCGGACTATAATATAATTATTACAACAGGTGGCACCGGTATAGGTCCGAGAGACATAACAGTGGAAACTGTCAGGCCAATGCTTACTAAAGAAATACCGGGTATTATGGAGTTTATAAGGGTAAAGTACGGCATGGAGAAGCCCAATGCACTTCTTAGCAGGGGGGTAGCTGGTATAATAAACAATACACTTGTATATACAATTCCCGGTTCGGTGCGGGCTGCCGGAGAGTATATGGATGAAATATTAAAGACTGTTGATCATACGATCCAGATGCTCTATGGCATCGATACCCATCAGAAACATTAGTTACTCATATTATTAAGGGTATTGGCAATAGCTGTACCTATTACCCTGTCGTAACGTTCAAGTGGATTTCTGTAATAGATAAGTACTATATAATCATTCTCTGTCTCATAATGGTTACCTTCAAATATTCCCGAAGTGCCATATTTTTCCCCTTTTTTCAGAAATTCATACTCATAGTTGTACCAGCCCTGTTTCAGTAACATGGTACATTCGTACTGTTTCCCGCTCTCGTTATATGTCATTATATTATTGCTATTGTTTTCCCAGTCATTAAGAGCACCCGCCACATATACATTTCCATCCTTCAACATGTAAGCAGAGAGAAGGGTGAAATACACATTAACATAATCTGCCTCTATATCAGGTCTCTTACCTTCCTGGAATGCAATATAGTACTTGCCGTTAAAATCCTTCCAGTAAAAGTAAGGCTTGAACTCACGGTTCTCCGAGGGGTACAGGTAAACATTATACCTGCCCATAGCATAATCGATGCTCTTCACATATTCACTCTGGTACCGGATACTTTTAATATCAAAATATCGGAATTCATTTCCGCCGGGGAATATATTTTTATCCGACAGGCTATTGTATTTTAACTCTCCGTTGCCATAAAAGTCAGGCTTAAGGTTTCTTTTATCGTTATCCCATCTGCCGTTTTGCAGGATGAAGGCATATATGTTCAAATACGGATTTGTTATATTGTAGCCTGTATAGTCGACTGTAAAATCCACCTGCTGGTGGGTATTGGTTTCATTTGTCATCATCGGCCGGTGGGCATCGATATTTATCCGCACAGCATCTTCGGTTATAATGAATCTCCGTGTTATAACGGGTTTTTCAGGTGTATCATAGGGGTATACAACAAGGATGTAGTTACCTGAAAGGTTAAAAGATACCATATCGTTGGGAAAAGTAAGGCTGTAATGGAAATAGTTCACAGTAGTGTTAAAAGATGCCTGGTAGTCATCAACAGGATTGTCGGGAAATCCTGAAAGATATTCATTCTTAAAGATATCGGATTTGTTCCAGTCTTTATCGCAATGAATGAATGTGTAATAATAAGACTGTGACTGGTTTGCAAGAAGATCAAATCCCAGGACAAGCTTATCATCACTGTGCAGTTTGATTATCGGGTATGATAAGTTCCATCCTTCTTTATACAGCTGAACAGTTTTTATTTTTTCAGAAAATATATGATCGGTACGGAGAAGAGAATCTTGTTTATTTTGTTGGGCATTCAGCGTCATTGAGCTAATTATGACTATTATAACGCTAAAGGATGTACGTGTTAAAAATGTTAAAAAATAACCGGTTTGTCTAAACAGATCAGTTTCCTTTCTGAACATTTATTCTAATTTTATATATTAGCTGATTCGTTATAAACTATAAAATTATATAAATGTTGTATCATATTTGACACTTTTATACAAATATGACAATGTATTTATACTTTTGTACTTCTTTTGTTAACAAATTAACAGTACGAACTGGTTTCAAACAGTTATAACATAATAATATGTCATCATCAATTAGACTTAAAAGAGGACTTGACATCAAAATTGAAGGGAAAGCAGATAAGGTTCTGGTTCCTGAATATCATTCCGCTCTTTATGGGGTAAAGCCCGTGGATTTCCCTGGTCTGACACCTAAACTGGAAGTTAAACCCGGTGATTCAGTAATGGCAGGGACGCCTCTTTTTCATGATAAACTAAGGCCCGGGATAAAATTTGTATCTCCTGTAAGCGGCACGGTAGCCGGGGTTATCAGGGGCGACAGGCGTAAGTTGCTTGAAGTTACGGTGAAAAAGGAAGGAGATGATTTTGTGTCATTTGGTAAAGCAGATCCGGCAGATCTTTCTTCTGAAAAGATCAGTGAAGCTTTGCTTAATGCAGGACTATGGCCGGCAATACGACAGAGGCCGTATCATATAATAGCAAATCCTGCTGTCAGGCCTAAATCAATTTTTATTTCTGGTTTTGACAGTTCTCCCCTGGCTCCTGATTACAGCTTCATTGCAGAGAATTCATCAGAGGCTTATTTCAGGAAAGGTCTGAAGGCTCTCGGGAAACTGACAGATGGAAAGATAAACCTTGTTCTTAATGGAAAGGAAGAGGCACCGGAAATACTGAAAGGAGCTGAAGGAGTTGAGATATCTTATTTCTCAGGCCCTCATCCTTCCGGTAATATAGGTATCCATATACATCATCTTGATCCGGTTAATAAAGGTGAGATTGTCTGGTATGTCAACCTGCAGGATGTATTTGCTATCGGAAGACTTTTTGAAGAAGGGGTATACAATCATGAGCGTATAGTTGCCCTTGCGGGCTCAGAGGTCATAAAAAAAGGTTACTACAGGGTGCGTTCAGGAGCTTCAGTGACTGAAATGGTCAATAATAATGTAAAGGAGGGGCATCTTCGTTACATAAGCGGGAATGTGCTTACAGGATCACGGATAGAGGCAGATGGGTATATAGGCTATTATGATTCGCTGGTAACTGTTATACCTGAAGGGGATTATTTTGAGTTTTTCGGATGGATCAAACCTGGATTAAATAAATACAGTTTCTCGAAGACATTCCTTTCAAGCCTGATTCCGCGGAAGAGTTATCGTCTCGATACAAATTTCCATGGAGGTGAGAGAGCTTTTGTGATCACAGGCAAGTATGAGAAAGTGGTTCCGATGGATATTTATCCCATGCAACTGTTAAAAGCTATACTTGCGGAGGATATAGATATGATGGAGAACCTTGGAATATATGAGATAGCAGAAGAAGATTTTGCATTGTGTGATTTTATTTGTCCTTCCAAGATAGAGATACAGTCGATTGTAAGGAAGGGTCTTGACCTGATGGTCAGAGAGATGAGTTAATAACCTGAGATAAAATATATAATGGATTCTTTACGAAAGAAGATAGATAAGATCAAACCACATTTCACAGAAGGTGGTAAGTTTGGTAAATTACGTTCTGTATTTGAAGGATTTGAGTCTTTCCTTTATGTTCCGGACAAGGTAACGTTCAAGGGTTCTCATATACGCGACAGTATTGATATGAAGCGTACAATGATGGTAGTTATTATTGCCCTGCTCCCTGCCTTTCTGTTCGGATCATACAATGTGGGCCTGCAGTATTTCAGGTCAGTAGGGGGAGAGGCAACAATCCTGCAGATGTTCTGGTTCGGGTTCCTGAAGATACTTCCGCTTGTCATTGTCAGCTATGTTGTCGGACTTGGTATCGAGTTTATATCGGCCCAGATCAGGGGACATGAGATCAATGAAGGATTTCTTGTTACCGGACTTCTTATTCCTCTTATCATGCCAGTTGATGTTCCCCTGTGGATGCTTGCACTGGCAACGGCTTTTGCTGTTATAATAGGGAAGGAGGTATTTGGAGGAACAGGGATGAATGTTTTTAACCCTGCTCTTATGGCCAGGGCATTTCTCTTTTTCAGCTATCCGGGCTGGATGACAGGTGATAAGGTATGGATAGCAGGACTTATGAAAGGAAAAGATGTAATTGACGGTTTTTCAGGGGCAACACCTCTGTCGTTATGTGCTGCCGGTAATACATCACACCTGCCTTCGTTCCTCCATATGTTTATAGGCACCATTCCCGGATCCGTAGGTGAGACTTCAACACTGGCCATACTCATAGGTGCTCTTATTCTGATAATGACAGGAGTTGGAAGCTGGAAGATAATAGTAAGTGTATTTGCCGGTGGTTTTGGTATGGGTTTGTTACTGAATGCTTTTGCCGTCAATCCTTTTATGGAGGTTCCCGCTTATTATCATTTTGTGATGGGAGGATTTGCTTTTGGTGCTGTCTTTATGGCCACTGACCCGGTATCAGGATCACAGACTGAGAGAGGTAAATGGATCTACGGCTTTCTTATTGGTGTGCTGTCTGTACTCTTCCGGGTGGTAAACCCTGCATATCCCGAAGGCGTTATGCTGGCGATACTGCTAATGAATGCATTTGCACCGCTGATAGACTACTTCGTTATCCAGTCGAGCATTAAAAAGAGGCTTAAACGTGCTAAACTCGCAACAAACAATATTGTAAGATGAAACAGTTCAGTAACAGATATATATTCATTTTTTCCTCTATTATGGTGATTCTCGTGGCAACACTTCTTTCCCTTGCTGCCACAGTTCTGCAGCCTCTGCAGCAGAAGAACCTTGAAATTGAGAAGAAGAAAAGCATGCTTGAGTCTATCGGTGTGCCATCAACACGAAAGACGACAGAATCGTTATATGCCAGGCATATAACATCAAGTTTTGTTCTTAATGATAAAGGAGAAGAAGTTCCGGGTATTGATGCATTCAATGTTGATCTCAGTATTGAACAAAAGAAACCTCTTGACCAGCAATACTTTCCTGTTTTCAGGGCTACTGCCGATAACGGTGACAGTGTCGTTATACTGCCTGTCAGGGGAAAAGGCCTGTGGGGTCCGATATGGGGATATATATCGCTGAAATCGGATATGAACACTATATACGGGGCGACTTTTGATCATCAGGGGGAGACTCCCGGACTGGGTGCTGAGATAAGCACTCCCCCATTTGAGAATATGTTCCCTGGCAAGAAGATTTATGAGGGTGATAAATTTGTCTCCATAGATGTGGTTAAAGGAGGGGCTAAACCTAATGATCCTCATGGTGTAGATGCAATTTCAGGAGGGACCTTAACAAGTAAGGGCCTTCAGAATATGCTATATGATTGTCTCGGAAAATATAACACATGGCTTTTAAAAAACAGAAAATAGTATAGTATATGAGTACCAAGGAAAAAGAGCCGTTATTCTCGGCAAAAAATTTAAGGATCTTTACCGCACCGCTGAGTAAGGAAAATCCTATTACTGTACAGGTTCTGGGTATATGTTCTGCCCTGGCAATAACAGTAAAGCTTAAACCCGCCCTGGTTATGGCTTTGTCTGTAACCATCGTGGTTGCTGTATCAAACGTTGTTGTTGCAGCGATGAGAAAACTTATTCCTGAAAGGATCAGGATAATTGTACAACTTGTGGTTATTGCTACCATGGTTATCCTGGTCGACCAGTCCCTGAAGGCATTCGCTTTCGATGTGAGCAAACAGCTGTCTGTCTTTGTCGGTCTTATAATCACCAACTGTATCATCATGGGCCGGCTTGAAGCATTTGCCATGGCAAATAAACCGTGGCCTTCATTTATCGACGGACTGGGAAATGGTGCCGGGTATGGTATAATATTGATAATTGTTGCCTTCTTCAGGGAACTGCTGGGATCAGGGACTGTCTATGGTTACCCCGTGATGACAAAACTTGGTTTCTATTCAACTGGTTATCATAATAACGGTCTCATGATCCTGCCTCCGATGGCACTGATCACAGTTGGAATAATTATATGGGTACAACGTAGCAGGAATAAAAGTCTGATCGAGAAAAAATAGACAATAAATTATGGAACATCTGTTAAATATATTTGTAAAGTCGATCTTTATCGACAACATGGTCTTTGCCTTTTTTCTGGGAATGTGCTCATTCCTGGCTGTGTCGAAGACTGTCAAGACATCTATCGGACTTGGTATTGCAGTGGTATTTGTACTGTTGATCACCACCCCGGTTAACTTTCTTGTAGAACATTATATACTCAATAAAGGAGCGCTGTCGTGGCTTGGTAAAGGATTTGCCGATGTCGATCTCAGCTTTCTTACCTTCATGGTCTTTATAGCCGTTATTGCGGCTATGGTCCAGCTGGTTGAGATGATCGTTGAGAAGTTCAGCCAGTCATTATATAATTCACTTGGTATCTTTCTCCCGCTGATCGCTGTGAACTGCGCAATACTGGGAGCTTCACTCTTTATGCAGGAACGTGAATACCAGACATTGGGTGAAGCTACTGTTTTTGGATTGGGCTCAGGAATAGGCTGGATGCTTGCAATAGTCAGTGTAGCTGCGATCCGTGAGAAACTCGCGTATAGTAATGTGCCTGATCCGCTTAAGGGACTTGGCATAACTTTCATTCTGACAGGCCTGATGGCAATTGCATTTATGGGATTTATGGGAATTAAACTATAAAAGAAATTTTTTGATTATGATCTTAGCTATTTCAACAGGCGGTACAATTTTATACAGCATTATTGTTTTCTTGTTAATAATATTAATGCTGGTCAGCGTTCTCATCATAGCCAAAGAGAAACTGGCCCCCAAAGGGGAAGTTAAAATGCAGATAAATGACCGTGAGTTTACAGTCTCTCCGGGATCGAATCTGCTCTCCACCCTTTCGGGTAATGATATATTTCTTCCTTCCGCCTGTGGTGGTGGCGGCACATGTGGTATGTGTAAATGCCAGGTAGTTGAGGGAGGTGGCTCTATTCTGCCTACCGAAACAGGCTTTTTTACCAGAAAGGAACAACAGAATCACTGGCGACTGGGTTGCCAGGTTAAGGTAAGGGAAAACATCCGTATAAAAGTCCCCGAAGCAGTGATGGGGATCAAAAAGTGGGAATGTGTGGTTATCTCCAACAGAAACGTGGCAACATTCATTAAGGAATTTGTGGTTAAGCTTCCGGAAGGGGAGGCCATGGATTTCACACCTGGTGGATATATCCAGATTGATGTTCCCAAATATGAAACAAGCTTCAGGGAATTCGATATAGAAGAGCAGTTCAGGAGCGACTGGGATAACTATAAGATGTGGGACCTGCGTGTTAAGAACAACGAAGAGACTTTCAGGGCTTATTCCATGGCTAACTATCCTGCTGAGAAAAACCTTATAAAGCTGAATATAAGAATTGCAACACCGCCATGGGATAATGTGAAAAAGCAGTTTAAGAATGTTCCTCCTGGTCTGTGTTCGTCATATATCTTCTCACGTAAACCGGGCGATAAAGTAGAACTTTCAGGACCTTACGGGGAATTCCATATCAAAGATACCGATAATGAAATGGTCTATATAGGTGGAGGAGCAGGCATGGCACCCCTGAGATCTCATATATTCCACCTGTTCCATACCCTTAAGACAAAAAGGAAAGTGTCATACTGGTATGGTGCAAGATCCTTAAGGGAAGTGTTTTATGAAGATGAGTTCAGATCCATCGAAAAAGACTTCCCCAACTTTACTTTTAACCTGGCTCTTTCAGAGCCTTTGCCTGAAGATAACTGGAAAGGGTATACAGGTTTCATTCACCAGGTGCTTTATGACAACTACCTGAGTAAACATGAAGAGCCGGAAGAAATTGAATATTATTTCTGTGGTCCGCCGCAAATGAATAATGCCGTGGTAAAAACTCTAGACGGGCTGGGAGTGCCAAATGAAAATATTTCGTTTGATGATTTTGGAATATGATAAAAAAACTGTTACCGGTATCGCTGATTCTCTTAGCTCTTTTGATATCATGCAATGAGAAAAAAACTGAACTGGCCAGTTTCAAAGGGTTCACACAGGGGACAACATACAGTATTGTATACGAAAACAACAAGGATCTGGATGCACAGGACCTTAAAAATCAAGTAGAGAAAATACTGCACGATTTTGATATGTCCCTGTCGGTATATATTGACTCATCCATCATATCGAGGATAAACAGGAATGAGGATGCTGCTGTTGATACCTTCTTTACAGGTGTCTTTGATGAATCGGCCATGATATCAGCAATGACCAACGGTGCCTTTGATATAACTGTTGGTCCCCTTGTTGATGCCTGGGGTTTCGGGCCCGACGGACGGAGGACTTTCAAGGCATCTGACCTCGACAGCCTTATGCAGCTGATTGGCATGTCGAAGGTGGCTCTGGTTAACGGTCATATAAAAAAAAGAGATCCCAGGATATCTCTTGATGTTAATGCTATCGCACAGGGCTATTCAGTAGATGTTGTATGCCGGTATTTTAACCACCTGGGCCTTAAGGATTACCTGGTAGAGATAGGCGGAGAAGTGAGGGCTGGAGGAACAAAGGACGGGGAGTTATGGAAAATAGGCATTGACAAACCGGTAGACAATAATATGTTCCCTGGGGAGGATCTGCAGGCAGTAATAAAAATATCTGACAAAGCCCTGGCTACATCGGGTAATTACAGGAAGTTCTATATAGAGAACGGGATTAAATATTCTCACGAGATTGATCCCATTACCGGGTATCCTGCAAAAAATACTCTTCTTAGTGCAACCATTCTTGCTGATAAGTGCGGCATCGCCGATGGACTGGCAACAGCCTGTATGGTCATGGGAACGCAAAAGTCAATTGATTTTATTAATGACCACCCTGAGTACAGTGCCTATTTTGTCTATTCAGATGAGAAGGGAAATTTCAAAACATGGTTTTCCCCCGGCCTGAAGAAATACCTTGAAGAATAGTAATCGTTTAGTATACTTTATTGCCAGTGAAAGGTAAGTGAAGTCAGGGTCCCTATAGACTTTTAAGACTACATGATGAACATCCGGGGAAACCGTCGGTAGGATTGCATCCGATATCGGTCTGTTGAGCACATTTAATCCCTCTCTTACGCATTTCAGGGTTTCTGCTGATATGTGTTTCAGGGAACCTGCCCTGCGGCTTCAACAGGATACTGACACCAAATCCAATTCCTGCTATTGCAAGGAATATAACACTCAATATCACCAGCTTTACAAACATTTTTCCTCTTTCCCTTCCTGTAATTTTATAATTTTCTTTTTGTGTCCGGAATATGCAATTCCGGCTGCCGGGTACAAAGATAACCATCATTTCGCAGTGTGAACTAAACAACCGGTAAAAATATTTGTTTAAAGTTAAAAGATCATAATTTTGAATATTATTCAGATAATAATGAAGCAGGAAACAAACGTATCAGACCTTAAAGCAGACAAGAAAGCAGTGCTGGCCGACTGGAGGCTGGCAAACCTGAGCAGGGATCTAAGTGTAACCGGGAGGAGAGAAGTACTGACCGGGAAGGCCAAATTCGGTATATTTGGCGATGGCAAAGAGATAGTCCAGATAGCAATGGCAAAGCAGTTCAGGGATGGAGACTGGCGATCGGGATATTACCGTGACCAGACCTGGATGATGGCAATGGGACTTTATGATTCATTGGAATTCTTTCATCAGCTCTACGGTATCACAGACCGGAGTGTCCATCATGGAAGTGGGGGAAGGGTTTTTAATAATCACTTTTCAGTGCCAAATATAGATCCTGATGGAACCTGGAGAGACCTTACCAAACAAAAGAACTCCTCAGCAGACATATCTCCGACCGCCGGACAGATGCCACGACTTCTGGGATTGGCATATGCGTCGAAACTGTTCCGTCAGAATAAAGACCTTCAGCAATATAAAACCCTGTCACTTAAGGGAAATGAAGTGGCATTCGGGGCGATAGGTGATGCCAGTACTTCAGAAGGCTATTTCTGGGAAACAATAAATGCTGCCGGAGTCTTACAGGTCCCACTGGCAGTTTCTGTCTATGATGATGGTTACGGTATATCTGTACCGAAAAAATACCAGACTACCAAAGGCAGTATTTCTGAAATACTCAAGGGCTTTGAGGGAACAAAGAATAAACCTGGAATAAAGATATTCAGGGGGAAAGGCTGGGATTATCAAGGTCTGATAAAGATGTATGAAGAAGGAATAGCCGTTTGTCGTGAGACACATACCCCGGTTGTTTTTCATATCGAGGAAGTCACACAGCCACAGGGGCATTCAACATCCGGATCGCATGAGAGATACAAGAGTGAAGAAAGGCTAAAGTGGGAAGCTGAATTTGATCCTATCAGCAAGATGCGTGAATGGATCATTGAAACAGGAATAGCTACTGCAGGTGAGCTTGATAAGCTGGCTGAGGAAGCCGAAGAAGAGACCAGGGCTTCAAGAAAGAAAAGCTGGGAAATGTTCCAGAGCCCTATTAAGATAGAAAGGGATGCCCTGGTGAAGATTATAAGCGAACGTTCATGTTCCTGCATAGATCAGTATAAGGAAGATTCGGTGGATAAATTCACTGAAGATCTTAAACAGGTTGTATCACCGATTCGAAAGGATAATTTTTCTACCGCACGTAAGATTCTGAGAAATGTATGCCAGAACTGTTTGAAGTCAGACAGCCTGAAGGATGATCTGAATGGTTGGCTGAAGAGAAATTTTGCGGATGCGGAAAAGAGTTATGATGCCTTCCTCTATAATGAAACCCCCGCCTCTGTAATGAATGTCAAACCTGTTCCACCGGAATATTCGGAGAACTCACCGGAGGTCCCCGGGCGCCAGGTACTGCATGAAAATTTTAATGCACTATTTGAAAGGTATCCCAAGCTGGTGATCTTTGGCGAAGACACCGGTCATATCGGAGGTGTTAACCAGGCACTGGAAGGGTTGCAGAAAAAATTTGGTGAGTTGAGGATTACGGATACCGGGATCAGGGAAGCAACAATTCTTGGCCAGGGAATAGGGCTTGCCTTGCGGGGATTACGTCCGATATCCGAGATACAGTATCTCGATTATCTTATGTATGCTCTTCAGGTTCTGAGCGATGACCTGGCAACAACATATTACAGGACGGCAGGAAGAATGATCGCACCCCTGATCATCAGGACCCGCGGACACCGCCTGGAGGGTATGTGGCATTCAGGATCACCCATGAGTATGCTTATTAACTCTGTACGGGGAATATATGTTTGTTCTCCCAGGGATATGACACGGGCAGCGGGATTTTATAATACCCTGCTCGAAGGCAATGATCCTGCTATTGTAATTGAGCCCCTTAATGGCTACAGGCTTAAGGAAAGGCTACCAGATAATACCGGTGATTTTAAAATACCGCTTGGTATTCCTGAGATAATGAACAGTGGTACTGATATCACACTTGTTACTTACGGTTCTATAGTCAGGATAGCCATGGAGGCTGTAAAACAGCTTGCTGCACATGATATTTCAGTGGAACTGATAGATGTGCAGACGCTTGTTCCCTTTGACAAGAACGGTGTAATACTGGAATCGGTGAAGAAGACCAACAGGATTCTCTTCCTTGATGAGGATGTGCCCGGTGGCACAACGGCTTATATGATGCAGGAAGTAATGGAGACACAGGGGGCATGGAAATACCTCGACAGTTCACCAAAGACCCTTTCGGCAAAAGAACACAGGCCTGCCTATACCAGTGATGGTGATTATTTTTCCAAACCGAATGCCGAAGATATATTTGAGGCTGTTTATGCAATTATGAATGAAGCTCAGCCTGCAAAATATGTCTAAACAGGCTTACACTATATGAATAACAGCATTGGGGCCGGGTATCATTTCTTCACGGCCGCTGTTCCATGTGTTAAAAAGGATATGAAGTCCCCCGGTCAGTTTTCCGGGGGAATTTTTTCATTCACACCGATAATCTTGAGTAGTTCCATGGCTGCTTCCCTTGGTCCGCTTGTTGCATATCCGGGTATGCCGAGCCTAGTCCGCATCTGTCCTACGAAGACCTCATGCTTGAAGAATGAGCGGAAATATTTTTCAGCTATCTTATCATGAAGCTCCTTATATTCAGGAGGGCCAAAGATATTGGCAAAATATGAATGGACCAGTCCGCTGGATGTTGTCGTTCCCTTGCTCATAACAGCTCCCTCACTGAAGATGTCGAGAGCCCACTCCGGGGAATTGAATCTTTCTATTACAGGATGTTCGTCGTCGATCTCCTCGTAGTTATTGGCGTAAAGAATGTAATCGATCTTATGTCCGCTTGTAATAGTCTCAAAGCTTGTAACAGGCATAACAATACGGGCATTCACCTGGTTTGGGTTCATTATTATTGATCTGTCCAGGTGGCCGAATGCATATCCCGGCTGCAGGTCATCCAGGCGCAGGAATGCTCCTATCTCCGTGCCGAAACCAAGAGCATTTCCATTTTTGTCAAGTTCAATAGATCCCATATCATCGGCTATGATGGTAAGGTCCCGTATATGTTTTTCTGCAAGTACCCTGAAAGCTTCCAGTGTCTCAGATTTCCCGGCCCCGGTATCCCCCATCATAAGAATAGTGGCCTCTTTGTCGCCCTGCAGGAGTATCTTGACCATAGCACCATGAAACGGCATATGCCCCGATTTTATTACTATGGAGTTATGAAGCGTAAGGATCATCTTTTTAAGGTACCCGAAATACCCGAACTCAGGCCTGTTAGGTATGGCTCCGACAAAAATACCATTGTCATTATCCTCATAAAAGACTGTAGAATATGATGCAAGATCGTCCAGGGCTGTTCCGGGTACACCGTATATGAAGAGGGCATCCGGTTTCCTTCGTAGGTCCGAATCATCGGCAAGCTGGAACAGGTTACACATGGAGAAACCAAGCTCGAAGAAGTCCATGTGAAAATAGACCATTATGAACAGCTTACCTACCTTGGTCGGATAGCACAGCCATTCTTCAGGGTTTAGGTCAACAAGATCAATCGGATTCTGTGAGATCTTTTTGAAATGCCCCGTACGCTTGTTCATCGGTTGTTGTACGACCAGCGGAGGATATATCAGCATCTGTCTAATAACAGGCAGTGCATTGAGTTTTTTATATTTTTCAGCTTTGTAGGCTACGTTCTTTGGTAATGAAATGACAGCCATCTCCGCACCTGCCGGTATCTGCCTGTAAACCGTCGGATGTGTTCCTGTTATGTTTTCCTGGATATGGCGGTAAACCGTCCTTATAAGGTGCGTTAACTGCTCTATTGTCTCATTAAAGGTACGATAGGGCCTCTTATCAAGCCTGTCGCCCTGGGAATCATTTATAATAAACCTGTCGAAATGACGCCAGAAATCATACAGGTATTCCACAAAACTGTTAAGGTTTTCTGTATCCCGGAGAAATGTGACCGACCTGTCAAAAATATGAGGTACAAGATTACTCTCATATTTAACGAGTAATGTAAGGGTTTTTACGAGGTCATCAACAGAATCTCTGTTGTTATCACATTCGCTGAAAATACATAATAAAGGTGAGTTCTTTAATTTCAGCTTTTCCAGGCAAAGATCAAGGACGATTCTGAACTTATCACTTGCCAGCAGTTCCTCCGGAGTCTCGCACATCCTCTCGCGGATGTTGAGAATAGCTTTGTTTCCAATAATACGTAATGTACTTCTTTGCATTATAATATTTAACGATTGTCGCAAAAATATGATAATATTTAATTGATCATAAGCATTTACTTAATTATTTTTGTGACATATATATATTTTGACTTATTGTCCAGATTTATGCCAAAGGAATTTGATTTATTTGAAATATTACCGGAAGATAAGATTCCCGATAAAGGTAAAATACTTATTTCGGAACCTTTCCTCCCTGATACCTTTTTTAACCGCAGTATAATATACCTTACCGATCATTCGGATCAGGGATCAGTAGGGTTTATTCTTAACAAGAAGCTTGACCTGATGATCAGTGCTGCCATTGAAGGATTTGAAGGACTGGATGAGAATCTTAACATGGGGGGACCTGTGGCTCCCGATACTCTGCATTATATTCACAGTATCGGCGAAAGGATTCCCAACAGTGTTCCTGTGGAGAATAATATCTTCTGGGGAGGAGATATTGAGACAATTCGTGAACTCATACGTAACGGTCAGATCGACAGTACCCAGATACGTTTTTTCCTTGGATATTCCGGCTGGTCGGCGGGACAACTCGAACGGGAGCTTAAAGAAAACTCATGGGTGATTGCGAGGGTAAATCCTGAAGTGGTTATGAATAGCCGGGGAGATGATACATGGAAGACGATACTGAGAAGTTTTAAGAATAAATACAGGATGTGGGCTGACTTCCCGGATTCCCCCGAGATGAATTAAATATGCAATATCTTAAATACCAGTTCCTTCAGTAGTTCACCCTGGTCAGTGCCCGGATCACCATAGCCCTTTGATTTAAGATCGTATATTCGTAAGAGACTGATAATCTTAACAGTTTTTGATACATTATATTTAGAAGCAGCAAGTTCATATTCTTTTACGAAATAAGGATTGATCCTTAATACTGCAGCAACGTTATTCTTCGTCTTATCGGTAAGATAATGGTAAGTCAGCAACTTTGTAAAGAATCCAAAAAGTGAAGCTATCGTAAGTGTGATAGGATTGTCTTTTGTATTGCTGGCGAAATGGAGTACAATCATATTGGCTTTGATGATATTCTTATCACCAATGGCTTTCTGAAGTTCAAAATTATTGTAGTCCTTACTGATGCCGATATTTTCTTCTATGAGTCCGGTTGTAATGACAGGTTTTTCAGCAGGCAGGGTGATGATAAGTTTTTCAAGCTCATTAACTATCTTATGAAGGTCTGTCCCCAGATACTCGGTCAGCATTGCACTTGCATTGGGCTCGGTTTTTATACCTTTTGACATCAGATACCTTTCTATCCAGCCAGGTATAAGATAATCCCTGATCCTGGGAGACTCAAAATAGGCATCATGCTTCTCAAGCAACTTGTAGAGCCTGGTCCTTTTATCTATTGTCCTGTACTTGTAACAGAAAACCAGGATGGTGGAAAGCAGAGGTTTTTCAAGATAAACAGTCAGATCATCGAGTTTCCTGAGCGATTGTGCCTCTTTAACGATAATCACCTGGTGGGTTGCCATCATCGGGAACCTCCTTGCAGTATCTATTATTGCCGGAACACTGGTTTCTTCTCCGTATAATATTATCTGGTTAAAAGATTTATCAGCTTCAGGCAAAATCTTTTCCTCAATATAGTCGGAGATAAGATCAATATAATAGGTTTCCTCCCCGGCAAGAAAATAAACAGGTTTAAATATACGGTTTTTAAGATCTGTGATGATTTCTTCGTAAGTAACAGCCATTATCAGAATCTTAGATGTTTTACCGATACGCCATTTTCTTTTATCTCCCTTAATGATTCAATACCTATTTTGAGATGCATATCAACAAAATCGTTTGTAACTTTCTGATCACTGGCTTCTGTTTTTATTCCGGTAGAGATCATAGGCTGATCTGATACCAGTAGTAGTGCACCAGTGGGGATCTCGTTTGCAAATCCTACGGTAAAAATTGTGGCTGTCTCCATATCCACTGCCATTGCTCTTGTCTTGAGAATAAATTTCTTGAATCTTTCATCAAACTCCCATACTCTCCTGTTGGTGGTATAGACGGTACCTGTCCAGTATTCTCTTTTAAACCGCGTTATGGTTGCTGAAATGGCACTTTGCAACTTAAAAGCAGGCAGTGCAGGTACTTCAATCGGCAGGTAATCGTTGGAGGTACCATCACTCCTGATGGCAGCTATAGGGAGGATAAGATCACCAAGGGTATTCTTTTTTTTAATGGCACCGCATTTACCAAGAAACAGGACGGCTGTAGGACTGATCGCACTGAGCAGGTCCATTATAGTGGCGGCATTCGGACTTCCCATACCGAAATTGATAATTGTAATCCCCTTGGAGGTAGCACTGGGCATATTCTTGTTCAGACCATCAACTGGGACTTTATTCCATTTTGCAAAGAGTTCCACATAATACTGGAAGTTGGTAAGAAGAACGTACTTTCCGAAACTCTTAATCGACTTTCCGGTATACCTGGGTAACCAGTTATTAACAATTTCATCTTTGGTTCTCATATTATAAGTTCAGATTGTTTTAATCTCAATATATTTGTACATGTAAGAGTTTTTATTGCTATATTTTATTGATCAACAGCAGCCCGGTGGATTTTCAATTAATTATCTGGTTATCTGAGTAGTTCATTTCAAACGATTAAGCCGTGGCGGAATATCCTGAAAAATACCGGGTTATATTAATGAACGGTGTCAAGTAAAATAATCTGTATTCCGGATTCAAAAATACAAAACTAAGTTGAAAGAGTTAAATCTGCCTCAATATTCATTTAAAATAAAAGGTAAGGAAAGTAATGAAATGATCTTTGACCAGGTGAGGAGGAAATATGTCAGGCTCACACCTGAGGAATGGGTACGTCAGAATTTCATTCAATACCTGATCAATGCAGGAAAATATCCGTCGGGATTGCTTGGTATAGAGGTGATGTTCAGACTAAACAAACTGAAAAGGAGGGTTGATATCCTTGTGCATAACAGAAGCGGGAAACCTGTTATGATTGTGGAATGTAAAGCGCCTGAGGTGAAGATAGATGATAAAGTATTTGAGCAGATAGTTACTTACAATATGGGTTACAGGGTTCCCTATATAGTTGTGACAAATGGTTTATTGCATTATGCCTGCAGGATCTTCCCGGAGGAAAGAAGGTTTGAATTCCTTAATTTCATTCCTCTTTATGAGGATATTTCAGATTGATATTATTGATGATCAACGTTACATGCGCAGTCATTAGGAATGAAGACAACGAGGTTCTTGTTGTTCAGAGAGATGAGAATACTGACCATCCTTTCAAGTGGGAATTTCCGGGCGGCAAGATAGCTGAAGGTGAGACAGAGGAAGAATGTGTTGTTCGAGAGGTAAGGGAGGAACTTTCAATGGATATTGTCATTTGCAGGAGGTTGCCTGATGTGATACACGATTATGGACACAAAAAGATCAGGCTTATTCCTTTTGTCTGCGATACGCTCGATGAGATCCCGTTTCTCTCGGAACATCTTGCCTATAAGTGGCTGGATCCTGCCAGTCTTCTGACGGCAGATCTTGCTGAAGCAGATGTGTTTGTTGCAAAGGATTTTATTAACCGAATGTCAGATGAGGATATCATAAAAAAGAAGCATGCTGAAGATTACCAGGGTGAACCGGTTCCCGATTCCGGATTACAAAAAATGATCAGTGATATAATGGGTAGCAGTGAGGCTGAATGGATTGCATTGTCTGCATGTGAAAACAGGATTATTTTTCAGAAACTTATGGAATATTCATATTCTGATGATAAGAAACTGGCTTTTCGTGCATCATGGATCATCTCAAAAGTGTTTGACAGTCATCCCTCAATCCTCACTCCCTTACTGCCCCGTATAGCAGATAGCCTGCCTGATGTGAAAAATGAAAGTGTAGTACGGTCATTCCTCCGGATCTTGTCGATGAGTGATATGACCAGCCTCGACAGTGATCATCACGGATTTTTGGCTGATTATTGTTTCATGGCACTCAATTCAGGTTTTTCTGCGATCGCCATCAAGGCATATTCCATGGAGATACTGTACAGGCTGACGGTCATATATCCGGAACTTGGTGTTGAGCTTGCTGCTTCGGTCCGTAATGTTACGGAAGAAGCGTCTGCCGGTATCAAAGCACGGGGAAGGATTATCCTGAAAAAACTGGCAGAACTGCCTATAAAGCCAGGATCCAGTCAGTAATGATCTTAAGGGCCTCAGGAGAAAATGTCTCCTCAATATCTGAATATTCTGAAGGAAGACCTGTTTTACAGTGCTGGAACAAATGGTTCAGATCCGGTAACATTATGGTTTTGACATTCATGTTACCTGATGATTCAACAGCTTTCTTTATGGCCGGAAGGTTTTCCCTGGCGTCTACCTGGAGGTCCTTACTACCGTCAAGAGCCAGGACGGGGCATTTCACCTTCTTCCAGTAAACAGAAGGGTCGGTCATCATGAAATATCTTAACCATGTATATGAATTTGCCCCGAAAGTGGCTTTAAGCCTTTTTATTGCATTTTCAATATCTCCGGATGAAAGTTTTTGTTTTTCCAGGATATCCCTGTAAGTCGCAAGTATTTTCTCCTCCGCAACCCTGTTGTCTTTTTCCTTTTTCAGGATATCATAAAGTCTCCTGTTAATATCTGTATTTTCCTTTATCTTTTTCTCACTTATACCCATCTGCCTGCTTATATCCTGTGACTGTTTGAGGATGATCTTTTCGCCGTTCACTCCCGGTCCGGCCAGGGATACAATAAATGCTACCGAATCATTTTTTGATGCTACCATCGGGGCGATGAGTCCACCTTCACTATGCCCGATAAGGCCAGTCTTTTCCGGGTTGCTGAATGGTTGATCTTTTAAATACTCCCATGCGGCCTCTGCGTCAGTAGCGAGATCGGCTGAAGTTGCCTGGCCATAATTGCCCTGTGATTTCCCGACCCCTCTGTCGTCATATCTCAGTACTGCAATACCATGGCGCGTAAGATAGTCGGCTATAACAAGGAAAGGTTTGTGACCCATCAATTCCTCATTCCTGTTCTGTGGTCCGGAGCCCGTTATAAGTACAGCAGCCGGGAAAGGTCCTTTTCCCTCGGGAATAGTCAGCGTTCCTGCCAGCTTAATATTGAACCTGTGGTTGGTGAAGGTCACATCTTCCGATTTATAAGGGAATGGTGGTTTCGGTTCCTGTGGCCTGTTAACAAGCAACTCTTTTTTTAACTTTTTAAGCGGAAGGGAAAATACTACTCCTGCCTGTGTCCATTGTCCGTCAATAATAGTATCGTTCTTTATTTCTCCGACATACCTTGCTCTAAGTAATGGGGCGGAGATTTTTAATGAATCGCCTGAAAGGACCACTGGCCCGATTTTGATACCTTTTGCTCCCTGGTCCGGACTGTCAAAGGTGGCAACCAGTGAATCATTCTCAACGGTTGAAATATTAAAAACGACCCTAAGCTCAATGGCCCCGGTGTTTATCCTGCCAAGCCAGGATCCGGTCAGGGATTCCTTCAGGTTGGTATTCTGAGCTGACAGAACCTGTGATACGAACAGGATAGTTATTATTGCAGGATACAAAATAGTTTTTTTCATTATCCCTGGATTTTGAATATACAAAGGTATTTAAATTCTTTTCAAATGATGATAGCCCGTGTGATGTGACCAAATACTATTTTTCAACAATTCTTTTGTATTTTTGCATTTCATTTTTTTACCGCGTTATGAAAGTAGTTGATACAAAAGGGCAGTTGTGTCCGGCACCATTGATAGCCACCCGGAAGGCTCTCAGGGAATCTGCTGAGGGAGAATCTTTTATTGTACTGACTGATAATAAGACTTCATTAAATAATGTAACAAGGTTTCTTAAGGATAATAATACTGTTTTTGAAATCAGAGAGAAGGATGGTATCTGGTCGGTGGCGATCACAAAATCGGAAGGGGAGCTCAGGAATGAAAATGTTGATGACTATTGCACCACGGATATAGCACATTTTGAGAAAGGTGATTTTGTTATTGCCATTACATCTGACAGGATGGGAGAGGGAGATGAAAAGCTTGGAAGGTTATTAATGGTCAATTTTATAAAAGCTGTTAAGGATCTTGATAAGCTTCCGTCAAAAATGGTCTTCTATAACAGGGGAGTTACCCTTGCAGTCAGGGGATCAGAGACAGCAAATGATCTTAAGGATATTGAAAAGATGGGAGTCGAACTGCTTTTTTGCGGAACATGCGTGAATTACTATAATCTTGAAGAGGAGATTGAAACAGGGATCCTGAGTAACATGTTTGTTATAGCCGAGACCCTTGCATCTGCCGGTAACATAGTAAAGCCCTGATAATTAATCACTACAAGGAATGAAAGTTGATCTGCTTCAAATGGTTGAGTATGGTGGTTGTTCATCAAAGATATCTCCCAAACAACTGGAAGAGATACTCAAATTCCTGCCTCTCCCTGATGATCCTGATATTCTTGTGGACATAGATACCCATGATGATGCGGGAGTATACAGGATAAATGATGACCTGGCCCTGGTTCTCACAACCGATTTTTTTCCTCCTGTCTGTAGTGAACCTTATGAGTTCGGGGAGATAGCAGCGGCAAATTCAATCAGCGATGTGTATGCTATGGGAGGTGATCCCGTTCTTGCCCTTAACATAATGATGTTTCCTGCTGCAAAGCTTCCACTCGAAGTGTATTCTGATATACTGAAGGGAGGATTTGACAAAGCAACTGAAGCCGGTGTTAGAATAATAGGAGGTCATACAATTGATGATTTTCCTCCCAAATACGGACTGGCTGTTGTGGGATATGTAGATCCGTCAAGGATAATAACCAATTCAGGGGCAAGACCTGGTGATAACCTCATTCTTACAAAACCCCTGGGCACCGGTGTTATAATGGCAGGTCAGAGGCTTGGTATGACCAGCGAAGAGGATGTGGCTGAAGCCAAACGACTGATGAAGCTTCTCAATAAATCAGGAGCCGGAATAATGAAAAAATATCCGGTTAAGGGAGCTACAGATATTACAGGCTTTGGCCTGGCAGGTCATGCCTTTAAGATGGCAAAAGCCAGTGATGTGTCAGTCACAATAAACATGAAAAAAGTGCCACTTATCGGGAATACTTATGATCTGCTTGATGCGGGATGTATCCCCGGAGCATCATTCCGTAATCTTGAATTTGTGGATGAGCACCTTTACGCCGGAACAGACCTCGATTATAACCTTAAGATGCTTGCTTTTGATGCACAGACTTCCGGGGGACTGCTTATCAGCATACCCGCAAAAGAGACAGAACTTATATTAAAGGATCTGCATTCCACAGGTTTAACAACAGCCTCAGTAATAGGCTATGTAACCGGCAGGAAGGAAAAATACCTGTACCTTGAAAATTAAGGCTTCAAATTGCTCCGGATGACTTCATTTATGCCTGGGATAGCTGCTGCTGAACAGGCAGGTACAGTGAGATACTGATTTACACACGACTACCCCCCGGATAATTTCTGATAAACACCGTTTGTCCATCCGAAACCATCCTGGGTCGGGTACTCTCCACCTCCACTTTTCTTTGTTGTATCAACAACATCATATTTTTCGAGCATCTTATAAGTCGACATGTAAACTTTTTTATTCAGTTTAAGCCACCGTGTCTCGATTGTCGACGCGAGGCCATCTATATGATAATTTCGCAAACCATTAATAGTAATCCATTCCAGGGGAGCCCAGCCGTTGGGAGAATCCCATTGCTCTCCTGTCGTTATTAAAGTGGGTACCACTCCCCCTGGTGAAAGAAAGGATCGTTTAATATTCTCAGCAGTCTTCTCCGCCTGTGAGTCGCTGGCTATCCTGAAGAACAACGGGTACATGCCTGCAAGCGAAAGGATGCCGGTTTGTTCTCCGGCTTTAAAATTATAGTCCGTGAAAAAGCCTCTCTTTTCATTCCAGCAATATTTAATTATCTCCTGTTTCCTGAGCTCCGCTTTATCGTTGTACAACATGGCTTTTACCGTATCTCCTTCAAGCCTGTAAGTTTTCGCAAGGGTAAGTTCCATATTATACAGAAGAGCATTCAGGTCAACAGGAATTATGTCGGTCGTATGTATTGTATATAATTTCCATGCACCTGTACTATCAGGTGAAAGCCACCTGCAGGTGAAATCCCACCCTGATTCAGCTGTGGCCCTGAGGTTCCTGTAAATATCATTTAAGTTCGTCCCCGGGAAATGCACAGCAGCTTCCTGTGCTGTTTTTACATCCTCACGGTAACTCTCCGAACGTGGAATATCACTGTCTGACCAGTACCTGTTAAGGATCCCGTCGTCATCAAGCTTCACCACTCTTCTGAATGTATCACCCGGCCCCGACAGTTGGTCAGCTCCGTCCATCCAGAATTTATATTCCTTCTCCATTGAATTGAGGTAATGCTTATATGTGGTGTCTGTTGTAGCATCTGCGAGCACTGATACCATAACAGGGAAAAAAGGCGGCTGCGACCTTCCAAGGTAATAGGTCCTGTTCCCATTGGGAATGTACCCGTATTTATCAATCAGGTATGAGAAGTTATCCAGCATATTTTTAATCATAACAGTCTGTTTATCCTGTTCGAGCCCAAGCATTGTAAAGTAGCTGTCCCAGTAATAAATCTCACGGAAACGTCCTCCCGGGACTATATACGGGTACGGCAGCGGGATGAGGGTGCCTGACCTTACCGTGTCAGGCGGTCTTTTCAAAACATTCCAGAGCTTTGCTATATGTACATTTATGGATGAGGAGTCGGTTACATAGTTATCCTGACCGGAAGGTATTATAAAGTTCTCTTCTATAAATGCCTTAAGCGCTGCCGTTGAACTGTCCGGAAGTTCTGAGAATTTCTCCCTGATAAGGAAAGGATCCTCCCTTGGAATACAATCGACAAAGGTTTTACTGTCGGGAAAGATGTTCTTATCTGACTGAACAGCATAGAATAACCTGCCATACAGTATCTCCGGAGGTTCAATTACAACGTTATCGACCCTGTGACTATTACAGCTTACAAGAAGCGTAATTGATAATACTGTAAGGATCCTTTTTGCAAGAAATGTTTCCATTATAACTGTTTTTATGTTCTAAATTACTGATTGCGTTACTACGATTTAAATAATGAGGTCGTATTAAAAGCTAAAAAACCTTAACCGCAGAGGGCGCAAAGACAATATGCAGAGAACGCAAAAGGATGAATTTAAAGACCTTGCCTTTGTGTACTTTGCGCCTTCTTTGTGTTCTTCGCGGTTAATTAGAACTTTTGAGACATCCTTGTAAAGTTAACCATTTTCAGGCATATTGGTTTATTTTGGATTATATATGGCTCCGGGACTTCCTGTGGATGTAACTGGATTTTAATGAATATTTTCTTTAACTTGAAGGATCTTTTCTTCAATTTAAACATTAATAAATTACAGGAAAAATGGGAAAACAACACATAAGCCGCCGTAAATTCATACAATCAGCTACAGCTGCTGCAGCAGGAACAGCCTTGATGGGCTTGCCCGGCCTTAATGCAAAAGATTTGAAAGCAGGGTCTGCCGGTGATATTGTAAGCATTGTCAGGATAAAAAACGGCAATATTGCCAGGGCGGTGGAAGCGGCTGCGGATCTTCTTGGCGGGATAGAATCAGTTACCAGAGACAGGCACAGGATACTTCTTAAACCTAATCTTGTCAGTCCGGACAGGAAATGTACTACCAAACCTGAGGTTGTGGGGGCTGTGGCCAGGCTTTTAAAGAAAGCAGGGAAAAAGGTCATGATAGGAGAGGGCTCTGCTGCTGCAGACAAATTCAATGTCATAGGAAGCGACATCTGCAGAACAAGAAAGAAAGATATACTAGATGGTATGCAGAAATATGTGTATGATGCCCTTGGGTATACTGATCTGGCGGCTTCCCTCGATATACCGTTAATCAATCTTCATTCCGGCGATATTGTTGAGGTGCCGCTGCCCGGTGGATATGCCGCCAAATCAGTGAAAATACACAGGGCTCTTACAGAAGCCGACCTGGTATGCTCTATTCCCATGATGAAGACCCATACTCTTGCCACTGTAACGCTGGCAATGAAGAACCTTATCGGTCTCTATCCGGGTACAGTATATTATTCTGTCAGGTCGTGGTTGCACGACAGGGCTGCGGAAAGGGGTTCTCATGGTATCGACTTTGAAATTGTTGATATGAACAGGGCGGTGAAAACCGGATTCTGCATAATTGATGCTTCATCGGCTATGGAAGGTAATGGTCCTTCGGATGGAAGCCTTGTCGACATGGGTCTTATTGTTGCAGGAACTTCACCTCTGGCAGCCGACATAGTAGGATCCATGCTGATGGGATTTGATCCTGACGGGATACCGGCAATTCAACTGGCACATAAAGCCGGTATGCTGCCGGCTGATATTTCCGGTATTGAAATCAGAGGAGAGAGTATAGCACAGACGATGCATAAGTTCGCAAGGCCTGTGATCTATAAATGGACTGATATAAATATGTTTTGGGGAGTAAAGGAGATATAGGCAGGATCAGTCAAATTACCGTGATCCGGTTGAAAAGTTGCTCTGTTAATGGTTATGATTCCTGTAAAGACCTTTTCCTGTAACAGGAAACTTCATAAATTAAGCCACAATTTAACCTGCAAGGAAATATGATTGACAGTCTTGTCTATTTAAAGCGTTATGCTTTGTGGAACAGTCCCACTATACGGGACTTCAGGAAGTTTACAAACGGAGTGGTGGAAACAGGAAAT
>Ga0315535_1000032_pt1 | contig 77790 bp, 50 predicted proteins | sample SalMarSW160220MG_2_FD_203092 | JGI IMG/M metagenome (GOLD analysis project Ga0315535, IMG submission 203092) | Salt marsh sediment microbial communities from the Plum Island Ecosystem LTER, Massachusetts, United States - Salt Marsh Sediment SW1602-20 ... | reverse complement strand
ACTCTCCATTCCACAAGATCTGGCGCTGTCACGACCGGGAGTACTTGCTTCAGTCTCGGGCTGAGAAGCATGCCTACCTGAAGTGCATCCACGACGACTACCTGGAGAAATGCTCGCAGGACGACTTCGTCATCTACAGCTACAACATTATGAGCAATCATGCCCATGAATCGGACGAAATCAGGGGCGATTCGAGGTTTTTTTCAGAGCACATGCGCAGGGCCCACGGGCTTTTCGGCCTGACTTTCAACAAGCGTCACAAGCGTCTGGGCAAGGTTGCCCATGACCGGCCCAAGACCTTGCAGGTCCAGGACGACGAGCGGCTGAAGAACTTGATGTTCTACATGGACTGCAACCCGGTACGGGCCGGAATCATCGCTCGTCCCACGGATATCCGCTGGAAGGAGTTCTCGAGCTGCCGATTCTACTGTTTCGGCGAGAAGAACTCATATACCGACATGCTGACCATTCCCGAGTGGTACATCAAACTGGCTCCGACCGCTCGCAAGCGTCAGAGCAGGTACCGCTCGATGCTGGACAGGTACATGGTAGAGCACGGTATGAAGCGAGATCCAACCATGGGCAGCGGTCTGTTCATCGGCGGGGAGCTTTGGGTGGACGAGATGAGAAAGAAGTTAGCCAAGCTGCTTAAGAAGAAATCGGCCGGGCCGGACCCGCCCGACCCAGGCTAAGTCAAAGATAAAAAGCTGAAAAACAGGGGGAGCAAGGGAGACGTGTGTCTCCCTTTTGCGTTTCGGCGGCAACGGAGCGTGCCACGGGCGTAAAAACTGAAGATCTGAATCCCGCTCATGGTGCAACCAGTCTTCAATCCATTTGTTGACCGGAAAGATCCCACAACAAACTGATTCGCCGCGAGTCGCCAGCCGATTTGACCGTGTCGGCGCGAAGTTAAGCCTCCGTCCCTGCCTTTTTCCGTGGCATCGGGGCGGCCATTAACTATAATGGGGATGTTTGCACCTGGAGGAAGGCATGGCCTTGATTAGTTGTCCCGAGTGCGGGGGGAAGGTCAGCGACAAGGCGGTGGTTTGCCCGCACTGCGGCTGCCCGGCCGAGGAGATCAAGAAAGCGGCCGCCGCAGTTGAAGCGACCAAAGAAGGCCTTATCAGCGAAGAAGAGATTGCCCAGAGCCGGACCGTCTCCACGGTCAAGGTGAAGCGTAAGGTGCCTACCCCGTTGTGCACCACGGACGGGGAGAAGCTGCCTCTGACCTACGATGGACTGTTGCTCGGCACGTGCCCGACATGCAAGAGAGAAACCGAATTCAAGCCCCACATACTGACTAGATCCGAAGTCAGGCCCAAGAATGAGCTCGAGAGAAAAGGTAGTTTGTTCGGCTCGGTCTTCAAGGACATTTCGAAGGCTTTCAAGGGCGGCAAGGTGGCTCAGGACTTCATGTGCAAGGATTGTGGGACCGTCTTCCAGATATGCCCGGAATGCCAGCGGCCGAACAATTTCAACAGGGAACGGGAGCGCTGCGACTACTGCGAGCAGATCCTGATTTCCTGATCGACCCAATAATCAGAATCCGACGCCCAGGCCGGCCTGCATGGGGGGAGAGTAGAAACGGCCGAGCAGCGTGTCGGCGTCGGCCGGGAACATCGGCAGGTAGCCGGCCACGAACAGATCGCAGTCGAAATCGTAGATTCTGAACATGCGCATGCCCAGCCTGACGCTGAACGTGGGGCCGAAGTCGTTGCGCTGATCGAGGCTTTGCGGGTCCTCGGGATTCAAGCGGCCTTCGAAGCGCAGGTACTCGAGGCCCAGGCCGGCCGAGACGTAGAATGAGAAGTTAGAGCGGGCGCTGAACTCGTATGTCAGGCCGATGTCGGCGCCTACCGCCACCTGAAGCACGGTTTCGGATCCGCGCGCTGCGGCGGGCCAGCCCGAGAAGAATATCCGGGTGAAGACCTGCCAGTTGTCCGCTCCGCGGGTGACGGCGACCGCGGCGCCCGGAGCGAAGGCCACGTTATCTCCGCCGTTGCCGATGCCCTGGAAAAGCTCCAGGCGCCAGATGTTGTGGCCGCGCTTGAGTATCGAGTAGGCCGCCCGCCGAATGGCCGAGTAGTGAGTGATGTCGTCGGACAGGTAGACCGGATCGTGTGACAGCACCTGGGCGATTGCCTGCGAGACTTTCTCGCTAAGCTCTGAAGCGTCGCCTACGTCGTAGCGCACCGGCACTTCGCGGTTTATGCGCGCCGTCAGATAGCGCTTCTTTCTAAGCTCGAACAGATCGACGGACAACAACGACTGGCAGTCCTGGTCAACAACCTGGTGCGATGGATGATGGGCAAGCTCGTCCAGCACGAGTTTATGTAGGCCATCTCTGTCTTGTGCGTCGGCTGCTATCTTGACGCACAGGCGCGTGGCGGCACGCGCGAAAGTCGGTGACAAGGCCGCGAGCATGAATATCAGGATTGTAAGACCGGCGATTTTCACATGTTACTCCGTAAGAGCATTCCGTGAAATCAGAAAACTACGCCCAATCTTACGGAGACGGCCGGGAACCAGGTATGGATCGCACCGAAGTCGTCCTCGTTCTCGATCACATAGGCCGGCAGGTTGAGCTCGCCCTGCAGGAAAAATTGCACCGAGCTTGCGCGCATGAACTCCCAGCCGCAGATCAAATCGACGTCCAGCCCGCCGCTCAATAAAGTAGTACGGTCTTCGCTGTCACGGTATGCAGGCGGCTTGACCGCCGAGAACCACAGAAGCTCGAAATTGGCGCCGGCTCCCAGGTAGAAAGAGGTCAACCCGCGCGGGTTGAGGTAGCCCAGAAAGTGCAGCGCCAGCCCCGCGTCACCGCCGAAGTCGATGTGCCCTCCCAGCGGGTTCTTGCCGGAGGCCGTCTTGGAAGTGCCCACCCCGACCTGCGCCAGCGCCTCGATGCCCCAGTTCTCGAACTTACCCCGGTAGCCGGTACCCAACGTCATCGGGGCCAGCACGCGAATCGATTGGTGTACGCCGCCCGTGTCCGTGACGACGGTATTCAACTGACCGCCTCGAACCTGGGTACCCAAGCCGATGATGAAGTGGTTGGTTCCCTTGATGCGCTGGGCGGACTTCTTCGAGTCCGAACGCAAGACAGTATCGCGCTTGATGGTGGCGCTGATGGGCTCGTCCGACAGGAGAGCGTCGACGACTCTTTCCGAGAACTGGCTGAGTTCGCGCGGATAGAGCTGGTCAACTCGTTCCTCGCGGCCGTTGCCGGTGTAACGGGCGAAGAGCGTCCAGCCCTCGGCCAGCGGGTATAGCTCCACACGGATGCGCTCGTCGCAACCATCCTGGACCGCCACATAGCCCTTGCGGTGAGTGATGAAATGCTCGATCAGCCGCTTGAGATAAACAACCGGCGTCTGGCCGATCGGCAGGTAGGCATCGGGCTCCTTTGGCATTGGCTGTAGGGCGCGAACCTTGGCTCGCTGCCAGGGAAGAAGCTGAGAATCCGGTTTGGCAGGCTGGGTCTCTTCAACCGGAGCCTCGTGAGTTGCCTTGTCGCTGTCCAACTTTTCGCTCTCGTCCTTGAGCACTACTTCCACGCACAACTGCTTGTCGGCAGCGTGCGAGAGCGCGGGAAACGCTGCGATTAGTACCAGCGCCCATGCCATCGATGCTGCCGTCCGTCCGGAACCACTCGCTATTCTCATACCTGCCTCCTTTCGGGCACACGAATTCCACTCCCGCACTTTTACGGGTACTCGAATTGAAATGTCTTTTTGCTGTGCTGCCTGCAGTCTCATCTATTCAAGCGGCGTGCCAGAACGCGCACCGGCGGGCCGGGATACGAAAAACAGGCACTTGTAATACTTCATATCGCGATACGAGGCACGACAGGTCGCAGGCAAACGATCTCAGGCGTCCAATATGGATACAGGTGTTGACGGTATTCACACCGGCATTTGTCACAAACGAGCTAACCTGTTAACCTGGTAATCGTGGCCGCTTTCCGCTTGACAGGTAGATAATTCTTTGTCAAAAGAAAACAAGATCATACCAGATGATGTATCGCTATCCAGCGTTACCGGGAAAGAGGGGATCCAATGACTTCGACTCCGGAAAGTAGTCTGGCAAAAGCGCAGCCGCATCCGATTACCTTGCAAAAGGGCATGAAGAAGTTCAAGGGCTTCATGTTTGTCGGTGACTCCGCCTTGTACTTTATTTGCACGAGCAAGGGCAGTGCCCTGTGGGATGCTGTGGGTACCAACCTGGGTCTTGTGGGCGGGATAATCAAGGGTGTCGGCGAGGGACTGACCGATAAAAAAACGGGCGCAAACGTCGAAAAAATAACTGACTCGGATCTGGCCGAAGCCGCGGCCAAGGCGCCGGACAGCATCGTCTTCGAGCCGGGCAAGATAGAGCTTATCACTAACACCCTTTGGACACGCATGATTCGCTGGAATGGGCAAAAGTTCGGTGTACCGACCGGCTACCCCAAGGCCTTGAAGAAGGAACTGGGTCCCTGGATTCAACGCCATGGTGTCAAGGCCAAGGGCTGGAAATAGGTTGAGCTCCGCTGGACACGCCGGCGTGTCACGACGGCCACGCCGACCCGGCCCCGTCGGCCTGACCTCGTCCACAACGAGCCGAAATCATAAATCTTTTCCGTATAAGAATATTTGGCACCCAGATTGCTAACTGGTGTGATGGCTTCGAGATTTATGCTGTGTCGTTTATATGGTGCCGTCTCGAACCGCATATTATGATGCGCGTGCGCCCGCAATGTCTCAAACCCGGGAGAAGACATGCAACTGATATTTTTTGCCCTGCCGTTGTTCCTTGCAGCCACACCCGCGGTCGTGCCGCAGAACGTGCCGGCCAAGGGAAGACAGGAAGTCATAATCCATATAGCCGAGCCGGGGATGTACCGGATTTCGGCCCGCAGCCCGGAGGGGACGGCCTGCGAGATGGTCGATCACCTGAGGGGGCCGTTTCGCAGCTCGGGCGTGTCCGGCAAGGAAAACTGCGAAATGGATCTGCTGCTCGACTCGGGGGCCTACAAGCTCAGGCTGCGATCCCCGAAGCAGGGCAAGGGCACGACCACGGTGGAGGCTGTGCCTTTCACCGAGCTGAACGCCGAACCGGTCCGGCTCGAGAGCGGTCGCAGCCAAAGCCTCGAACTTCATCCGGGTCGGCAGGCCTCGTACTGGATCAGGATTGACCAACGGCGCTACGTGGTGCTGCGCGCGATAGGGCGTACCGCCGGCGCGGTTCGCCTGTGGCGCGACGGCGAGTGGGTTGAGGAACTCCAGTCGAACGAACAGGAGTTGATGCCGCGCGAGGGCCAAGCGCTTCACGAGTGGCATCTCTCAGGCATGCTCGAGAAGGGCAACTACCGCCTGGTGGTCTACGGCACCAATCCCAAACGCTGGACCAAGGGAGACCAACGCGATTTCATGTTTGTCGCCAACGGCTTCGCCAAGGGGCCGGCAGACGGCACCCTTACCTTCAGCTTTCCCGAGTGGGGCAAGCTTTCATGGGAGGTGAGTCCGGGCAAGCTTGTTGGCGTCATGACTCTAGCCGAGCCGGCATCCGCTGAAAGTTCTCTGACGCTCAGTTCGTTTGCCGACAAGCTCGGCGATCGCCCCGGTAGGTTTGGCGGCAAGTGCTCCATTCCAACCAAGGCGCTGATACCGTCCTGCTCGACCTGGAACTTCGCGGACGGTCGCAACCTGCTGACCGTGAGCGGTCCGCCCGGCACACAAGCCGAACTGATCTGGAGCCGCTACAACGATGGCTATCAAATGGCCGACGGCGACTACGGGCGCATGCGCGAGGCGCTCAGCTTTGAAGCGCCTTCTTCGGGCCGTTACCTGATTTCAGCAACCGATGTGCCCCCGGATAGCGATGCCGCGCCGCTGGCTTGTCAGCTGACGACCCGCCAGGGTCGCTCGACAAAAGTGCTGGCCCGCGATTTTTTACGTCTCGATCGCGAGCATGTCTACGATCGGCGCTTCAACTACAACGGGCGCGAGGAAACCGTCTGGTTCGAAGTGGGTCGCTCGGGCGTCTTTTCGCTCTCGACGGCCGCAGAGCTCAAGAACCGTTGCGTGCTCTACCGCATGGAAGGAGGCCAGCGCAGCATCGTGCACGACAGCGATCCCGGCGCGACGGAGTGTAACGTCGTCGGTCACCTGAGCGAGGGCGCCTACGAGTTGAAGATCTACGGCGGCAAAGAAGGCATCGAGCGGCTGAAAATCGCCTGTGTCATGGACAGCCCCTTCTCGCACGGCAAGGTCCAACCGCAGAAGGTCGACAAATTTTCCTGCATGTTGCCCGGGGTCGACCTGGTTTCCGGAAGGCGTTACACGCTCGAGATCAACCGTCGCGGCGCGGCAAGCGCCCGCGGGCTGGTGCTGCGCCGGATGCCTTTGAGGCTCGACAGATCCCTGCCGCTGGTCGTCGATCCCAAGGGTCAAGTCGAATTGCCGATTGTTGCGGGAGGGCCGCTGGTCGTACGCGCGGCGGGAGGAGGGGAGTTCTCGTGCGCCTGGGGCGGCGACTACCAGGCAAAGGCCCAAGACGGACTCTGCCGTCTGCCCGCGGTTTCCAAGGAGAAGAAAGTCAAAGTCGTAAACGCCGAGGGAAAGCTGCTGGCGATTTCGATCCGGCGCCCTGCACCGCTCGGGCCAATGGGTAGGCTGCCCAAGTACTCGCCCAAGATTCCGAAGCTGCCGCTTCTGGTGCGCGACAAGCGGGTGTTTTACGATTTCGATCGCGGGCAATCACGCTCGATGATTTTCGACGTCGACCGTGCCGGTCTCTACCAGGTGACCACCGAAGGATTGCTGGCTACCGAGTGTCGTTTGCGCACGGCCGTGGTCAGCCGGCTGCTTTCGGGCACCGCCGGCGGTCGCGGGCGCAACTGTCTGATATCCGGTTTCCTCAACCAGGGACGCTACCTGTTGACGGTAGAAACTTCGGGCCGCAGCCGGGGCCGAGCGGCAATTATCCTGACCAGGCGACCGGTCGAGCAGGGCAAGCAGATCAAAGAGGGCCTGGACGTCTTCTTCACCGTCGATGCCGGCGCCCTGGTGCGCCAGGACTTGTCCATCGACAGGAAGGGAAAATACCGCCTTGTGACACGCGGGCAGTTGGTGTCGCTGCAATGTCGCCTGGAGGACGAGCAGGGCTGGCCCGTGGTCGGCGTTCCGACTCCTTGTGATCGGACACTGGAGATGAACGCCGGCGCTTATCGCTGGATGCAGATGCCGCTGACCGTCGAAAGCATGCGCCGTACCGAGTTGCGGCGCATCACCAGGCCGCTTTTGCTGCATGGCGACAAGGTCCATGCCATCGATCTCAACACGCCCTACCGCGCCGAACTTGGTAAAGACGGAAAAGACGAGTTTCGCTTCCGATTGCAGGCCGATCTGAAAGTGGGAATTTCCCTCGATGCCGGCATGCAGGGACGCATCTACAAGCTCGAAGGAAGCAGTCGAAAACTGGTGCAGCCCGTGCCTCCCGGAGCAGGAAATGTGTTGTTGAGTCTTGCGGCCGGCCGCTACGGGCTGGAGACGGAACACAGTCGTGGTGACGTTGCCATCTCCTACAACTTGCAGGTTACCAGCGACATGTTGGCCCCGGGCATCTCAAAGAACGTGCAAGTGCCGACCAGCCAGAAGTTGCGCATGCCGCTGGACGGCGTTCTGCGCCTGAAGACAACCGGGCAGACAGACGTGCGCTGCAGGTTGTTTGATGCCGAAGGTCGGCTGGTTGCCCAGAACGGATCTGTCGGTGCCGATTGGAACTGCCTGATAGCCCGGCCGCTTGCGGCCGGCGACTACCGCCTGGAACTCGAAGCCGAGAACACCATCGGCGGGCCGAGCCTGGTAAAGGTGGTACAGACGGACACTCGCGACCTGGGAGTGCTCTCAGGAAAGCAGAGCCACAAGACTCGCGGCAAGGTGTTGACGGCAAGGCTGCCTGCCGCGAATCCTGGTGAGATCCAGGAACTCGACTTCCGTTCGAAGCTTCCATTCTCGTGCTCGATCGAGAACCAGACCGGCGAAATCCTGCGCGAACAGGATAACGTTCGCCGTTGCCGGATGCTGCTGAACCCGAAAGGTATCACTTATGTCGTGCGCTTGTGGTCGCGAAACTGGTACGCCTCGATAACTTCTTCGGTCATGACCCGAAAGGTGAAACCGCTGAGCGGCGGAAAACTCCAGCGCGGCGAAGCCGGGCTCGTCAAAGTTCCTCGCCCGGGACGTTACGCCACGGGCCGGGGCCTCTTCTGCCTGCCGGCCGAAACCAGCGGTCTGCTCGAAGTCTGCGGTCCGCGAGTCTCACTCGAAGCGGGTGAATGCATTTTTTCAGGCGTTGATCGAAAAGCTTTGAAGTTTAAACTCGAAGAAATTGTTGCCGACCTCGACAGCCCGCTAGCCGGCGCCAGGATGCTCTCCCCTCGCGTTTTTATTCAACGTCAGAAATCTTCCGCCCGGGCCTTGCACTTGCTGCGGGTGGCTCTTCCGTTGGGAGAAACGGCCACGACGGCCTGCCGCATCGAGGGCGGCGCCCACCTGCAGAACCAGAGCGGTTGCTTCGCGGCCGGCGGCCCTGCACGCGAGACGCTGGCCCGCTTCTGGATCTCCGGATCGACCGGGCGACGGGGAAGCGTGTTGGCAAAAGCGGCCGCCGTGCCGGAAAAGGCCCAACTGCTGCGTCCAGGCATGAGCGTAGTAGTCTGGCGCGGGCCGGTCGCCCGCCTTGCGCTTCCCGATCAGATGAGCCGTGTAGAGATTGTGGTCGCGCATGATAGCTGGATTGTACAAACGGATGAAGGCGGGAAAGTCATAGATATGTGTCCGCCGGCGGATAGCCTGAGCTCCTGTTCATTGCGAGCCAAGGGCGGGACGGCTTATATCGCGTCCGACGCTGTCCGAAGAGCCCGGGTGCGCTTGCTGATCGATCCGAGCCCGCCCGACGTCCGGACACTGGTGGGAATCTTCGAAAAACGCCCAGCCAGACCGGGCCGCACAGCTTTGGCATTTACAGCCGCCGACAAATTGCGAACCCTCGCAGTATCAGGTGCGGCGAGTTGCAAGGTCCGCCTTGACAACGGTTCCCTGCTTGACGGCTGTCGCTGCTCGATTCCGGCGGACCAAGCTGGTGAGCTATGGCTGCGCCATACGCTAGAACCTTTGCGGGTTGTACTTTTTGAAGCGGGATCGGAGCTTGCGACCGGCTGGGGCAAACCGGTCGGCGCACAGAGTCCGGAGGCGCTCCCGGAAGCCCGGGCGCTGCCGCTGTCGGGCGCCTCAATGGACAGGCAGCTGCGACTTTCCGCGACCGCGGCCGTTCATATTCGCTCGGATAGCGGCGTTTGCGCGTTGGCTTCCGGCCAGCGCTTGTTGGCCGTGGATGGGAGGGGCAGCGGCTGCGACATCCTGCGCGTGCTGGAAGCGGGCGAGTATGAGTTGCTGGTGCGTTCTTTTGCCGCGCAAGCGCTTGGCGGCACTGTCTACTGGACTGCAGCGGCGCTGGAGACCCTGCACGAAGGCGTCGGGATTGAACGCTGGCTGGCACCTGGTGAGAAAGCCGTCTATTCCTTTTCGGTCGAGTCTGACGGAGAGGTCGGCATCGGACTGCGTGCGGCGGCGGATGTTCTCGAATGTGTTACTTACGATGCCGAGCAGCACAAACTGGGCAGCGGTTGCCTGCAATACATGCGCTTGGCCCGCGGGAAATACACGTTGAGGATCTCGGCTCCCGAAATCGGCAAGGCCGTGGCCTTCCGTCCTGTTATCCTGGGATTATCCGGTTCGAAGACCGCGGTTCCCAAAGACTACCTGCGTGACTTTTTCCGCCGCATTGGAGAGAAGCCATGAAAATCATCATAAGCTCAGTCGTTGCTTGCACTCTGGCGCTGTCGGTTTCCGGGCTGGCTCGAGACTATCGCCCGGCCGATGAGCACCAGCGGCCGGCTTCTTCTGCTGTGACCATTTTACCCGAGAAGTTCCTGCGCGGTTTCGATCCGGTGACGGTCTACTTCAGGCAGGACCGTGCCAAGGGGCCGGCCCACGGTCCGGCCGACAACGGGCGGCGGCTGCTTGCGATCACGCCCGCCTGGCCCGGGGCGTGGTACTGGCTCGATCGCCGCACCTTGCAGTTCAGGCCGGCGGAAAGCTGGCCGGCCCTGGCTCGCTACCAGGTCAAGGCCGCTGGAGCGAGCCGCATTTTAACAACCATGATGTCCGCTCCGCTGTCCATGTCCCCGGCCGCGGGCAGCGATAACTTGAGACCCTTTCGCACTTTTAGTCTGACGTTTTCGCAGGCTCTGAAGATTGAGTCGCTGCGCAAGATGATCTCGATTCAGATTCGTGATCTGCCGGGCCTGGAAAGCGCGAGCCGCAGGCTGGTCGAAGACTTCAACATAGCCGTTCTGCCGAGACGCACGCAGCGCGACCCGGTCGTCTATGCGCTGACCCTGGCCGAACGGGTTCCGGAAGGCAAGCAACTGGTGGTCGTATTGAGTCTGGCACTCGGAGATGAAGGCAAAGTGCTCTGGAAGGGCCGTCTCTCGACCCGGCCCGCCTTTCAGGTCGAATCTATCGCCTGCGGCGACGCGGCCTTGACGATCGGCGGTTCGCTGTCGCTGCCCGCAGAGAGTGCCCTGGCCTGCGGACACTACGGCCAGACACCGCAGATCGTATTTTCGGCCCAGCCCAAGAATTTGACCTTGTCCGCGCTCAAGAAACTGGTTCGTTTGGATCCGGCCGTCGAAGGTCTGGGCTTCCAGCTTTCCGGCCGGCGGGTATTGCTGAGCGGCAAGTTCGTGCCCGAGATTCTTTACCGGCTCAGCCTGCATCAAGCCCCGTTGAAAGATCTGGATGACCGTAGTCTGGAGGGCCCCGGGCGGACGGAGGCATTCTTTTATCTGGGCCACCGGCAGCCCTTCGTGCGCTGGCGCCAGGCGCGCGGCATCCTGGAAGCGCACGGGCCGCGCATGCTGCCTCTGGTCGGTTACGGGGACAGGCGCGCCGATGTGCGCATCTACCGTATCGACCCGTTGCATGCCGGCCTGTGGCCCTTTCCGGGAAGCCCCGTAGTTGTCGATGAAAATTCGGCGCCGCCGTTTCCCGGCGAGGAGCCCGAACGCGGGCAGGACGCGCTCGACTACGTTTCGCCCGGCGAACTGACCAATCACTTGAGATTGCTCGGGTCGCCGCTGATCTCCGAAGTGATCGACCTGCCTCTTTCCGGCAAGGGTGCAACGACCCGTTTTGGATTGGACATCGGCCGTCTGCTTGACAAGCGCCTGGGTCGCAACCGTCCGGGTCACTATCTGGTCGGCTTGCGGCGTCTGAGCGGTCCCGCGCAGAGATCTTATGTCAGGGTTCAGGTCACAAATCTTTCTTTGACCAGCATTGAAGAGCGGCAGCGAGTAGTCTTCTATGTTCGCGCCATCGACACGGCGAAACCGGTATCCGGAGCGCAGGTTGTAGTCGAGGCCATCGATCGGCCGCCCCGGCCGAAGCCGGGCAAGAAGCGTCGATCGCCCCGCAGGGTCTCGGTCACCTTGACTACCGACGCCGACGGCAGGGCGGTGCTCGAAAGGCAGCCCGACTGGAAAAGGCTCTATCGCATCTCGGTTCGCCGGGGCGAGGACGTTCTGGTACTGGATCCCAATGAACCACCACCGCGTTTCGCGAACAACCACTGGTCGCCTTGGGGTCAATGGTTGCACTGGATCGGAGAGCCGAATGTTCCCGAGGCGGTCAACGACAGGTTGCTGGGTTTCGTTTTTACCGAGCGTCCCATCTATCGGCCGGGAGAGAAGGTGTTCATCAAGGGCTACCTGCGTCAGCGCAAGGGCGGTCGACTGCTGAGCCCCGGTGGACCAGGGGATTTCGCGCTCAAGGTCCAGGGACCCGGCGGAAAAGAGTGGCCGCTGCGTGCGACCTTTTCGAAGCTGATGGGCTTTTCGGCTGAGTTTTCCCAGAAGGACGCGCCGACCGGAAATTTTTCGATCACGCTTTATCGCAAAAAGCCCTACCAGGTGGTGACGACGCGCGGCTTCAAGATCGAGGCCTACCGCATACCGACTTTCGAGGTGCGCATCGCCGCCCCTGACAAGGTACGCAATGACGGACCCTTCCGGGCAAAGGCGCTGGCCCGTTACTATGCCGGCGGATCAGTGGCCTCGCGCCCGATTGAATGGAGCGTGACGCGCCGGCCGTACCACTACATGCCGCGCGGGCGCAAGGGGTACATGTTCGCCTCGTCGACGCAATTTTCACGTGGCGGCCGGGCACGTCCTCCCGAGACGCTTCATGAGCAGGGAACGCTTACCGTCAGCGGCGCGCACGAAATAACCGTGAACCCGGCCCTGGACATGGACGGTTCGGCCCGCATTTACCGGATTGAGGCTTCCGTCACCGGGGTGGACAACCAGGTCGTCGGCGCAATGGAAGAAGTCAAGGCCCTGCCGCCCTTCGTGCTGGGCATGCAGCTTAAGCGTTACTACCAGAAGGCTACCAGGATTTCGCCGCGCATCATCGCGGTGGGTATCGACGACAAGCCGAGCCCCGGACAGAAAGTCAAGGTGCGCCTCTACCGGCGCACCTGGCACAGCCATCTTCGGGAAACCGATTTTTCCACCGGCAAGGCCAGCTATGTGACCGAGCAGGAGGACAAAAAGGTTTTCGAGAAAGAAATCGTCAGCGGCAAGAAGCCTGTGACTGCCGAACTGCCGATCGCCAAGGCCGGGGTGTACCTGGTAGAGCTGACGGCCAGGGACAAGCTGGGTCGGGTTCAAACCCTTTCGGCAGATCTTTATGTCGGCGGTAAGGAGGCGCTGGCCTGGAAGAAATCGCGCCAGGGAGTCTTCGAACTGAGCTGCGATAAGAAGAGTTATGCGCCGGGCGATACGGCCAGGTTGATCATCAAGAGCCCTTTCCAGCGGGCGCGGGCGCTGATCGTTCTGCAAGATCCCGGTGGAAATTCGTATTTCTGGAAGAACGTCGAGGGAGGCAAGGCCGGCTTCTCCATACCCATTCGTGCAAGCCACGCTCCAAATCTGCCGGTAAACGTGGTGCTGATGCGCGGACGACTGGGACGGGGAAACGGGAGCGACGAGCGTTACCGGCCCCGGACGCTGGCGGCCAGCCTGGACATCAAGGTCAGACCCACCAGCAACGAGATCAAGCTGGCTATAAAGCATCCCAAGACCGTCAGGCCCGGATCCATCGCCAGGCTCGAGCTGAAGCTCTCTGACGATAATGGCCGGCCGCTGGCGGGCGAGGTGACGCTCTGGCTCGCCGACGAGGCCGTGCTGGCCCTGGCCAACGAGGGACCGCTCGATCCTCTTTCGGCCTTCATTCTTCAAAACAGCCGAAGCATGAGCATCAGGGATACGCGCAACGAGCTGATCGGCCGCTTGCAGGAAGAGGATGAGCCGGCTGGAGACGGCTCCGAGGAGGACGGAAAGGGAAGGCTCTCGGGTCGCAGGAGAGTGAGGAAGAACTTCAAGAGCGTGCCATACTACGCGGCCACGCTCGAGGTGGGACCATCGGGAAAACTGGTCGTGCCGATCAAGATGTCCGACGATCTGACCAATTTCAAGATTCGGGCCGTTGCCGCCTCGGGCATGTCCCGTTTCGGATACAAGAGCTCTTTGATCCACGTGCGACTGCCCTTGCTGGTACAACCCCAGTTGCCGCGCTTCATCCGCCAGGGAGACGAATTCTGGGCCGGAGGCGTGGGTCGCTTGCTGGAAGGGGCAGAGGGAGCCGGAGCGGTGGCCGTGAAAATCGACGGACTGGGCGCCGAAAAGAATTTCGGAAAGAAGATCGAGCTCAAGCGCAATCAAGCCGTCAGTCACTTGTTTCCGGTATCGGCGCACTCGGCCGATCCCACCCGGCCGGGCGAGGTCACGGTAAAAATGGAGGTCGAACGAAAGAAAGACGGCGTGGGAGACGCCTTCGAGGTCAAACTACCAATCTTACCCGACCGCACCGTAGAGCACTTTGCCTATTTCGACACTCTCGCCTCCGGCAAGACGCGGCTCAAGCCTTTTCCTGAAAAGCCGCGAGCCGGGACGGCGGTGCAGGAAATCGAGATCTCGAACGTGCCGGGCGCGCTCGAATTGCTGGCCGCGCTGGACTATCTAGAAAGCTATCCGCACGGTTGCCTCGAACAGAAAATGTCGCGCCTGATGCCCCAGATGGCCATCGGCAAATTGCTTCGCAAGTTGGGGCTCAACGAGCACTACGCGCTGCAAGTCGGCGCGCATGTCAAGCGCCTGCTGGGAGAGATGGACCTCTACCAGACGGACGAGGGTTTTTTCTCGTTCTGGCCCGGCGGAGCCGGCAGCGTTTCTCTAACCGCCCAGGCTGCGCGTTTCATGAACCTGGCGCGCGGGATTGGAATTGACGTTCCTCCTGACATCTTCGGCCGAACGGTTTCCGCCTTGAAGACCTCCTTGAGAAGCGACTTCCGAGCGCTCAGGGCAGGTTATCGTTATAACCAGCAAACGTCGGCAATCCGCGCTTTGGTCGCTGTCGGCGAGCTCGACGAAAGCTATTTGACGGATCTCTACCACCATCGCGGAGACATGGATGTCACCTCGCTGGCCGATTTGGCCATGGCAATGAATCATCGGCCGGTCTTGTTCAAGACAAACCTGGGCGCCTTGCGTGGAGATCTCTGGGACCACGTGGTCTTCAAGCTCTACAAGGGCAAACCTGTCTGCAAGGGTATCCGCTGGTATCGCCGCGGCTGGTATACCGACTACCTGGGATCGCACACATCCACCCTGGCTGCTGTAATCGAAAGCCTGGTAAGCCTCGATCCGGAGAATCCGCGCCTTTCGTTGCTGCGCGACGCACTTCTGGCACAGGCGTCGGCCGAGCGCGGTTTCGGTTCGACATATTCGAGCCGCCGCGCCGCCGAGGCGCTTCTGGCCTATCTGGATCTGGCGCGTCCCGCGAACATCGATGCTCGGGCCAAGCTATCGGGCGGGGGCTCTCTCAGCCTGGACCAGGTACACAAGGTGGCCCGGGCCAGGTTGCTTCTGGATAAACCTCAGACTATCGAGGTCTCGAGCAAAACGGGTCTTGGCTTGTTGGTGCGCTACGACTACTTGCCGGATGTGACCGGCGACCGGGCCGCCGCGGCTCACGCCGGGTTCGTCGTCTCGCGCAGCAACACGATCATTCACAAGGACGGCTCGCCCAATACCCATTTTGATGATCAGCCGGGAAAAGAAGTGCGTCTCAAACTGGGAGATATAGTCGAGATACAGGCGCGCTTGTTGTCGGACAAACAGCGATTCCACGTGGCGCTGGTGGTTCCATTCGCGGCCGGACTCGAGCCCTTGAACCCCGAACTGAAGACCTCGGGTCCCGAGGCGCGCCCTTCCGCGCCCGATTCGCTGCGGGCGGACTATGTGCAGCGAATGGACGACGAGGTGCGCTACTACTTCATCAGGCTGCCAAAGGGATCGCACAGCGTCAACTTCCGCCTGAGAGCGACAAACGAGGGTTCTTTCGTCCATCCACCTCCCTGGGCCGAACAGATGTATCACCAGGAAGTCCGCGGCCGCGGAGACGGCATGCGGGTTGAAGTCAAGGGAGAGCACCAGAAGTGATCCGAACGGGATGGAAGATGAGCGGGACGCGCGCGGCAGAAGCAAGGCACAGACGGTTTGCGTTTCTGGTAGACTGCCTGATGGTGTCTTTGGTCTCTCTGGCCGTTTTCATCTCCTGTCTTGATAGAGAATTGCATGCGCCGCGTGCCAGCGTCCTGGTGCTCGATCGCGCCGGGCGCTATTTGGGAGAAGTGCCGGCCGCCGACGGGGAGATCGGCTACTGGGCGCTGCCGGTGCGGCTTCCTGAGAAAATAATTGCCGCAACCTTGGAGACAGAGGATCGCTACTACTACGAGCACGGCGGAGTGCATCTGCCGTCGGTGCTCAGGGCCCTGTGGCAGGATCTGGCGGCCGGCAGGATCATCTCGGGCGCTTCTACCATCGCCATGCAGGTAGCCAGGATGCAAAACCCGGGCCCGCGCGGCCTGGTAAGAAAGATCAAGGAAGCGGCCGAGGCACAATTTTTGATACACGATTATGGTCACGACAAGGTGCTCAGGCATTATCTGACGATCGCGCCCTACGGCAACCGTATACACGGCATAGTGCGCGCGGCGCGCTACTATTTCGACAAGCCCCCGGAAGATCTGTCATGGCTGCAGGCGGCCTTTTTGGCCGGTTTACCTCAGGCTCCCGGACGCATGGATCCTTACAAGCCGATAGGTCTGTGGCGCGCCGGCAAGCGGGCCCGGCTCATTTTGAATACACTTCGGGCGCGTGGACTCATCGATGAAAGCGAGCTTTCTTGGGCGCTTGGCTCCGACTTGCAACTGGTTCAGAGGCCACAGCGCTTAGAAGATGCCCTGCACGCTGTGCTGCGCATATGCCGGATGGCGCGCTCGCGCAGCGGTCCGATACTCAGATCGACCATCGATCTCGAAATGCAGTCAAAGGTTGCCGGGATCCTGCGTCAGAACTTGTTGCAACTGCGCCAGCGCGGGGCGGGCAATACGGCCGCCATTGTGGTGGACAGCGCGAGCGGCGAGGTGCTGGCCTATACGGGTTCGGCCGACTATTTCGACGACGAGAACCGGGGGGCGATCGACTACGGCGACATAAAGCGTCCGCCGGGCTCGGCTCTCAAGCCGTTTGTTTACGGATTGGCCTTGGCCGCGGGAGATTTTACGGCGGCCAGCGAGCTGCCCGACATCAACGTGGAGTTCGACCGCCAGGGCGGGAGAGTCTACTTGCCGCGCAACATCACTCATACTTACTTGGGGCCGATGCTGTTCAGGGAGGCGCTGGCCAATTCGCGTAACATTCCCGCCTTGAGAGTCCAGGAGGCGGTGGGTGTGGACAACACACTCGACTTCTTCAGGCGCGCCGGCGTCAGCGGTATATCCATGGATCCCGATCGCTACGGCCTGGGATTGGTGCTTGGCAACCTGCATGTCACGCTCGAGGAACTGGTCGGCCTGTATGGAATTTTGGCCAACGACGGCAGAACGCTCGATCTGCGCTGGTTCCTGGACGACGGGCCGCTGTCCACAAGACGCCTGTTGCCGCCCGGCGTGGCGCGACTGATCACCAATATCCTGTCCGATCCCCTGGCGCGCATGCCGAGTTTTCCCCGTGGCAACGCGCTCGAGTTCGATTACGCTGTGGCGGCCAAGACCGGCACCAGCCAGGGCTACCGGGACGCCTGGGCGCTGGGCTTCTCAGACAGGTTGCTGGTAGGCGTATGGCTAGGCAACCACGATTGGCGTCGCATGAATCACCTGGGCGGTCTCTACGGAGCTGGCCAGGCCATGCACGACATCATGGACCGGGTCATGCGGCATTACCGGCCTTACCGCACCTTGCTGGCCGAGTTTCCTCCGCCCGCCGATTATCTGGCGCGGACGATTTGTCCGCTGTCCGGCAAGCTGGCGACGGCGAGCTGTCCTCGAAGGCTACTCGAGTACTTTGTTCCCGGCAGCGAGCCTTACGAAGATTGCCCCTATCATCACCTGGTGAAGATAGACAAGCGCAACGGCTTGCTGGCCGGCGTCGGGCAAAACAGCTGCCCGAAGGTCTTTGTCAAGCAGATGGTCATGCCCAGCCTGCCCGAGCGTTACGAGCCATGGGCCCGCGCTCAACACATAGAACTCGCGCCGCGCGAACTGAGCCCGTTGTGCGGCTTGTCCGCCGGGACACTCGCGCAAGATGACCCGCCCAAAGTAGTCATAGAAGAGCCGCGCAACAACGCCCGCTACCTGTGGGATCCGGACACCCCGGCCGAGTTTTCCACCCTGCGCCTGGCGGCCAGCGTGCATCCACGCGGCGAAGAGATAGTCTGGCTGGTGGACGGCGTGCCGGTTGCCAAAGTAGGTTACCCTTATGAATATCGCTGGTCGCTCACCAAGGGCCGCCACGTCATAGAAGCCTCGCTGGCTCATCGCCCGATCTCCTCGAAACCGATTACGGTGACCGTCGCAGACTGAGAAACGTTGATTTGATTCCTGTGAACTCCCGGTGGCACCTTGTGTTTCAGGTGTTGACCTGGCAGGATAGCAACAGTGATTGTGAGCTTTTGCCGAATTTTTACAGTGAGAGTGAAACCATGTGCATTCCAAGATCAGCCGGGAATCATCTGGAACCTTCCTTCCGGGATCGTTTCTGTCAGTGGATTGGCGGATTGGTTCTGGTAAGCGGACTGTTGTTTGGAGGGGGCGCCAGGGCCGACACCACGGTGGGCGGGGATATCACAGCCAGCGCAACCTGGACCCTGGCGGACAGCCCATTTGTGGTCGACAGTTCCATCCTGATCCTGAACGGGGCCCGGTTGACCATCGAAGCGGGCGTCACTGTGCGTTTCAACGACAACACCGGCATGAGCGTGGGTCACCCGATCGATGACGCCAGTGCGAGTTATCGCGGCAACTTGACCGTGAACGGCACGGCTGAATTGCCGGTGACCTTCACTTCATCCTCGGGCAGCGCCGATGGCTGGGCCGGACTGGTCTTCGGACCACGCTCGGACGACTACAGTTCGTCCAGCCTGAATTACTTGATCGTGCAGCATGCCGGTCAGACCAATCCGGTGGGGGACAACGCCGGAGTGACCCTTAATTACACTGGCAGCAGCATCAGCCTGACCGATGTAAGCATCTCACAATGTGGCGGCAGCGGCATCTCGATCCACTATTCCAGTCTGTCGTTGAGCGGTGCAGAGATAGCGGGCAACGGCGCCGAAGGAATCATGGCCGAAAGCGCCAGCCTGCAACTGGATGGGGTGCGTGTTACCGGCAACCAGGCGAGCGGTCTGGTCCTTTCCGACAGCGGCGGGCAGGTTCTAAACTGCGAAATCCAGGACAATACCGGCTTCGGCATCGACATGCCCGGCAGTGCTCTGACGATACAAGACAACACGATTTCCGGAAACGGTGATTACGCCATTTTCTACGATGTCTACGGAGCCGAGACGGTGATCGCAGGCAACCACCTGGCCGACAACGCCCATCCCGGCATCGCCAGCCCGGGCGGGCAGCTTTCCGGCAATCACATCTGGTACAGTCAGGAGGGCGAAATCAGCCACACGATATTGACCGATCCGGTCCGAGTAGAGAACGGCCGCCGATTGACCGTCGAATCCGGCCTGACGGTTCGGTTTTCAAGTGAAACCGGGCTGTACATCGCCCATCCCTCCAGCGACGGCGGCAATTCCTATCGGGGCAATCTTACGGTCAACGGCACTGCCGAACAACCGGTCGTGTTTACCGCTTTGAACGAGACAGTCGGCGGATGGCCGGGCATGATTTTCGGGCCGCGGTCCGACGATTATTCGTCCTCGCAGGTAAGTCACCTGGTGATCGAAAAGGCCGGCCAGATTAGCCTGCTGGGCGAGCAGGCGGCCCTGGCGCTCAATTACACCGGCTCATCCGGCAGCCTGGTGTTTACAGACCTGAACATACAGGACAGTGCTGGTCATGGCGTGTGGGCAACCGGCTCCAACCTGACTCTGGACGGGACGACCAGCATCGGCGGGTCGGGTCTGGATGGCTTGCATGCGGTCCAATCCGTCGTCGACCTTCAAGGCGCCAGAATCGAATCCAGTCTGGGCGATGGAATAGATCTGGCCGATACGGAAGGAACGGTATACGGGTGTGTCATTTCCGATAGCGGGGAGATGGGCATCAGGCTGGCGGGGACGGTCGCGGTTTCCGGCAATACCATCGGCCGCAGCGGCGCCTATGGTATTCACTACGATTTGGGTGCGGGTTCGCCCGGCGTGAACGACAACCTGCTCCAGGAAAACGACTTCCCCGGCGTCGCGATGGTGGGAGGACTTCTGTCGGCAAACCATGTCCTGGCCCCCCAGTTGGGTGAACCCATGACCACCGTGCTGGGTGCTCCCATCGGCATCCAGAACAGTCGCGAACTCGTAGTGCAGGCTGGCGCACGGGTGCTTTTCGACTCTGGCACTGGAATCTGGGTGGCCCATCCGACAAATGACGGTTCTTCCAGTTATCGGGGATCTCTGCGGGTGATGGGTACCTGCCAGGCCCCGGTCGTGTTTGACGCATTGTCGGGTTTACCGGGCGGCTGGCAGGGCATCCATTTCGGTCCGCGAAGCGACGATTACGTACAATCGGATCTGGCTTACCTGGTCGTGGCCAACGCGGGTGAGGTGAATCCGGTCACCGGCGTAACGGCAGGCGTTTCATTGTCCAATGCCTCTGTCACCGGGCACAACCTGACCATTGCCCATTGCGCCGGCAGCTGCATCGTGAGCGCTACTTCCAGCCCGGATCTGATCAACACCCTCGTGGCACACTGCGCGGCGCACGGCCTCTGGGCGGAAAATTCAGCAGCGACCTGCGGGCATTGTGACAGCTTTGGCAACTCGGACGGCGACCTGGGCTGGGACATGGGGGATGCCGGCCTGGCGGTCGACCCGCTGTTCGCGGCGGCGGACGAGGGGGACTATCGCCTGTTGCTGGGCTCAGGCTGTATCGATGCCGGTACGAACCCCGGCGATCTGGATTTCGAGGGCCTGGCGCCGGACATGGGTGCTTTCGAGTTCGGCACACCGGCCGGGACGCCGCCCGACATGGATGCCGATGGCCATGCAAACGATTCCGACAATTGTGCCGGGCTGGCCAACCCGGACCAGGCGGACATGGACGAGGACGGCGTCGGAGATGTTTGCGACAACTGTCCGGCGACCGCCAATGCCGATCAGGCGGACGAAGACGAAGACGGCCAGGGTGATGCCTGCGAACCTTGTCCGGCCGGGATGTATGGGGCGGATTGCACGGGTGTGTGCGCCTGCCAAAACGGCGGTTCGTGTGACGAGGGCCGGGAAGGCGACGGCAGTTGCAGTTGCGAATTGGGTTGGGAAGGGACGACTTGTGATAGCGACATCGACGAATGTGAACTGGGAACCCACAACTGTCACGAGCTGGCCGACTGCACCAACACGCCGGGTGGCTTCCTGTGTACCTGCCTGGATGGGCTGATCGGCGATGGAGAGAGTTGTGCTTACGATTGCGACAATCTCGATTGCGACGACGGCCTGCTGTGTACCGATGATAGCTGCGATACCCAAACAGGCTGCCTGCATCAGAACAACCAGGCCAGTTGTGACGATGGGGATGCGTGTACGACGAACGACCGCTGCACAAATGGGGTGTGCCAGGGCGAGCCTATCGAATGCGAAGGTGACCCTGGCAAAGATCTGGACAGCGGCGGTTGTGCTTGCGGTTCGGCGTTCGGCTCGTCCGCCGCTGTGTGGATGTGGTTCTTTCTGGTGGTTGCCGGATGCCGTCGACGGGTCAGGCTTTGAAACCGATCACGGTGACCGTCGCAGACTGAGAAACGTTGAACATCTATAGCCTGCTGATAGCGCGAAATGCTCGCTGTAAATGGAGTCTTGTCAACAATTCCTATAGAGTTGACTGGTACGGCGACCCATTGTAGTGGAATAAAGGGTCAGATACCGACATATGACGCTCAATATCTTTGCTTTTTCAAAGTGAGGGATGACATCTATTATAGACACTGTCTATAAAGGGAAGGGGTGGTAAGATTGTCATTCACGATCAGGACAGGAATGCTGGTTTTGGTCTCGCTGATTTGTTCGGCCTGCTGCAAGTCGATCTACTGCCGGGTGCGCGAGGCATCGAGGCGCGAACTCCAGTGTGATAGCGGGAAACTGCAGTTCGAGGATATCACCGCTAAAGTGAAGAAGATGCGCCAGGCAGACCCGGACGACCGGCAATACCGAAAGGTAATAGGCTGCACCCGCGAAGCTTTTTACGAGTGCAACCCGGCCGACAAGACCGCACTGGATGTGGAAACATACCGGGCCGAAGCCCATCCCCAGCGCAAAATGGGGGACTTCTTCTGGCGCTGCTGGCAGATTCCCGACCCGTTCAGTTCGCCACCCAAACCAATCGACGGCCATCCCGAAGAAAAAAGTCCTTGACCTCGACCGTCTATGGATCTCAAAAGAGTGCATTCGTGAAGCAGAGTTGATCTGCTAATCTTAAAGGAGGGAATTATGAAAAAGTTCATCACCGTCATTCTCGCAGTCATCTTTACCAGTTCGATGGCCTTGGCCGCCGTGACGGTCAGGTACCACAACGGCGATTCGAAGGACTACGAGTGGGAGGCTGTTTGCCACGGAAGCCACTACAAGGTCAAGTTCAGCCACAGCACAACTTCCTCGACCACCATTCAGGGATCCAGCCCATGCACAGTGAAGACCCCCGCCGGCGACGTGGTGCTCAAGGGCGGCGAGAATATCGATATCAAGAACGGTAAGATCACCGTCAAGTAGTATCACTTACTCAAGTTACACAGGCTGCGTTTTACTCTCCATCTTCGTAGCACGCAGAGAATTTTCGAGCGCCGCATCCAGGTGTTCGAAGAAGAAACGGTAGCCGGCCTGCTGGATACGCCGGCAATCGGCGCGTGCGCCGCCCGAGGCGAAGTCGGCCGCCTGGCCGATGAAGGGTTTGATCAGAGAAACCGGGTAACGCATGAAATTTGGGCGTCGCAGCACGCGGGCCAGGTCCGCCGCGAACTCGCGCATGCTTATCGGCCGGGGCGCCGCGGCATTGTAAGCTCCCTGCATGCTATCGTTGCACAGCGCCATTACGAAGATGCGGGCGATGTCCTCGAGATGTATCCAGTTGATCCAGCCGTCGGGACGTCCCAGCCAGCCCCCCAGTCCCAGGCGGAACAGGGGCAGCATCGCCTTGAGCGCACCGGCCCGTTTGCTGAGAACTATGCCGATCCTGATTTGCACGTCCCTGACGCCGGCCGCCGCAACCTTGCGCGCCTCGTCCTCCCAGCCGACGCAGATTCTGGCCAGCAGATCGTCGGCCGCCTTCGTATTTTCATCGGCGGTCAAGTGCGTCTCGAGCCCGTAGATGCCGACGGCCGAGGCCGAGACGAAGGCCCGCGGTCTGGGCTGGGACTCTGCAACGGCTTCGACCAACTGGCGCGTGCCTAGGACCCGACTTTGCTCCATCTTGCGTTTGAACTCCTTGGACCAGCGCCGCGCAAACAAAGGGGTTCCCGCCAGGTGCAAGAGCGCATCGGCCTGGGGAACGAATTTCTTCCAGGCGTCATCGGCCGGCCTGTCGAAATCCCAGGTTGCGTACTTTACCTGTTCGCCGAATATGCGCCTGGTCGCTTCGACGTTTCTTGCAAAGACGATCACACGGGCTCCCTGCTCGATCAGGATTCGAACGATCCGCGATCCGATCAAACCGGTCGCCCCGGTCACGATCACGCTGCGGCCGGCCGCCCCTCCGCCGGTCGGGGTCGTCCCGAGTGCCTGGCCGATCAGACGGTGGCGATACTCGAAGATCTTCTTCAAGCGCCGGACGACAAATGGCCTGAAGGCAAATAGCAAAGGATGGCTGAGCTCGATACGGTCGCTCAACAGCGTCGCCGGTTGATCGATCCAGCCTCCCGGGATGAAGTGATGTTCATGCCGCCAGCTTGAGAAAAGTCCCTTGACCTGTTGATCGACGAACAGGCGGTTCTTCTCATATTGGGTGTGTTGCATCTCGAAGGCGAATTTCAAAAAGGAAAAGGGGACTACGAACCTGACCCGCTCTTCGGACGGTCTCAGGGTCGAGGCGCTAGAGACGATTTCGATCTTGGTATCGGGAGGCAAGAGCTTCTCGAATGCATCCGGGCGTTCATGAAAAGCAAACAGCGCCTCGGGCGGCGCCGAGTAGAATGTTTCCTTGACGAAGCGGGTCTTCATTGTCGAGCCTCACTCACGGCGCCGCGGCTGAAAAATACGAAAACCAGAAGAACCGCCCAGCCGAGTACGGCGACCGCCGAGAAGATCGCCGAAAACTCGCCCAGCGGCGAAAGAACCAACACGATGATCCAGTGCAATCCGATGAACAGCGCCGAGTTGAGACGGATGGGAAAGTCGCCGAATCGAATGATGATCAGCAGCCCGCTCAGGTTCCAGCCGTAAAGTGAGATGGTGGCATGCAGCGCGAGCAGGAATGTGCTCATGTCTTCTATGAGTGGGCTGTAGTAGCGCAGAATGTACAGCACCCCGCTTACCGCTGTCAGCAGCAGAAAAGACATGCCCGAGATCAGAAAGGCTTTCTGCTGCACCCGCGGGGCCCTGACTATGAAAAGGGCGAAGATGGTCGCCACCGTGATTGTCAGCGTCACGGAGGCAATGATTTCTCCGAAATACCAGCCGCCGATGATGAAAACGAAAAAGATGATCACACCCAGGTTTACAAGCCAGAAAGCGGCCGTACTGACAGCCGCGGCCGGGCTGCCCCTCTCCGCGCGCAAGAAGCGAAACATCAGAGACATGGTCACCAGCGATATTGGAAAGGAATAGCCCAAAAAGAAAATGTCGATTGTCAACTTGGAATAGCGCAACCAGCCCAGATACTGGTTGTTGGCGATGACCAGCGAGGCGATGACTATGGCCAGGCTCAGACACAGCAGCGATGCCTGTTCAAATTTCTCGGCAACGCTGGAATTGCTGCTGAAAAATCCCCATGGCCAGAAACCGAAGCGCTTGATACGCACCGACTCTACCAGAATGGCCAGGGGCAAAGACAAAACCAGAGTGGCTATAAACCAGTTCACGGAAGCGCAGGCTGCGTAGAGCAATGAGAGTATGAAAAAAACTCGGGCACGCGCCGACAGCCTGCCGGTGCCGCCGGAATAAAACAGGATCAGTGTGCCTCCGCTACACAGGTTGAACAAGAAGATGTGCAGACGATCAAACGAGACACCTGAATCGGGCCACACAGAGTTAACAAAGCCGCAACCGAAGGCAAGCAGCATGGTCGATCCGAGGGCAATGCGCTCAGCACGTCTCACGTCTCTAAGACTCCTGTACGTTTGGACCCCGGCAAGATACTTACCATCTGGATGCAGAGCGCGCAATCTGGAGTACAGTGAACTTGACTTCCGGCGCTTACGGGTTACCAATACGACGATGAACGTTTCCCGGAACGGATTGCTGCTCATGGCAACCGCCGCGTTGCTGTTTTCGATCATGTCGGCGCTGGCCAAGTACGCTTGCGTGACGCTGCCGTCCTCTGAGGTTGTCTTTTATCGCGGCCTGATCGCCACCCTGGGTCTGCTTGCAATCCACTTTTCGCGATCAGGGCGCGGCCCGCTGCTGGGGCACCAGCGCGGCAAGCTGTTGTTGCGCGGGTTGTTCGGATCCGCGGCGCTGCTGCTGTATTTCTATTCGCTTTCCGGGCTGGCTGTCGCGGACGCTCTTCTTCTGAATCAGTGCTCGCCGTTGTTCGTGCTGTTTTTAGCGGTGCCTTTCCTTGGCGAATCAATCCGCCCGGTTCAGTACTGTTTAGCCGCACTGGCGCTGGCGGGAGCTGTGCTTGTCATCCGGCCGGATCTCGAAGTGCTCAACTGGTACGGCCTGTCCGCTTTCGGTTCGGCTGCACTGGCCGGCTCGGCCTACGTGTGCGTGCGCAAGATCACCCGCAGCGAGCAGGCACACGTTGTGGTTCTCTATTTCTCGGTCATTTCCATGGCAAGCGCGATTCCATTAATGTTGCCTGACTATGCCTGGCCCGACGGATCGACCTGGCTTGCGTTGGCGGCCATCGGAGTGCTCTCGGTAGCCGCCCAACTGCTGCTTACCTCTGCCTATCGTTACGACCGCGCCGGGAGAGTGGCCATGGCGGGTTACCTGGGCCCGGTGTTCGCGGCCTTGTGGGACGCGTTGTTCTGGGACCGCCTTCCAGGCTGGATGACCATGCTGGGCGCGGCGCTGATCATCGGCTCGCTTATTTTACTGCATCGCAGCGGCACACCTGTCACACATCGCGAATGACGTTGCGGTGCGGTCCGAGCGAAAGGATCGTATCGTTTCCCTCGCGGTAGGCTGCCAGGCCTTCGAGATAGTCCGGCCAGCCCAGGGCGCGGTCGTCGATCTCGAGGAAGAAGTGCCGCAAGAGCAGTACGTTCCAGTCATGGCTGATGTTGACGGTCAGGCCAGGCATCCCGCCGACCAGTTGACCAAGCAGGATCTCGAGTTGCTGGCGGGCAGCCGCTTCCGGCTCTACTGCAAGGCCTACAGGAAGTTTGCCCGCAAACCAGTCGCGCACAAAGCCCCCGGCGCCGGTAGCCAGCACCCTCTTCATGACGGATTCCCAGTCGTTCATGTATGGACCGCCGAGTTCGAATTTCGAGCCCAATACCCGGGAAACGACTCCGGCAGCGCGAGCACCGTTGGCGATCTCCTCGGCTGTTTGGCGACAGCGTGGAACCGGGCTGTGGAACAGAGTCAGGTCGGCGAAGCGGGACATTTTCGCGCCCAGGCCGCGGGCCGCGGCCCGGCCGTCTTCGGTCAACAATGCTTCCAGTGTGTCATTGACGCTCTCTATCGGAAAACGTTCGGCGTGGCGGGCGAGAACCGCCACCGGCCGGTCGCCAGGCAGATCGTCGAGCATCAAATCGAGAATCACGGCTTCATTTCTTTCTTTTCTTGCGCCGGGCCTTCTTGAGCATTTCTTTAAGAGGCAATCGGCTCGTGTTCTCGTCCCCGGCGCCGAAGCGAACTACCTTGCCGTCCTTGTCGCTCAATGTGACTTCCTCGCGAAGTTGCTCTTGCCATTCCTCTCCCCGCACGATCTCGAAACCGCCTTGCGCGGCGGTCTCTTTCTCTTCCACCGGAGCATCGGCGGAAAGCAGCCACTCGCGGACACTGCGCTCGCCTACGGCAAGATCCAGCTTGTCGCGGCAGGCGTTGATGCCCTTGAGACTGGCCAGCAAGGCCTCCTGTCCGGCCCGGCGGATGATCTTGGCCACAAGCATCAGGCTGATCTGGTAATCGAGGCTGCGTTGCCGAAGCGAAATGCCCGGCATGTGCCAGCGCATCTCGAGCTTGGCAACCTCTTCGGCGCTGATCATGATGTTGTGTCGCGGGCGCAGTCCCTCGAACCACTGGGCCAGTCCCTCGTGCAACCAGCTCGGGCAGCTTCTGCCGGCTACCTTGTCGATGAAGAAGTGCGTCAACTCGTGTGTCAGGGTGCGCTCGAGTCGCTTGTTGTCGCTGAGTTGCTGAAGGGTCTGGGCCGGCTGGGTGATGATACCGTAGCGTGACGAGAAGACGGCCAAAGTGTACGGTCCGCGGCCGGTTCTCTTCGCAAAGCTCTCCATGCTCTCGGTTATCAAAAGCCCGACCAGGCGCCGCCCGTCCAGCTTGACACCGAAGAGCGGGGCTAACTCGTGCACCTTTTTACAGACTATTCCGGCGACCATTCCGGCCGCCTCGTCGCCCAGCGGGGGAAAGGGATCTTCCATGACCGTGTGCACTTCGTCGCATTCGCTCAGGTCGAAGCCGGCCGCCAAAACCTGCGAACGGCCTCCGGAAAGAAAGGCCATGACGAGAAACGACAAAAACAAAAAATGACGAATAAAGTTCTTCCTCATGGCAAGCATCATTTTAGCACGGGAAGGTAAATAGAAAAGGACGTTCCCTTGCCGTCTTTTCCTTCTCCGACCTTGATGAACCCGCCGTGCCCGTCGACGATATTGGCTGAAATGGACAATCCCAGACCCGTACCGCCTTTCTTGGTCGAGTAGAACGGGTCAAACACGCGCTCTCGTGACTCTCTCGGAATGCCCGTACCGGTATCGATGACGTCGATCACCCGGTATTCCTTGCTGCCCACTGTCTCCGACCTGATTCCAAGGCGAACCCGGCCGCCGTTCGGCATTGCATCGGAGGCGTTGATGACCAGGTTGACGAGAACCTGGGTGAGTTGGTCGCGATCGCCATCGATAAACAACGAATTCCGTTTGATCTCTGCGACAATTTCGACGGAATTCTTGCGCGCCTGCGGCTCCACCAAATCGACGACATGCATCACCAGTTCTCCGAGATCGATTCGTGAAACCATGAAGCCGTTCGGTCGCGCGAAGAAAAGAAAACGGTCGAGCGTTTGCCCGAGTCGATCGAGTTCCTTGCTCTGGATCTCGACCAGCTTCCTGCGAGGGGAGTCTTCGGGTATCTCGTCCGCGATTGCCTCGGCGGCTCCCTTGATCGATGCCAGCGGGTTCTTGATCTCATGGGCGATCCCGGCGGTCAACTCTCCGAGCGCCTTGAGCTTGCCTGCCCTGATCAGCTGTTCTTCGAGAAGCTTTTTCTCGTCCAGCGTGTTTGCAAGTCTTTTGGCGATCGATTCCTGGCGAAGACGCTCGCTGTGCTCGCGCTGCGCCAAATAACCGGTGATCAGAGCGACGATGTTGTAAAGCACGATCTCCAGAACTTTTTCTATTGAAGCCGCCGGATCATGCTCGAAATAATGGGTAAACGCATGAGGCGCGTAAGCCAGCGACGCAAGTAGCGAGGCGGACAAACCTCCCTTGATTCCATAGCTGAATGCTCCCAGCACAATCGGGATGTAATACAGGCGCCTGAAGATGTCGTGCAGCCAGTGCTGGCTGGCTCCGGTCGAATAATGAAAACAGGTAATCAGCGCTATCGGGATCCATAACATGAGCCAGGCGCGAGGTCTGATGAACCAGATCCTGCTCGTGTCCTTGCGCTCGGCCGTATTGCGCATGCCCGCGGTCCTCACTTGTCGATGGGTATCTTGTACTTCTCTATCCGGTACAGAAGTACATGGCGTGGAATCTGCAAGAAGCGCGCCGTCTTGGACTGGTTGTAACCGTTCTTCTTCAGAGCAGCTGCGATAATCTGCTTCTGCAGGTCATCCAGTGAGGCTCCGGCGGACGAAATTACGAGCTGAATATCTCCATCCCCCTCGACGGTATTTGCACTCTCTGCCGCATCGCCGCCGGATCCGGATATCAAGAAATCCGGCAGTTGAGCGGCGTTCAACTCTTCGCCGTCCGCAAGCAGCACCAGCCGTTGGCATACATTGTCCAACTCGCGAACGTTGCCAGGCCAGGCATAGGATTCCAGTTTTTCGATCAGCTCCTTTGTGAACCTGTGCTTGCCGCCACGGCCGTGCATTGCGACGAAGTGACCGGCGAGCAGGGCTATGTCTTCCTTGCGAAGTCGAAGCGGCGGTATCACGATCGGCACGACGTTCAGCCTGAAGTACAAGTCTTCGCGGAAAATCCCCTGGCTGACCGCCTTCTCGATGTCCCGGTTGGTCGCCGCTATGACGCGAACGTCCACTCCAATCGGCTTCTCACCGCCGACCAGGTCCACCGTATGTTCCTGGAGCACCCTCAGCAGGCGCGGCTGAAGCTCAGCCGGCAGTTCTCCGATTTCGTCGAGGAAGATGGTACCGCCCGAAGCCTGCTGGAATTTGCCCTTGTGATCCCGCGTCGCGCCGGTGAAAGCTCCCTTAACGTGCCCGAACAATTCGCTCTCTAAAAGGTCCTTTGGCATCGCGGCGCAATTCACGGGTACAAACGGCCCGTTCGACCGTTCGCTTCTGAAGTGGATCCTGCGCGCTAAAATCTCCTTTCCCGTGCCGCTTTCTCCACGAAGCAGTACTGTGGAATTCGAGGGCGCAACTCTCTGGGCAAGGTCGACGACCCGCTCCATGGCTGCCGATTGGTAGACCAGTTCTCCGCTTTTCGACGGTTTGCGGCCTTCGAGCTCTCTCAGCCTGGCCTTGAGCTCGATATGCTCGAAGGCCCTTTGCACTACCAGTTTGAAATGCTCTCTGCTGGTCGGCTTTGGAATGAAATCGAAGGCGCCCGCTTTCATGGCGCGAACCGCAGTTTCGATGTCACCGAAGGCGGTGATTACGATGACGGCCGTGCCGGGAGATCGTTTGAGCACCTCTTTGAGCAAGGTAAGCCCGTCCATTTCCGGCATCTTCAGATCGGTCAGTACGACGGAGTGCAATTTCTCCTGAAACAGACCAAGGCCCTGCTTACCGTCGGATGCGACTTCGACATCATAGCCCTCTTCGGCGAGGTGAAATCTGAGCACTTCGCGAAAGCTGTCGTCGTCATCGATCAGCAATATTGACTTGGCCATCGGCGATACTCCCGGAGAATCATGTTGTCGGTTTTCTGTCTTCATGTCATCACAGATATCGAACAAGTCTGTCAAATGGTTTATTCGGCCAGGTCGTGCCGGTGCACCCGGCGTTTCCAGATCATGTAGATCGCCGGCAGGATGATCAGAGTCAGAACGGTCGAGGAGATCAGGCCTCCAACCATGGGAGCCGCGATTCTTTTCATTATCCTGGTGCCGGTTCCGGTGCCGAACATGACGGGCAGCAGGCCGATCAGTGTGGTCGCAACGGTCATCAGTTTCGGCCGGACGCGGTCGACGGCGCCCTCGCTGATGATCTGTTTCAAGTCGGATACTCGTTTGAGACGCCCCTCCGTTCGCCAGCGTTTATAGGTTTCGTCCAGATAAACCAGCATGACCACGCCGGTCTCCGTTGCCAGACCTGCGAGCGCAATAAACCCCACGGCCACGGCGACCGACAGGTTGTATCCGCTGAAGAACATCAGCCAGACACCCCCGACTAGCGCAAACGGCAGGGTCAGCATGACGATAATTGTCTCAGTGGCGTTTCTGAAGTGCAGAAAAAGAAGCAGGAAAATAATAGCCAAGATCAGCGGAACAACGACAGACAATCGCTTCTTTGCCCTCTCCATGTACTCGTACTGCCCGGACCAGACTATGGACACACCCTCCGGTAAATTGACCTGACTGCGGACTGCTTCACGGGCCTTTTTTACATATCCACCGACATCGGAGCCCGTCAAGTCGACATATATCCAGGCCGTGCGCCTCGCGTTTTCGCTCTTGATGGCCGGTGCGCCCTTGACTACCTTGATATCGGCCACCTGCGCCAACGGCACGGCATGGCCCATGGGTGTCTGCACCGCGATCCGTTTGAGCTTCGACAGGCTGGAGCGTAGTTCACTCGGATAGCGAACATTGATCGGATAGCGCTCCAGCCCTTCGACCGTCCAGCTAACATTCATTCCGCCGATGGCTGAACTGACGACGTCCTGCACGTCGGCGACGGTCAGGCCGAAGCGCGCCGCGTCCCGCCGGCGAACCTGAATATCGATGAAGTTGCCGCCGACCACTCTCTCCGAATAGACAGAGAGCGTGCCGTCAAGATCCTTCAAGACGGCCTCAATTTTTTGGCCGATCTTTGAAAGTTGTTTGAGATCTGAACCCATCAGCTTGACTCCAACCGGCGTCTTTATTCCGGTTGCCAACATGTCGATGCGCGTCTTGATCGGCATGGTCCAGGCGTTGGTCAAACCGGGGAACTGAACCATGCTGTCCAGTTCCCTGGTGATGTCCTCGATGGTCTTGCCCTTGGGCCACTGATCCTTTGGTTTGAGAATGATCGTGGTCTCGATCATCGAAAGCGGCGCCGGGTCGGTTGCCGTCTCCGCCCGCCCAATCTTGCCCAGCACGTGTGCCACCTGTGGATGCCTGGCGATGATCTTGTCGGTTTGTTGCAGAAGCTCCTTGGCCTTGGTGATGCTGATGCCTGGCGGCGTGGTCGGCATGTAGAGCAGATCACCCTCGTTCAGGGGAGGCATGAATTCGCTTCCCAAGCTGGAATAAGGAAACCAGGTGGCCGCCAGAATCACAACCGCCGCCAAGACCGTCGTCTTCGGGAAACGAAGCACGACCCGGATGACCGGATGGTAGGCCCAAATGAAGAACCTGCTGATGGGATTCTTTTTTTCGGATATCACCTTGCCGCGAACGAAGTAGAACATCAGCACCGGAATGATAGTGATGGCCAGCAGCGCTGATGCCGCCATGGCAAAGGTCTTGGTGTAGGCCAGGGGGGCAAACAGCCGCCCTTCTTGTTGCTCGAGGGTAAACACGGGCAAAAAGCTCACGGTCACGATGACCAGCGAGAAGAACAGGGCCGGGCCGACCTCCTTGGCCGACTTGATTACCAGATCAAGCTGAGACAGCCCCTTGTCGCGCTCTTTATGCTTGTGAAGGTTCTCCACCATGACCACCGAGGCGTCCACCATGACCCCGATGGCAATGGCGATTCCTCCCAGGCTCATGATGTTTGCATTGATCCTGAGTATCTTCATGACTATGAAGGCCACCAGGATTCCGACAGGCAGCGTGAACAAAGCCACAAAAGCCGATCGGAAATGCAGCAGGAACAGGATTATGACAAGCGCGACAACGATCATCTCCTCACTGAGCTTGTTCTTTAAAGTGTCGATTGCCCGCAGTATCAAGTTGGAACGGTCGTAGGAGGTGTGGATTTTAACCCCTTCGGGAAGCCCGGACTTGAGTTCTTCCAGACGTTTTTTAACCCGTTTGATTACCTCCAGGGCGTTTTCGCCGAAGCGGATTACCACGATGCCCGCAACGGCTTCGCCTTTGCCGTCCAGCTCGATGATGCCGCGGCGTATATCGGGCCCGAGATGGATGTCGGCGACCTGGGCGAGCATGATAGGAGTGTGGGTCCGCCCGTCCACCCCGACCGGCACGTTTTTGAGGTCTTCTATCGAAGAGATGTAGCCCTTGCCGCGCACCATGAACTCCGTCTCTCCCATTTCAACCAGGCGGCCGCCTACATCGATGTTCGAACGCTTGATTGCCTTGTTCACGGTGGTTAAAGAAAGGCCGTAGGCACGCAGTTTCTCCGGATCGACTTCGACCTGGTACTGCTTGACATAACCGCCGGCCGAGGCCACTTCGGCCACGCCCGGCAAGCTCATCAGCGCATAACGCAAGTACCAGTCCTGAATTGATCGAAGCTGGGCCAGGTCGTGCCGATCCGAAGTGAGTGAATACATGTACACCCATCCAACCCCGGTTGCGTCCGGGCCGAGTTGGGGCGTCACCCCTTGTGGCAAACGGCCCTGGACGAAGTTCAGGTACTCGAGCACCCGCGAGCGTGCCCAGTAGAGATCCGTGCCGTCATCGAAAATGATGTAGACCATCGAGTATCCGAAAAAGGAGTAGCCCCGCACCGTCCTGGCATAGGGCACGGACAGCATGGCGGTGGTGAGCGGATAAGTGACCTGGTCTTCGACCACTTGCGGCGCCTGGCCGGGATACTCGCTGAAAATGATTACCTGAACGTCGGACAGGTCGGGAATGGCGTCGACAGGCGTATTGAACATCGCCCAGATGCCCACGGCAATCACGATGGCGGTGACGGCAATCACTATAAACCGATTCTTGACGCTGCCTTCTATGATCCGCTCAATCATGGTCGTGTCCTCTCATCAGTGCTTCTTCTTCTCCACCAGGTCCATCTTGCAAATCGGACAGGTGCCCGGCTTGTCTCGAATGATCTGAGGGTGCATGGGACAGGTCCAGAAAGTCTCGTCTTGCCCGGCTGCAGGGCCGGCTTTCTGGTGATCTTCGTCCGCCTGGTGTGTCTTGGCGCCTTGCTTGACCTGGAGTCTGTCCGCCAGAAATTTCTGCATGGCTTCCTGGAGTTGAGATTCCGAATCGAGCAGGAACTGTCCGGAGGTCACTACTGTATCACCCTCGGACAATCCCGAGAGGATCTCCGTGACGTGATCGTCTCCCTCCAGGCCGGTAACGATGTCTCTCGGCTGGTATTTCCCGATTTCCCGGGTCGTGAAAACAATTTGCCGCTCGCCGCTGTGGATGATGGCCTCGGTCGGTATGATCAACACGCCATCCTTGTGCTGGGCCTCGATCCTGACCGTGGCAAACATGCCGGGCTTGAGGTTGATTCCGGGGTTTTCGAAAACGAGCCGCACCGTTAAAGTGCGGCTGTTTCTGTTCAAGGTCGGGTATATGTAATTTACACGGCCCGAAAACTTCTTGCCGCGCTGGTAAGAAAGCTCCATTGTTGCCGGCTGCCCGACCTGGATCCAGGGCGCGTCGAATTCATAGATCTCGGTGTTGACCCAGATGGTTTTCAGGTTGCCGATCCGGTAGAGATCCGTCCCGGCAACCACTCGAGCGCCTTCCACGACGTTCTTGTGCAGGATGTAACCGCCACGAGGCGCCCGGATTAAAATCACCCGCTCGACCTTCTGCTGCTTGGCAACCTTGTCGAGCACGGATCGAGGAATACCCCATAGCCGAACCCTTTCCGCCGCGGAGTTTGCCAGATCACTGTCTACGCCGCTGGTCTTGTAGGCAATCAGGTATTCCTTCAGGGCCGAGACCAGTTCGGGAGAGTAGATTGAAAAAAGCGCCTGGCCGCGACGGACCGCCTGTCCGGTCTGATCGGCGTAGATCTTCTCGATCCAGCCGGAGAAGCGCAGGTTGACAACGGAGAGTTGGTCTTCAGCCACATCGATTTCGCCGATGGTACGGACCCGGCGCGATATGGAACCTCTTTTTACCTTGGCCACCCGTACGCCCATGTTTTGAACCATTACCGGATCAACCAAAATAGCGCCGGAGGCGGCGCCAGAGTCGGCGGCAGAGGCGCTGTTGTCCTCCTCGTAGACGGGCACCAAATCCATGCCCATGGGAGACTTGCCCGGCTTGTCGCGGACGTAGCTGGGATCCATGGGCGCAACCCAATGCATGATCTTCCGCTGTGCGTGCTTTCCGTCAGCGGCGGAGGCTCGCAAACCGAAGTCTTTGGAAACGTGTCCAACACTGAACCCTCCAAGGACTAAGACGATGATGGCAGCGACAATCGATCCGGGTCGTTTTCTGATTTGTGACCACATGGGAACACCTCACTTTTCCTGTATACTGATTCGAGTGCCGACCGACGCCTCCGCGGCGCTGCGTTCAATCTGGGTGGTGGCCTTGGCAACTATTGCTGCGCGCTCGAGTTGAAGAAGCTGCAACTCGGCCTGATAAAGCGAGGCGAAGTCCGCCCTGTCCGACTGGTATGCCGCCAGCGTTGCCTTCAGCGTCCTGTCCGCTCCCGGGATGATGTTCGACTCGTAGTTTTCGGCTTTTTGAGTGGCTCGCCGCCAGGCGGCCAGCGACGACTCCAAGGATGCTCGGATTTCGTCTAGAGCCGCCTGATACGATTCATCGGCAGCCGTTGCGGACGCCAGATGTTGCTGCTGCTGATCCTCGGCGCGGCCCGTATAGTCGAACGGCAGCGGCAGCGAGAGCCCAACGCTGAAAAAATCGGTTCCAGGATCGGCTCCGGCCGAGGCACGCGCGCGATAACCGGCCCAGACGGTGATGTCGGGCCATCTCTCATAGCCTGCCTGCTCCGCGGCCAGGCGTTGCCATCCGGACCTTGCCCGGATCTCCTTGAGGAGCGGACGATTTTTCTCGGCCAATTCGAGCAAGACGATGGACTTCTCGTTCGTATCAACCATGGGAAAATCATCCGGAGTGTCGATTTCCGTCGATGCTTCACGGTGCAGCGACGCATTCAGGGCCGCCACCAGTTCCAGATCCTTCTGATCAAAATCGCCAAGATCATCAGTGAGCTTCTTTTTCAATACCTCGAGGCTCAGAAGATCGTGTTGGCCGGCCTTGCCGACCTGGTACTTGATCCGGATCGCGGCCAGAAGCTGATCGACCAGTTCAATGTGACGCCGGTTGATATTTCTGAGCTGTCGAACCAACGCCAGGCTCCAGTAGGTTTTCTTTACCAGGGCCTTGAGCTGGTTCTTCTTTTCTTGAAGCTGCCAGCGCTTTACTTCCATTTCGCCTTGCGCGACTTCCGTGCGGCGCTCGTTCTTCCCCGGGAGGGTCAACTTTTGCTGCAACTTGAACTGGACGCCGCTCATGGGGGAGTCGCCCAGCGCCCATGAATCCCAGGGAACCTGCGAATACTCGACTGAGAAAACCGGATCGCTCCAACTTGCGGCGGCATCGCTCTTGTGCCTCAAGGCATCGATCTGGCTCTCGATAGACTTGACGGCCGGATTTGCCTCTAGAGCCAGTTTCGCGAGAGCACCAGGGTCGTCGGGTGCCTTTGCGGAAACTTGCGGTGCTGCAATCGAGATCGAAAGCAAAAAAACGACAAAATAAGCGCCCGCTAGAGACTTCGGCCTGTTTTCGTTGTGACTGGTCATGACACGCTTGCCTCCTCGCCGGGAGATCATCGCAATCTGCGTGCCAGAACTCTGTGTCAACAACTGAATGTAATTATACGATATATTCTGGTAGTGAATATGTCTGGCGGTTGGAATTGCAGAATATTCTACAACTCTGTTGTAGAATATTGCACATTCGTTTTTCTCAACTGTCCTGTGTTGCCACCAACCAGGTCATTTCTTCCCTGGCGGACAAGAAGGCCACCGGCAATCGAGTACTGGCGGGATCGCCGGCCTCGAGGCTCTCAGCCAGCCGGGCTTTTTGCGCCCCGGCAACCATCATCATCAGGCGCCGGGAGCGGCACAAGGCGTCAAGGGTCAGTGTCACCCTTTCCAAAGCCGGCCGTACACCTGCCGGCGGCGAGACTGAAAGCGCAAAACGATCGCCTGCGTCGAGAGCCTGACTATCGGGAAAAATCGAGGCGCTGTGGCCGTCCGTTCCCATTCCCAGCAGGCACAGGTCGAACGTGCATTCTCGATCTGAAAACCATCGGCGCAATTTGAGTTCGTAGTCTTCGGCCGCCCCGTGAGGACCGTACTCCACTCGAATCGGGTGCAGGTTTTCGACGGGATAGTCGACCTTGTCGAGCCACAGCCTGCATGCACTGCCGAAGTTGGAGCGATCGTCGTAATAAGGAATGCAACGCTCGTCGCACCAGAAAATATGAGTGCGCTCGGCAGGAAAAGTGCTCTTGTAACTACCCGAGAACAATTCGAAGAGGCCCCGCGGTGTACCGCCACCGGAGACGGCCAGCAAGAATTCTTGCCTGTCTTTCAGCACGGCCCGGATCTGGTCGATGACCATGGCGGCGGCCAACTTGTGAAGCTCTGTTAAGGTTCTGGTCTTGATGGTTTTTCTTTTCATTCACTCGAAACCCACAGGCGGGCCGGCGCTTCCCGCCGGGTAGAACTGAAGCCTGTCGGCCCGGTCTCTGCAGCTTTCGCACTCCTGCAGCAGAGGATCAAGATAGGCCCAACTCAACTCGATGCCGTCCTGGCGCCAGAAAAGCATTTGCTCTCCGCGCAGGCAATCCAAAAGTACCCGGGAGTAATCGCTGAGCTCGGCGCCCGGTTGACCGGCGCCGTAGTCGAAACGCATCACCACCCGGCGGCTGTCCAGTCGCGGGCCGGGTTGCTTGGCCTGGAAAGAAAGTTCGATCACCTGCTCGGGATGGATGTCGAACACCAACCGGTTGGCCTCCTGCACGGGGCCGAACAGTTCGAGCGGCGGGTGCCGGAACTGGACGCAGATCTCGGTGCGTTTTTCGTCCAGGCGTTTTCCCGAAACCAGTTCGAACGGCACTCCACGCCAACGCCAGTTGTCTATGAACACCTTTATAGCTGCGAAAGTAGGGGTAAGAGAGTCTGTCGACACTCCCGGCTCCTGCCGGTATCCGGGCAGCGGTCGACCGTTCAATTTTCCAGGCCCGTACTGTCCGAGAACTATCCTGCCGGCTCCGTCACCGGCAATCGGCCGAAGCAGCCTGTAGACCTTGACCTTCTCATCCCTGATGCGCTCCGCTTCCAGCCCGGCCGGAGGCTCCATGGCGCACAGGGCCAGCAGCTGCATCAGGTGGTTCTGCGTCATGTCCCTGAGCACTCCGGCCCGGTCATAATAGCCGGCGCGGCTGCCCACTCCTTCTGTCTCGGCGGCGCGAATCTCCACCCGTTCGATGTAGCGGCGGTTCCAGAGCGGTTCGAAGATTGTGTTGGCCAGCCTAAAGACCAGCAGGTTCTGCACGGTCTCCTTGGCCAGGTAGTGGTCGATACGAAATACAAATTTTTCCTTAAAGTGACGTCCCAGTTCTTTGCTCAGTTTCCTGGCCGAGGCCAGATCGTGGCCGAAAGGTTTTTCGACTACCAGTCGTCTCTCGGGCCCGTTCGAAGCCTGGCCGGCCAGGCCGGCGCCGGCAAGTCCCTCGGCAATCTTGCCGTGCTGATCGGGCGGCACGGCCAGGTGATAGAGCACAACCTCGGGTTTGCAGTGATATTGTTCCAGCTCGACGATACGCCGTGATAGATCCCGATAGTCGTCGGGGTTGTCGTAGGTGAGCTTGTTGTAGAACAAGTGGCTTGCGAACTCTTGCCACTTGCCGTCCGTCCGGCCGCCCGGTTTCAAGCGATCCCGGAAGGCGTCGTCGTCCAGGACGGTCCGGGCGCAGCCCAGGATGAAAAATTTGTCCGAGAGAAATCCCTGATCGAAGAGTTCGAAAACGGCCGGTATCAGCTTTCGCGAGGTCAGATCTCCCGAGGCGCCGAAAATCACCAGGCCGAAGGGTGCCGGGTGCAGCTGGTCCTTTTCGCATGGGGTGATATCGCTCTGGACATTCAGCAAGAGACGATCGCCGTCAGTCATGACTCACTGCCCCTGCTTCCGCACGACGGCGTGACCTCCGAAGGCGTTTCGCAAAGCGGCCAGCATGCGGTCTGCAAAACTCTTCGGCTGGCGAGAACTGAAGCGGCGCATGAGCGATATGGTCATCACCTCTGCAGGCACTCCGGTGTCCAGCGCCTGCTGCACCGCCCAGCGGCCCTCGCCGGAGTCTTCCACCCAGGCTTCCAGGTTTTCCAGGCGCGGGTCATTCGTAAAAACCTGCTCGAGCAGTTCGAGCAGCCAGGAGCGGATCACGCTGCCCCGGTTCCACAGCTTGCTGAGTTCGGCGTAGTCGAACCGGTCGGCGTAGGGCGAGGCCTGCAGGATATCGAAACCCTCTGCGTAGGCCTGCATCATGCCGTACTCGATTCCGTTGTGCACCATCTTGACGAAGTGGCCGGCGCCGCTCGGCCCGCAGTAGAGGTGACCATCGGGCGGAGCCAGGCTGTCGAGAATCGGTTTCAGCCGTTGGTAGGCCTGACGCTCTCCGCCAAGCATCATGCAGTAGCCTTTTTCCAGGCCCCAGATGCCGCCACTCACGCCGGCGTCGACATAGTGGATGCCCTGGGCGGAGAGTTTTTCGGCCCGGCGAAGGTCGTCATGGTAGTTGGAGTTGCCGCCGTCCACCAGGATGTCATCGCTCTCGAGCAGCGCGGCGATTTTCTCGATCTGCTCATCCACCACGTTTCCGGCGGGCAACATCAGCCAGACCACCCGCGGTCGGGGTAAGGCGCGGACCATCTGTTCGAGAGTCTCGACCGGTTCGGCTCCCTCGGCTGCAAGACCCTGGGTCTTGTCGAAAGTCCGGTTGTAGGCAACAACCTGGTGACCGTCGCGCAGCAGCCGGATGGCCATGTTCATGCCCATTTTTCCAAGACCTACCATGGCGATCTTCATCCTGTCCTCCCAGTGATCGACAACCTGCTGTTACCCACGCCTAATGGAGACTCGACCACTATTGACATCGATCCCCATCAACGTCAATCATTGCTGATGATGGACGTGTTAGTTTCGATCTTGGCGATTATTATGGCCGCTCAGGCACAGGCGGCGCCGACTCCCGGCAGGGGCATGTTCTACAAGGCGCTTACCGAGGGCCGGGAGGGCGAGAACGAGCGGGCCGTCGAATTGCTCGGGCAACTGGTCAAGCAGTTTCCGGACGATTCGTTCGCAGACGACGCTTTGGCCGAGCAGGCGCGTCTCTACGAGGAAGTGCTGGGCAAGCCCGGCAAGGCGCTCGAGCTTTATCGCCTGCTGATCGAGCGTTACCCGAACAGCCGCCTGATCAGAAGAGCTAAATCCCGGGCAGGATTCCTTGCTAAACACCTCGATGCCGGAGACGCTGTTCTCACGGATTACCTGCGTATCCAGAGGGAGAGCGAGCATGAACCCGCCGGGGAGTCGATTGGGCGCATGCGGCGCCTGCTCGATCAGCACCCAGACTTTTCGCTACGGCCGGACGGCCTGTACTGGGTGGCGACCCTGCTCGCCCGCGAGGGTCGCAAGGACGAGGCCGGAAAATGCCTGCTGCAGATAGCGCACGACTACCCTGAGCATCGTATGGCGGGCCGGGCGCTGATCGAGTTGGCCAACCTGGAGATCGGCCGCGGCAACCTGGGCGCGGCCGATCAGGCCTTCGACGATCTGGGCCGACTTCAGGGAGAGAACTGGAAGTCTGCGATGGAGGAGGGCAGGCTCAGGCTTGCGCACCTGCGCCGCATTCGCTGGGTCGAGATCGCATCCGCGCTTACCTGGCTGCTTGCCGTCATCTGGCTCTGGTCGGCCTTGGCGTTGAGATTACGCGCTGGAAGCATAGCGCCGAGACAACTGCTCGTGCCGCCCATCGAGGTAATCGTATACTTGATCGTGATGGCGGGTCTGACTATCTGGGCGGCCAGCGGAACGAGGCAGGCCACCCATGCACTTTTGTGGATGGGTGGGATGTTTACGCTTCTGTTGCTGCCAAACGGTTGGCTGATGCGTGCCGAATCAATGCGCCCGGGCGCGCTGGCTATCAGGCTTGGTGTTTTGAGCCTGGCCGGTTGCACGGCGGTTGTGACTTCCGTCTGGCTGGCCGGGATGATCGACCAGGTGGTGCATACGTTACAGTTCGGTATTGCGGGATAGCAGCGGACGCTGGAGCCAGGCGTTTTGGCCGGCAGGTTGACAAGGAGAGGACATGCTCGAGGGTGTCTTTTTAAAAAGAGGCAAAGTCATCTCGGTCAGGACGGGATCCAACCCGAACTCCAGTTCGCTTGGGGTCGACGTCACCTGGTTGCTGGGCGGCGGGGCTTTGGTCGGATTGCTCACGCTTGTGGGAGGCACCCTGACTCGCTGGGCGCTTCGGCAACGCAAGGGCGGATGACAGTCGGGCACAAATGTAGGTTTCCGGGATCGTGGTGATGGTTCGCTTGATCGAGATCCAGCCGGTGCCGGGCAGCGGCAAACTCGTGCGGGCCGAACCTTTCGGCGGCACTATTGCGTTTCGCAAGCCGGAGATGGTCGTGACCGTAGACCACGATTTTCTCTCGTCGATGGGCAGGCGAACGGACGCGGGCAGAGCGCGGGCGGCAGACTCGAAACAGTTGCTGGATCCTGTGGCTCCTTTCGAAGCCCACCTGACGGTGGCTCACGGGTGCCGGGCCGGATGCCGCGGCTGCTACATAGATTCGGATGATCGCGACCCGGGCGAAGTGGACCTCGAACTGTGGCGCGGGGCGCTTGCGATACTTGCCAAGCAGGGCGTTTACCACGTTGCCCTGGGCGCGGGCGAGTCGACGCCGCTCGAGAGCCTGATCGCATTGGCGCATACTGCGAGGGAATTGGGCCTGACGCCAAACCTGTCGACCTCCGGGCGCCGGCTGACTCCCAGACTGGCGCGAAAGCTCGACGTATTCGGCCGCGTGCATCTCAGCCTCGACGGCGCGGCCGATGCGGCCGGCAGCGTGCGCGACCGGGATGATTTTTCGGCTTCTTTGATGGCGCTCGATATCCTGCGGGCATTTCACGATCGCGTGGGTGTGAACTGCGTGGTTGCCAGGACGAACTACGACAAGCTTGAGTCTCTTTTCCGACTGCTTGACGGGCGCGGGGTGCGCAATGTCGAGTTGCTGCGGTTCAAGCCGGCGGGCAGGGGCGCGCGCATTTTTAACGAGATCAGAATGACGGCCGAGCAGGGTCAGAGCTTCATGGGACATGTATTGCGGCTCGGCCGGCGTTACCGCCTGCGGTTGCGGCTGGATTGTTCCTTCACGCCGATGGTTTGCGCGGCCGGTATCTCTCCCGCGCGACTTTCAGGCATGGGTCTGGCCGGGTGCGTGGGCGGAAGCTGGCTGGTTTCGGTCGATTGGCTCGGCCGCTTGAGCGGCTGCAGCTTCGACTACGAAAACGGACGTGCATCGATTCAGGATCTTGGCCGGCCCGGCCTCTTCGATCACTACCTGAACTGGACCAAGCGGGCTCCGGAACCGTGCGCCTCATGTGACTATCTTTCAGTTTGTCGTGGAGGCTGCCACGTGGTGGCGCGACACGTGAGCGGCAGCTTTTTCGCAGCGGACCCCGGCTGTCCCCTGGTACGAAAATGGGAGCAGGGCGGCTGAAGTCGATCCTTCGTTTGAGGCCGGAAAATACCTATGATTTGGGCGTGTGGCCGGAGGCCATCAGGATCTCGACCGTTTCCACCAGTTCCTTGAGCTTGATCGGCTTCGAAAGAAAGATATCCGCACCGTTTTTCAATGCCCGGTCGCGATCCTCTTCACCACCGCAACTGACGACGACTATCGGGATATCCTTCAGTTTCGAGTCCTTCCTGACGTGCTGAATTACCTGGTTGCCGTCCATGATCGGCATGTACAGATCGATCACCAGCAGGTGGCATCGTTGTTGTTGCAACAGGTCCCAGGCCTGGCGGCCGTTGTCGGCCTCGATGACCTCGATCTTGGCGCCGTGCAGGTTGTCGCTTTGAGTCATCTTCTGAATGCCGTAGCGGAACATATCCCTGACAACCACATTGTCCTCGACCAGCAGAACCCTGAAGACAGTCTCGCCGCTGCTGTCATCTGTCGTCGGCTGAGACTTTCCAATTCTGGTTACCAGGGTTGCGAGTTGCCCTTCTCCCAGCGACTCGGGCAAGAACTGAATACCTATTCCCGGAAGTTCATCCCCCTCGAGTGTTTCCCTGCACCACTTTACTTCTCCCTTGATGGTTATCGGATCGAGCAGCCCGGGAAAGGAAACCTCGAATTCGACGATCGATCCGATATCAAAGCTCTCTTCGGTAGCGATGAACAGACCGCCCTTCGAGATATTTTCGGTGTAGTCAGCCAGAAAGTCATTAGCCCGCTTGTAGCGTACCTTGAGCATCAATGGCGAGCGATCAAATATGCGTTTCTCAATGCCGTCTTGCCTGTCATCCGCCATGTAATAGGCACCTCTCGGGAAAATGGCCGCCGACCAATTAGTCGAGAATACGTTCCGCTGGGTCAGATTGTCAAGAATCGCCGTTTTACAGGCGAAGCAACTCTTGACATGGAGTTGAAACCCGTAAACGATCCCCAAATCGACATGCTGGGAGCCGAGGCCGATGGGTCCTATTTTTTTCTGGTTGCTGGGTGCCATATCGTTGGGCGCTGCCTTTGTGGCCGTTGCTCATCGACGCCCGCAGCGCAGCACGCAGGGCCTGGTGGCCTTGATGATGACCAATGCCGTTATTCTGTTTCTGTTGCACGCGCCTCTTTTGGCTATCGAACTCCTGGTGGTGACCATCGGAGCGGTGTTGGTGGTCTGGATGGTATTGGTTCGTCCGGGCAGACAGAAGTTGGGCGCGCCGGGCAGGACTCGATACAATGTCACAAAGTTCATTGCCTTTTTCGTGGCCCTGTGGCTGTTGGCCGTGATCGGGTTGACAATCTTCGCCACGGCCCAACCGCCGGCCGAGGTTCCGGCCGGTCAAGCCGCCACGGGCGGCTTCGGCGCAGTCATGTCGGTGTTTCTTCTGGGAGTTGCGACGGTCACGGCCTCGGTAATAGTGATGGTGCAACGTCGAGATGCCGGTCGAGCGGATGAGGGTCAGGGAGAAATCAATTGATTCCCGCTGAACACGTCTTGTTGCTGGCGCTGCTGCAGTTCGCCGTCGGACTTATGGGAGTTCTGCTGCGCCGGGCGGCGATGGTCGTGCTGGTCTCCGCGGTTGTCATGTTGAACGGCGTTCTGCTGGCATTTTGCGCGACGACCTCTTTTACCGGCTCGAGCACGCAGGCCGAAGGCGTGGTCGTACTGGCGCTTGTGCTAACGGCCGCCTTGAGCGGGGCCGCCGTCATCTATGCTTTCTTTCGTTTTCGCAGGACGGTTTGCGTGGATGAGTACGACAGGATGAAGCACTGATGGACGTCTGTGGAAACCTGGCCAGGGCGCACCTGCTGTTGTGGATTGTTCCGGCTGTTTGCGCCATCTTCACTTCTGCGCTGGGAAGGCGGCTGTCACACAGGGCGCTTTCGGGATTGTCCTTGGTAGGGGCAATTTTACCCGTGGCCCAGTCTGCCGCCGCGGCCGTATTCTTCCTGTGGGGGCCGCAAGCGGGAAACCTCGGCCGGGTGGAAATTGGTTTCATGACCCGCGACCCGTTTTCGCTGGTCTTCGAACTTACGCCGCTTGGCACCTGGGCCATGTTGCTTTGCTCGATCCTGGTTCTTGCGGCACAGATACACGCGATCGGATCAGTCGCCCGACTGGTCGGGCGACATCGTTACCAGGCCTTGGTGCTGACCGTCGGGGCCGCCGGGGGAGTCCTGTTCACAGCGGCCTCGATGGTCACGCTGCTCTTCGGTTGGGAGAGCCTGGCGCTGGCATCCGCTTTCTTGGCCGGATTCTGGGAATCGGAGCAAGGCGGCGGTCGCACCGGAATGCGCTGGTTGCTGTTCCAGAGGGTTTCGGGACTGCTGCTGCTCCTGGGGCTTCTGGCTTTACAGACTTACAGCACCCTGGCCGCAACCTTCGTGGCAGCCGCCGCCTTGGTACGCCTGGGACAGCTTCCCTTCCACGGCTGGATACCCGATAGTTCCAGAGCGCCGTCTTCGGCGATGGCGCTGCTTCATGGAGCGGCATCTTTGCTGGCGGGGATCTTTGTGCTGGATCGTATCTGGCCGCTTTTCTCGCAAGTCGAGAGCATGGCCTTGGTAACCGGCATCGTGGGCGCATCCGGAGTCGTTTTTGGCATCCTTGCCGGTCTGCAGCAACACCGGCCTCAGAAGATGCTGGGCTGGTTGTTCTTGCTCACCGGCGGGTTTTGCCTGATGGGCTACTCGGTGGGCGACCCGGTTGCGGCACGCTTGCTGGTGTCGGGCAATATGCTGGTGTTGGGCGGTCTAGTGCTGGCCGTCGGGACGTTCGCGGGCCCGCTATTCGAGACCGAGTCTGGTCCGAGCGTTGCCAAGAGCCCGCACACGCGCAAGGCCTATCTGATTCTGGTAGCCGCGCTGGCACTGCCGCCCTCGTTGACTTTCGTGGCTCTTGGAAGATTCTGCGGCTCGGTCCCGTCGGGCACAATCGGCCTGCTGATAAGAGTGCTGGTTTGCCTGGCCATGCTGACCTGCGGATGGATTCTCAGGCGCGTCTATTCAGAATTGGCTTCAAAAGACCCTGACGGGAAAAAACCGGCCGGCAGGTGGGCCGGCGCGGCTCCGGGCGGGCTGGGAGTGACTGCGTTCGTTTTTGGATTGGCCGCGTTTTTCTCGCATCACGAGAGTGAGTATCTTTACGGCGGTTCGGTTGGATTTTATTGGGCGTTGGGATCCGCCGCGGCGCTACTGGCCGGGTGGCTGCTGGGAACGGCCGTGGCCGTCCCCGGACGGGTCGGCAAAAGGCACTGGACGGATCGCCTGACAAATTCGCAGTTGATCATGGATAAGATTGCCGGCACTGGTTTGGGTGTGGGCGAGATGGTGGCACGCCTGCCGGTGATCATCTTGAGAGCGCTGGGAGTCGTCTTCTGGCGCGGCATCGGAGACTTCATCATCGACACACTGATAATGGGCACGACGGTGCGCACGATCGAGGGCATAGGAACAGCCATGCGATACATTCAAAACGGGCGGGTACAGCGCTACATGTTTGTCCTGGTGCTGGCAACGCTTTTGCTGGTGTTGGCAATGCTGAGGTGACAGGTGAGCTTGATTTCCGAAATATTGTTGCTCGCCTTACCGCTTACGCCGGCCACGGGCGCCATCATCGCCGGTCTGTGTCCGCGCCGCGCGATCAAGACAGTGCGTTTTTTAGGCTGGGGTTTCTCGATTGCTACCCTGATTGCCTGGATCATACTGCGGGTGATTCTCAGTGCGGCGGACAATGGCTTGATGGTGTCGCTTTTCCTGCCTTGGGTACCCAGCCTGGGCATCGGCCTGCATTTCGGGCTCGACCAGATGGGCTTGATGCTCTCCGGCCTGATTGCGTCCGTGGGCACGGTTGCGATGATAGCCACCTGGCCGGCGCAGCCGGACACGAACCGTTCTCACGTGGTGTTTTTGCTGTTGGCCGAAGCGGGCATGTTGGGAGTGGTTACGGCCTGGGACCTGATCCTGTTCATTGTCTTCTGGGAAGTGACCCTGGTGCCTTTCTTTTTCCTGATGGGCCGGGGTCCGACCCGCGGCGGCGTCAGTTCGGCCACGCGCTTCTTCATAACCTCGGTGACCTCGAGCGTGCTGATGTGGGTAGGGGTTCTGATGGTTGTCAAGGCCGCGGGCCTTCCACGCACATTCGATCTGCTCGAGTTGGGCGAGCGACTTGGAATATCGGGAGTTCCCGCCGGCATGTGGCTGCTGTTGCCGGCCTTCCTCATTCGTATGGCCGTCGTTCCTTTGCATACCTGGTTCCCGGTGGCCGCCGCGAATGTCCCCGCGGCTGCCGGGATCATGTTGGCCGGCGGAGTACTGCCTCTCGGCGGTTATGGCCTGGCACAGGTGTTCGAGAGACTGTGTTCCCACACCGGCTGCGGGTTGAACGCCTGGCTTACATGGATCGGAGTAGTGACCGCGCTGGGTGGAGGAGTGGCCTCCATGGTGCAGAGGGACATCAAGCGCCTGCTGGCCTATGTTTGCCTGGCACAGATCGGTCTGGCGCTGGTTGGTATTTCTTTCTCCGGGCGAGATTGGCTCGAGGGCGGGTCGATGATGCTGGTGGCGGCCGGCCTGGGAGGGGCCTGTCTGTTTCTTTTCGCCGGAGTGATCTGCGAGGCCAGGGGCAGCCAGCGCATTTCCGAGATAAGCGGGCTTTGGCGCTCACATCCATTTTTCGCCGGAATGGCTTTCACGGGTGTCGCATCGGCGGCAGCCATTCCCGGAACCTGCGGGTTCGTGGGATCGGTGATGGTCTTGCGGGAAATATCCGTCGAACCTCTGCTCAGTTCTTTTCTGGCGGGCGCAATTCTGGTTGTCGGCGCCTCGGTCGTCTGGGCCTACAGGCGAATCCTGGGAGGCAGTCACCTGGCGGCGGTATGGGCAAAGGGACGCTGGCCGCGCAGGCGACAGGTGACCATATTAGCCCTGCTGACATTGGTGATTGTGCTGACCGGATTTTTTCCCGGGCTGATTTCGCCGCGCTCTTTCAAACTTTCTGACAGCGCGAACCCGGACGCTGGATCGCAAGCGCCCCGGGCCGGCGCGTCGATCAGCGGGGGAGAGTAGCAATGTCGGGTGCCTGCGGCGGATACCTGACGCTCGGCTTGGCATGGGTGCCGGGAATTTTGATCACTGTGCTGGATGCTCGCTTTCCCCTCGCGCAGAGACGGCTGACCTGGTTGGCCATGGCGCTGCTGGCGGGAGAGTGTTTTCTGAGCGCCTGGCTGTGGTCCGGCGAGCCGGGCACGCTTTTCGCCGGGCGCGGGCTGAGGCTGGATGGTTTTTCAGTCTTCATCCAGGGACTGGTGTTCCTGGGAGCCTTGTGTGCTCTCCTGCTCGTGGACGGCAGGCAGGGCAAGATGCGTCCTGGTTCGGCCGGGCTGATACTCTTGTCGACAACGGGTGCGGCCATGCTGGCCATGGCCTGGGATCTGATAGGAGTGGCGGCTGGCTTTATCGGGGCGCTGGTGCCGCTGTGGGGCCTGTCCGCGTTGCACGCGAACGAATATCGGCGTGAGGGCGCCTTGAAGGGCATGCTGATGGGATTGCTGGCGACCGCTTTCGTGGGCATGGGGGCCGCATTCGTGTTGGCCCGGGTGGGGACGACGCACTTTATCGGTATTCGAGCCTTTTTGCAGACGCACGCTTCGATTGGTTCAGATCCGCTGATGGTTGCGGCGCTTTCTCTGCTGTTGGCCGGCTCGGGTTGTCTGATTGCGGCGCTTCCCCTTCACATGTGGTTCGTGGACGTGGTCGAGTCTCTTCCTGTGCACGGTGCCTTGGTACTGTCCGGAGGAATGATGGTGGCCGGGCTTGCCGCCGTGGGCCGGATGTTGTTGGTCGGGTTTCTGCCGGTTTCAGAATCGGGGCCCGGGTACCTGAGTTGGACGTCAATCTTGCATGGTGTGGGCATCGCCGCGCTGGTTGCCTGCAACGCTTTGGCTTTGGTGCAACCGCGCCTGAAACGAATGATCGCTTACCTGGCAGCCGGACAGGGCGGCCTGGTACTGGTGACTCTGGCCGCGGTCGGGAAAATATCGATCATCAACCCCGGTCTGGCCGGCAAGGCAACCGGCAGTATTCTGGTTTTTCTGGCCGTCTTCGCCGTCAACTGGATCGGTTTGTTCGTGGCCGTGGCGGCGGTGGAGGGAACGGATGGAGAAGACCCGGGTATCGGCCGTTTGCAGGGTTTGGCCGGCGAACATCCCTGGCTGGCCGTGGCAGTCGGCTTGGCATTGTTGTGCATGGCCGGCATGCCGCCCACGGCCGGTTTCTTCTCTCGGCTGTACCTGCTCGAAGCCATGGTCGACGCGGGCTGGCTGGCGACGGCCATCGTGGCCGCTTTGAGCCTGGGGCTGGTGTTGGTGATGAGCCTGGGCCTGGTGGCCGCCATGGTGTTACGGCCGGCCAGGCCTGGTGCCGTTGTGCGATTGTCTTGGGGAGTCGGCCTGGTGGCGATGCTCTCGTCAACGGCCATTCTTCTTCTTGGAATCCTGCCGGGTGGAATCCTCGATCTGGCGGTAAGGTCGGCAACAGCCGGAATATTTTTCTGAGCCGCTGTCTGGCGCCGGTCTTCAGTGTTTCGGCAGGGGAGGGGGCGAGTGCAGATACGGCTTGGATCCGTCATAGTTCGATTTCAGGTAGCTGTGCAGCATTGACTGGCTGGTGCCGTCCATGCGCAAGAACCTGATGCCGACCCAGTCGTCGTGCACTCCCGGTTCTCCTCGCCGGTGATACATCACCTCGCCGGTTGCTTCGATTGGCTGTTCGCGTTCAGGCAGCAAGAAATGCACTTCGACCGGGCTGCCAAGGGGCGGCAGCTTTCTCAGATAGACGCCGATGCCTCCTTCGGACAAATCGCGACCCACTCCGTTGAAGGTCCCGCGCGTCGTGTCCACCTTGACTTTGAAATCGATTAGCAGACGCGGAGTTCTTCTCTTATCAGCCGGCGGAGACATTTTCTCCTCCTTTAGCCCAGGCGTTCTTCTTCCTCAACACCCTCTGCTCCCCCTTACGAATGGTCGTTTTCTCACGGTCGAAAAACTCCGCCAACGGTATCACGTGTTTCCTCGAAGAGCCAACCAGATTCTTGAAGCCCTGTGTATCGATACTGCCGTTCTTGCCGAGATATGCGATCAACCGCTCGCGCAAATCGTCCAGGGCGGCGGTGGGCACGTACATTTCGCCCGAGATATGGGTGATTAACCCCTGGCGCGCAAAGTGCCGGATCATGTCGAGTACGGCGGGTTCGGGCTGTCCGAGTTGATCGGCAATCCCGGATGGTCGCGGGGGCGCCAGTCCCGCGCCGGTGTATGCTTCCAGAACCTTCTGTCCCAGTCGCGTGCCGTCCGCATCCAACTCTACCTGGTGCCGGCTCGATCGAAGCACTTCTTCCTGCTGGATCATGCGTCCCGCCTTGTGCTGCTCATGGATCAGAAGCTTGAACAGGCGCGGGTCGAGATCGCGAGCCAGGCTGCCGCGGACCTGTTCCAGCGGCATGCCCGGCAGGAGCGGGTTGTCTGCGTGAAAAGCCGACAGCAGCTTTTCCGCCCGCCGGCCGAGATCGTCGAGCACCGAGCGCGCCAGGTAACGTCCCCGCTCGCGGTCGAACTTGAAAACCTGGCGTTTTGCCATCAAGCCGTCCAGTTTTCCGGAGACGGTGCCGGCACCCGTGCCCAACCGCATGCACAGGTCGGGGATACCCAGCCCCTTCACTCCTGCGTGCTCGAGCAGGATCAAAATGCGTTCTTCCAGGCTTCCTTTCTCGAGCAGCGCGAGCTCCGCCAACCAAGCCTGCTCGTCCCGGCGCCGCCTGCGGGGCGGCAGGATGGCCAGGATCTTGCCGCCTCCCATTGTCGTGCCGCGTCCCGGAACGGGGCTGAATCCTCGCAGGATGAAGCGCTGGCCGGGCAGCGCGGCAACAGGCTCGGCGCACTGGATACACGCGTAGCAATTTTCTCCCGGCCCGATGGAGTCTCTGCCAATCAGCAAAACGGCTGCCTCGCAACGCGCCGTACCGACGTGGAACACCGCCCGGCTTCTCGATTTAACAGCTTTCGCGCCGGGAACCAGGCGCAGCCTGCCCTCGAAAGAACGGCCCGCCTCGAGTGTGCCGGTTCGCACTACCACCTGTCCTCGTGAGAGTGCCCCACGATCTACATTTGACAAGTTGATCGCCAGGCGGTGGCCCGCGGATACACGCTCTTGGTTTTCTCCATGCACCTGGAGGCCTCTGATTTTCATCGAGCGCATCTTGCCGGCCGGGTCTGGAAGGATGTCGATCAGATCGTCCGTTGCAAGTTCGCCCGCAACCAGGCTGCCGGTCACCACTGTTCCAAAGCCTTTCATGCTGAAGGCCCGGTCGATAGCCAGGAAGGTCGGCGAGTCGCTTTCTGTCGCCGTGATTTCCGCAGCGACTCCGGCGAGAACCGTCCGCAGCCTTGTGAGACCCTCGCCGGTGCGGGCGGATACCGGAACGATCGGGCTGGCCGAAAGAAAAGTGCCGGAAAATTCTTCGCGCAGGTCTTCGGTCACCATCTCGAGCCACTGTCGATCTTCGGCCAGATCGGTCTTGGTAAGGGCGATCACGCCGTGCTCGACGCCCAGAAGACCGCAGATGTCCAGGTGTTCACGCGTCTGCGGCATGACACCCTCGTCGGCCGCCACGACCATCAGCACAATGTCGATGCCGCTCGTGCCGGCGACCATGTTTTTAATGAAACGTTCGTGACCCGGCACGTCGACGATGCCTGCCTGGAGGTTTTCACCCAGATCGAGTTTTGCAAAACCGAGTTCGATGGTTATGCCCCTGCGCTTCTCTTCCTCCAGGCGGTCGGTGTCGACCCCGGTCAGTGCTTTCACCAGAGTCGTCTTGCCGTGATCTATGTGTCCCGCAGTTCCAATTACAACCGAGCGCATAAGGAACTTATGCAGCATCCCGCTCGTCAGATCAAGTATGTGTTCGACATGCTTCAGCCAGGCTCGAAGTTCGTCCGCCAGAGTTTTTTCTTGCCAAACTAAGACGTTGCGTTTTATGCTTTTTTTTAGCAGTGAGATTTGTTGCATGACCATCGAGCCGAGCCTAGGGATTCGCGGGGTAAGGTGCCTCTTTTGACAAGGAGTTGGTCCGATGGAGGCTGTTTGCACGAAGTGCCAGATGCGTTACGAGGTCAGCGAGGAACTGCTGCAGTTGGGCGGGCCGGTGATGTGTCCGACTTGCCAGGTGTCGCTGACGCTGGTTCAGCCAGGGACAAATATTCCACTCGAGACTCAGCCTCCTTCGCCGGAGGCTTCGGAGGCCGGGGCCGTTCCTTCGCCGGAGGCTTCGGAGGCTCAAGCCGCGCCTTCGCCCGGGGAGGCTTCGATGCCCGAGGGGGCTTCGGCGGACAGGGAACCTACCGGTCCCGGACAGGGATGGGGGGCGGGCTCGCTGCTGTGGGGTGGCTCGTCACAGCCAGAAGAACAGTCGGCAGCTGAAGAAGTTGCTGCGCCCGAAGAGACCGCTGCGCCCGAAGAGACCGCTGCGCCCGAAGAGACTGCTGCGCCCGAAGAGACTGCTGCGCCCGATGATACTGCGACGACTGAAGAAGTTGCGGCGCCCGAAGAGGATTCAACAGCTGAAGGGGCTTCGGCGCCCGAGGAAGCCGGGTACGAAACTAGCGGAGCTTTGCAATCCGCTCCGGCATCGATCTCGACGTTCGAGACACCTACATGGGGTAGCGAGGCGCAACCCGTGGAGCAACCCGTGGAGCAACCTGTGGCTCCCTCTCAGGAAGCAGGGCAACAACCCGAGCATGTCGAACCGGCCCCGCAGACCGAACCGGCGCAAGCCGAACCGGCGCAAGCCGAACCGGCCCAGCAGGCCGAACCGGCCCAGCAGGCCGAACCGGCCCAGCAGGCCGAACCGGCCCAGCAGGCCGAACCAACTCCGCAGCCAGAGCCCGCTCCGCAAGCCGAACCGGCCCCGCAAACAGAGCCCGTTCCGCAGGCGGTTAATGACCAGCCGTCCGCTTCCGGCCCTGGAACCGAGGACTGGGCCTCAGCCGCTGCCCGCTGGGCGGCAAGCGGATTCTCTTCGGACAACATGCCGACCTTTGTAAAGTCCAAGGAAGCAGGCGCTGGCGTCGAGCCTCCTCCGCCAGGGGCTCCGGAGGCCGGGGTCATAGCTCCGCCAGGGGCTCCGGAGGCCGGGGCCTCACTTCCGCCGGAGGCTTCGGTGGCCGAACCAGCCCCTTCGGGAGAGGCTTCGGAGACCGAGGCCTTGCCCGAGATCGAACCATATCAACCTGTTCCTGAGTCGTCTGATCAGGCTTCAGCCGGTCAGGCCCAGGCAGAACCGCCGGCGCGGGTTTCAGAACCCGCCGCGCCGCCTCCGCTACCGAAACCCGGGCTCGTTCTTCCCACTCAGCAAACCCCGCCGCCTCTTGGAGGGCACAGGAGCAGCACTTATGTCATGCGCGGCTCGGGAGAAGGCGTCCCGGATGAAGGAACGCCCTGGGCAGGGGCCGAGGGTGCTGCGGCGGCTCAGACTCCCTCGCCGCCGGTCGCCGCTTCGCCGCCCGCAGGGGGTGCGGGTGATTCTTTGCAAATGAAGCTGCCGACGGCCGGCTCTGCGGAACCGGGCGCACTGCCTTTCGAAAAGCCGGCACCGGTGCCGGTGGCGAAACCCTCGCGCACCGGGTTGTGGATCTTTTTGGTACTTATCGTAGTTGCCGCCGGAATCGGCGCGGCCTGGTGGTTTGTGAACCAGTCGAAAGTTCTGGATGAAGGCAAGGCAGGGACATCCACGAAGGTCAACCAGGCCGGTGTCAATACGGGTGCGACGGCAGAGGCTGTCGAGCCCGACGCCGGAACCGCGCTAGCCAATGAGGATGCCGGAACGGGTGTTGTGGCAAAGAAACAAGCCGATAAAAAACGGGCGGGGGGCAATGCCGGCACGGCCAAGACTGATACGAAGACCGGCAGTGTCAAGAAACCCGGGCATAAGAAGAAGATAGTGGCGCACAACAAACCCGCACGCGATCCGCAAAAAGCGCTCGCGCATTACAAGAATGGCAATGCACTGATCCGCAAGGGTCGTTTCAAAGAGGCCGTAGGTGAGTTCAAAAACGCCATCAAGGCCGATCCTCGCTTCGCCCTGGCGCACCGCGGGCTTGGCATCGCCTACGCCCAGCTCAGGCGCAACAAGGCGGCCTGTCGTGAATACGGCATCTACTCCAAGATGATACCCAAAGACTCGAAAGAGATGCCTGCCTTGAAGCAGATTTTGAAAAGCTGCAAGTAGTCTTCAGAAGACCAGCCCCGGGGCCGGCTTCCATTCGGTACCGTCGGATTGCAACGTGGAAAGGACCTTGTCCTTTTTGGTTTGTTTACCGTCCTTTTTGTAAGCGATATCTGCAACCAGCGTTATGCGGTAGAAATCTCCGTAGGGGCGCGGCCTGCCCATCTCTTGAATCGTAATCTGGACATCGCTTGCGCCAAGATCCTTTTCGGCAAATTCACGTAACAAGCGTGCCGCTTCGTCCGGGCTCGGAGCGGGAACTCCCCCTGCCTTCCAGGCCTTTTCCAATTCTCCGAGCTGCACATTTTTTAGCTTGTGGGCCACATAATAGACGTAGCTGTCACGGTAGATGAAAAAACGGTAACCGCGAGCCACGAAAGCATCCGCCTTCACCAGGCAGGCCCTCAACATCCGGCTTTTGCCGGTTTTTTTCTTGTAGGCCGCGTCTTCCAGCTTGGCCTTCTCGCAGTCGGTTTTCTTGGTAACGTGTGTCAGTTCCTGATCGGGCCAGGTTTTTTTCCAGTACTTGGTTACGTCGCGTGTGAGCCTGGTCTCCGAAGGCCAGCCGGCCGAGGCGGGGCTCTGAAGAACGAGAAGCCCGGCAACGCAGACAAGCATGGATACAAAAGATCGTTTCATTCGTGTCTCTCCTTTCGCAGCGCTTGGTTGTATAACACGCCTTGGCAATCATTGCCAAGTGACTCAAGCCATGCTATTGAGTCGGCGTCGGAATCACCAAATGCATGACCGGAGGTGTGTCATCGAAACCGAAGAAGTCGATAAACAGGAAGACGGGCAGCCGGCCGCGGCGCCGGCCGGTCTGGGCCAAGCCGTAAGAAAGGCCTGGAAAGAGATCTCCGACCCGTTCATCCAGACGACCAAGGCGCCCAGGGCCTTGTGGGGCCTGTACATCTCGTACTTTCTGGAGGGCGCGGCCTATTTCGGTATCCTGACCGAGCTGATGCTTTTCTTGCAGGAGAACGTGGGCATCGGCCCTCATTACGCCGGTATCGTTGTCGGTTTTTTTACTTGCGGGATAACCCTGGCGCAGCTCTTTTTGGGCGGTGTGGCGGACAAGATAGGTGTTCGCCGGGCGATGTGGACGGCGGTCGGCCTTTTGTTATTCGGTCGGGTGGTACTGGCTTCGGGTGAGCTTTTTTTCCATACAGGCGGGCTCGGATCGGGCCTGTTCTTCATAACCATCGCGGCCCTGCTTCTGGTGGCGGTGGCCTACGGGATGTATCAGCCTGCGGCCTATGCCGCCGTCAAGCAGTTCACCGACGAGAAGTCGGCGGCCATGGGCTACGCCATGATCTACGGGTTGATGAACCTGGGAGCCTTCTTCATCGGCCTGGCCAGCCCGTACATCAGAGAGAGCTTCAGTGCCAAGCTGCCGCCAAACGGGATCGATGCCGTCTTTTGGGCATGCGCGGCGGCGGTGGCCGTAGGGTTGATCGTGGTCTTTTCGATGATGACCAAGAGAAGTGTCAAGGCTGCCACGGTCGGGGCGCAGGCGGAACCGAAGCAGGACGCCGAGGCGAATTCCGAAAAGGAGCAGCATAAAAAAGCAGAAGAAAACGTTCCCTTGTGGGATTTGCCGTTTATTTTCTTTTTCGTGCTGGCGCTTGCAGGAACGGCGGTACTGATCGATCTGGCCGTCGACGAGCCTCTAGGGCGCTGGCTGTCTTTTCTGCACACTGGAAGTCACAGCGGCGATTTGCTACTCAGAATTGCCGTTTTCGGTGCCTTGCTCACGCCGGCCCTGGTTGTGTTCTTGAAAAGAAGACCCGATCACCCCTTTCGCAACAGCCGTTTCGTGTTTTTCATTTTCATCCTGATCCCGGTTCAGACTCTCTTTGCCCATAACTGGCTGACGCTGCCGCAGTACATCAAGTACGCTTATTCCGGATTCGTAAGCGATAACTACGAGCTGATTTCGAACATCAACCCGGTGCTGATCTTCTTCTTGGCTCCGCTGGTGGCGGCCATAACGGCCCGGGCCAACGTCTACAAGATGATGGTCTTTGGAACGCTGGTGATGGCGGCGCCGACCTTTTTATTGGCCATAGCCGCAACGCCGTACCTGCTGTATACCTATATCTTCCTGATGACCATCGGCGAGGCCATGTGGCAGCCGCGCTTTCTGCAGTACATCGCCGAGATCGCTCCCGAGGGTAAGACCGGCATATACATGGGCATCGGCCAGTTCCCCTGGTTCTTGACCAAGATGATCACGGGATTCTATGCCGGCTGGTTCTTGGCCCGCTACTGTCCCGCGCCCGGAGCCTCGCACACAGAGAACATGTGGTTGATCTACGCCTTTATCGCCATGGTCTCGCCCATCGTCTTGTGGCTTATGCGCAAGTGGGCCGGCGCCGGCAAGGGCATGGGAACGCCCGCGGCACAATAGACCCATGGAATCTCAATAAGTTTTCCGTATCATGGGGTGATGAGCATGTATCGGATAAGCGTGCTGCTTTGCGTGGTTGCACTGCTCTCGCAGATAGCCCAGGCTGCGGATCAGCCTGCGAAATTCCACGACCAGGCCGTTTTGCACTATCAAAGAGCCAAGACGCATTTCGGTGTTGCCATGGGCGAGCGGGAGAACTCAGAGGATCCCGCCAACCAGATGCTCGAACGCTCCGTTGCGGACGTGATTTGCTTGCTGGGGGACGTAGATGGTTGTATCGCTGCATCGCTGGAGTGCAAACGCACTCTCGGCCCCTACGTTGAGCTTTTACGTCCCGGTTCAGCAAAGAGCGGCAAGGATTCAGCCCGCGCTTTCCTTGGCGAATTGCACGGGCTTTCTTCCGGTTGGGGGCGCGACTCATCGTTGGCCTCCGAGGGCCTGGGACTGCTTGAACAGCAGATCGCCGACGAGTGGAGAATCCGTGCCCGTCAGGCGGCCATGCCTGCCTACCGGGAGGCGCTATTACGAGCTCGAAAAGGCAAGCCTCCCGAGCGGCTGCAGCAGTTGCTTCGGGCGGGCAATCTAGCCGACTACATGCTGGATCAACCAAAACTGGCGCAGGCGGCCAAGCAGATAGCCGTCTTGTTGAACTCGCAAGCTGCGAGTCCGACAGATGTCCCCGGAGGAAAAATCGCGCTCAGAAGCGTGCTCGATCATGGACTTGCAATGAACAGGATACTGGGGAAGGCGTCCGAGATTGACGGCATTCGCAAAGCCATCGAGCGACTCGAAACCAAGGCCTTGACTCCCCCGGAACTGGCATTCGAGATGGGGCCCGGGCGCGAAAAATTCAAGACCGATCCGGCCGCGGCGCGTCGCGAACTCGGGGCGCTTGCGCTGCGCGCACCCTTGCGTTCGCGTGCCAGCGTGATTTTGCATTTTCTGGCCGCATACGCGGGTGTGATCGACGGCGATGCGCAGGCCGTCGAACAGCTTTCAGGCCTGACCGACGTCGTGGCCGCCGATGATCCTTATCTGGCTGCCAGGATTGCCGGTCTCAGGGGCCGGGCCTCGTTGTTGGCCGGAGACTACTACCGGGCCGCTAAACTCCTCGATGATGCCTACGGCATGATCGAAAAGGATAAGGCTCTGGTGCTTCTTTGCGGGTTGATGAAGGCCAACGCCGGGCGTGCATTGCATTACCTGGGGCGCTACGGCGAGGCCGTAGAGCACTTCGAGAAGGCGGCTTCTCTGCTGCCAGGCCGCCCTCAGATTGCCTTCGATGCCTGGTTGGGTGCCGCGCAGTCTTCCGGTTTTTCGGGTGAACATGAGCGGGCGAGTGCTTTCCTTACAAAGGCACGGAAACTGCTGGACTCGTTTTCGGATGCAGAGCGCGGGCGGGCCGAGCGCAGGCTCGAAATGAACCAGGCCCTGTTGCTGGCGGAGTCCGGAAAGCACATGGAGGCTGCCGGGCTTCTTGCGCGCCTTGCCGAGGAATCAAAACGCGCAGGCGACAAGGTTCAAGCCGCCATCTCGCGAACCAACCTGGCGGAGTTGTACAACGACGCCGGCACTCACGGAAAGGCGCTCGAACAGGCCTCGGCTGCGCTTGTGGCACTCGGCAAAAGGGGCCCTGCGGATGCAATCTGGCAGGCTTGCACCGAGAAGGCGCGAGCGCTTGCGTCGCTTGGCAAACTCAAGCTCGCGCGGCAGGCGTATTTGAGGGCTATTGATCTGGTGGAGAACCTGCGGGCCATGATCGGTGCGGTTGGTTCGCGCAGGAGCTTCTCGGCGGCCAAGACCCGCCTCTACCGGGGAGCGGTGGCGTTGGATGTCAAGCTCGGGGACGTTGCCGGGGCTTTCAGGATCTCTGAAAGGGCGCGCGGCCGGGCGTTTCTCGACATGCTGGGCGAGCGCGAGATCAAGCTTGGCGACCGCCGGGCCGAAGCCAAGCTGGCCCCGGTGCGTCGGGCCATGCTGCGCGGGCTGCCGCAGGTGAAGAACTTCTTTGAAGGACCTGCTGAAAAGTTGGCCGCGGGGCATGTCGCCGCGAAGCCTTTGCCGAAGCCCGATCCCGGCCAGGGATGGATCTCGCTGGTGACCGTCAATCCTGCCAAGGTCAGCGACGTACAGAAAGTCCTGGGGCGAGGCGAGGTGCTGGTTTCTTTCTTCCACGATGGAACACAATTGTTTGTGTTCGTGGTAACACACGGCGGTGTCAAACTCTCGGCCGTCGAGCTGCAAGAACGCGAGCTTCACAATATGGTCGCAAGTTTCCTGCGCGCCATGAAGAAGCCGGAGCGCGGCCAGCAGCTGATTAAGAAGAAGGGCCTGCGCCTGTATACCAAGATTCTTGCGCCGCTCGAAAAGATACTTCCGTCCGGGAAGCTGATCGTCGTTCCCTGGGGCCCGTTGCACTACGTTCCTTTCATGGCCCTGTGGGACGGCAAGCGCTACCTGGTGGATCGCTTCGATTCGATCTCGACCGTTCCCTCGGCCTCGTCGCTTTGCATGATCAGGGCTGCGCGGCGCAAGGTCGCAGGCGGCGTACTGGCACTGGGCGACCCGCAGACCGACATGCCCGACTTGCCGACAGCGGCCGAGGAAGTCCGTGTGATCGGGCGCATGTTCAAAGACGCCGACGTCCAGATTGGCCGCCTGGCGAGCAAGAAGGCTTTCATGGCGGGTGCAGGCGGGGCGGGCTTGATCCACATCGCTTCGCATGGAGTGTATCTGCCGGAGCGACCGATGGACTCGTACCTGGCCTTGTCCGGGAATCCGCCCCGCGAGGGGAGGCTCACGGCCAGCGAGGTTCTGGGAGTCGACCTGACCAAGGCCGGGCTGGTGGTTCTATCGGCCTGCGACAGCGGGCGGGCAGAAATCGGCGCCGGGGAAGAAGTGATCGGCATGACTCGCGCTTTTTTGCACGCCGGAACCGGGGCCTTGCTGGCCACGCTCTGGCCGCTATCGGACGAGAGCGCTGCCTCTATAATCGAGGATTTCTACAGCGCGATTCGCGCAGGCCAAAAGCCTGCCGCGGCCCTGACCCGCGCGGCCAGGAAAGTAAAGCAAGACTCCCGCTTCTCACACCCTTTCTTCTGGGCGCCCTTCGAGGTCATTGGCGGATAACACCCTGCGCGGCACGCAATTATCGGGAGACCCTGTTCTTGCCGGCGGCCTTGGCGCGATAGAGGGCCTGATCGGCTGCGGCTACCAGGGCCAGTACGGCCTCTCCGTTCTCGGGATAGGCGGCTACTCCAATCGAGATCGTCGGCTTGAGCGGGATAGTGTCTTTCTCTATACAGGCGTTCTCGACGGCCAGGCGGATGCGCTCGGCGAAGCGGACGGCCGACTCGGCGTCGTGGCCGGGCAGGAAAGCCGTGAACTCGTCTCCGCCGAAACGGCAGACGTGGCCGGCGTCGCAGATCACACCGGCCAGAATCCTGCCCGTTTGGCCGATAGCGTGGGCGCCGAAGAGGTGACCGTGGGTGTCGTTGATTTGCTTGACCCCGTCCATGTCCATCATCAGCACTGCCAACGGTCGACTCAGGCAACGGGCCTGCTGCAGCGAGTAATCTAAAGCGTCGTCGAAGACGCGTTTGGATTCCAGGCCTGTCAGCGGATCGGTGCCGACCAGCTGCTGGACCTCGCTCTGGAAAACCAGGTCCATTTCGTCGGCCATCGAAAACCTGACCACCGTTTCTCCCAGGAAAATCTTTTCGCCCTCTCGCAAAGTATGCGAGCCCTCGATCTCCAGGCCGTTGACCCGGGTGCCGTTGGTGGATCCCATGTCTTGAAGGACGAAAGTACCGTCGTCCTTGCGAATCACCCGGGCATGTTCCCAGGAGACTCCCAGATCCTGCAGCGCGAGATCGTTGTCCGTCGAGCGGCCGATGATGATCTGATCCTGCAGCACGGCATGCAGTCCCAGGTCGCGGCCGCCCCCGCGGATGACGGTCAGAAATGCGATTTTCTTCTTTAGTGGAGTTCTTTCGGTCAGAATGGCCTTGAACTCTATTGTGCGTGTGTGATCTCGCTGACGCTTGTCGTCTTTCATGTGCCTCGCTCAGGATGCATGATAGCAAGCGTTCTGGACGCCGGTCAATCTTGTGAAGGTCGTGTTTTTCAGGGAAACAGGTTGCCGGGAATTATTGCAGCATAAGAGCCGGCGCATTCCTCGATGATGCCGCCGGAAATTGCCTGGCCCACCAGTTGCGAGCTCTCATCAGTGGGGCTGTGAAACACGTCGATGGTTACGCCGCAGATCGGCGCACCGTCGGAGCCGAAGACGTGACCCTGGATCAGCGTCGGCTGGGCCAGCTTGGTTGCCGAGGCATCCATCGCGTAGTAGTCGCCGGTGATATAAGCCACCTTCGGCAGAGAGCGCGGCAAGCCGCTTGCCGCGCTAGGGATGAATGTCACGCTGTAGCGGCCGAAGTCGACCGGCAGCTCGAACGAGCCGTCGGCGGCGGTGTTTACAGAGTAGCTGCGTACAACACCGTCTTCGACGCCGCTGACGGTCGAGAGGCGCTTGGCCTTGACTGTTACACCCGCTGCTGGAGCGCCGTTGCTGTCGGTGACGACGCCGGAAAGCAAGGGGCGATCGGGCAAGTTGATATTTGTGCTCTGGTCGCCGGTAAGCTCTATGTTGACGGTCTGCATGACGGAAGAGGACAGAAGATCGGGAATGACCTTGACCTTGTAAGAACCCTCCGGCAGTGTCGTTGCAAAATGACCCGTCGAATCCGTCTGGCCCTGCAAAGTCAAAGAGCCATTGCCTATGTTCTCGGCCGTGTAGCGTAGCTGGCAATCGGCGATCGGCCGGCCGGTGGAATCGAGCACAACCCCGGACAGCGAGTGCGACTCGGGCACATCGCCGATGTAGAAAGTTCCCAGGTCGGCCCCGGCCAACTCGATGCCCGGGACAGTCACGGTCGGCAAGCGCACATCGCTCGAACTGGGCTTGAGCGTTATGTCGACAGTCGCAGGAAAGACGTTTTCACTGTCGGCGCGCTGGTCGATCGAGCGGACGAAGGGCAGGCGCAGGTAGAAGATGCCCTGCGCGTCGGGAACGGCGGTGCTGGTGCGCAGGCCCTGGTTGGTGATGCCGTCGACCGTGATCCCGGTCAACGGGTGGGGGTAGGCCTGGCTTTGCAGAACCTTGCCCTTGACGACCAGCAACGGATCCTGGGCGTCGAGATCGGCCTGGGCCGGATCTGCGAACTGCAAGTAATCGAGATCGGGAGGATTCTCTGAAGGAAACTCGATACCGCTCAGCATCAACTGTGGAAATCCATCGCGGTTCGATGGCTTGAGCAGCAAGTCGTAAACACCGGAGGCGACGGCCTGTTCGAAACTGCCGTCTTCGGAGACCGCCAGGTTCCAGGTCAACTTGCGATCGTCGAACACCGCCCGGCGCGTGGCCACTAATGTGCCCGGAAGACCGCCCATGGCGTCGGGCGACTGAACCCGGCCCTGCAGGGTCACGCTGTCGTTCAACACCAGGGTGATCTCGTTTATGTCATCGACCTTTTTGAGATCCAGGCCGCCTATCTGGGTGGCCGCGAAGCCCGAATCCTTCGACGGGGTCAGTTCGAGGTCGATCACCGACAGTGGCGTCTGGCTGACGTTGTCCTTGCAGGTCAGCGTGTCGGGGTCGCATTCCTGGCCCAGCGCGCAATCGAGATTGTCGATGCAGGCCGGGCCTACGCTCGAAGCGAAAAACATGTCACAGGACTGAAGTGCCGCAGCGACACATAGCAAAACGAGTAGTTTTGAGAAACGGTTTGCCATCACCCATTATCACCTTCATCCGAGGCACAGATTCCCGATCCCTCTTCGACCACCTGGAAGGTCCACTGGTAGAAGTCGTACTGGCCGTCGGGGTTGTCCGTTAGTTCCATCCCGTTGCCAGTGTTGTCCGGCCGGCGGTCGGAGACGAACAGGCGCAAGGAATGTATGTCGCCCAGTGAAAACTGAGTCAGATCCTGTTGGTACTCGACATCGTAAACTTGGCGAATGATCGACCCCGGCGTGGGGTTGATAAAAATCGTCACGAAGGATGACTTCGTATCGCCTGCTTCCCAGTCCGGCAAAAATCGGGCGTAGAGAGTGTCTTTCTTGTTGAGATCCTGAATCTGTACAACCTTGAACACCGCCGGCGTGCAGGCGCTGTCGAGGGGGATAATCGAATACTCGTCCCCCGGGCTCAGGGTCGACAATACAATCTCGGGCGGGTAGAGCGCTTCCTCGGGTTCGACGTTGATATCGGGGGACATGAGACACCCACAAAACAGCAACATTGCTGCCGCAATTGACAATCGGCCGACATTGACCGCTGTGTTTTTACGCAAGAACGGTGCCACTTCGGCGTCCTCGTGCGTATTGACCTGAAAACAAAGCGCTTTTAGCTGAATGATTCATGTTCCGACAGTAGTTCTCCTCTCCCGACCGCGACATAGTTGCCGTGGTTCGGTCAGAAATTTTCATCCTGCGGCTCTAGTTTTTCAAGATGCCTGAAGATTGTTCTCGGGTCGACGCCCAGATCGCGGGCGGTCTTGGTGCGGTTGCCGTTGTTGCGTGCTAAAATGCGGTTGATGTAACTCCGCTGGAATTCTTCCTTGGCCTTGGCCAGCGGCATGACGCTGTCGAAATCCTCCGGGTTCAAGTCGAGATCGGCGGCACCCAGGTGTGTCTTGTCCGCGAGTACCACCGCCTTCTTGATACGGTTCTCGAGTTGCCTGATGTTACCCGGCCAGGAGTAGTTGCGCATGGCAACAAGCGCTGCCGGGGTGAATCCCTTGGCCTTGCTGCCGAACTCGATGGTGTACTTGCCGAGCAGATAGCGGGCAATGGCCGTTAAATCGTCGCCGCGCTCTCTCAGTGGCGGAAGATGCAGGCTGACAACGTTGATCCGGTAGAAAAGATCCTCGCGGAAATTTCCATCCTTGATGCCTTGCTCGAGGTCGCGATTGGTGGCCGAGATGACACGGATGTCCACCGACTCGGGACGCGTGTCGCCGACCTTGGTGACGAATTTTTCCTGCAGAGCCCGAAGCAGCTTTACCTGCAGTTGGGTCGGCAACTCGCCGATCTCGTCGAGAAACAACGTGCCGCCGTCGGCCGCCTGGAACTTTCCTCCCCGGGTAACGGCGGCCCCGGTGAAGGCGCCCTTGACGTGACCGAACAACTCGCTCTCGAGCAGGTTTGCCGGTATGGCCCCGCAGTTGATTGTAATGAAGGGGCCCTTGGCCCGTGGACTGAGCGCGTGGATCCGGCGCGCAACAAGTTCCTTTCCCGTTCCGGTTTCACCGGTAACCAGCACCGAGATGCCCGTCTGCGAGACCTTCTCGACCTTGAGGAAAATATCCTTCATGGCATCGCAGGCGCCGATGATCTCACCGAAACGCATTTGCTCGAGCCGCTCGGCAAGCTCCTGGTTGTCGATACGCAGTTCGTTCAGCAAGAGCGCGTTTTGAACCAGCAGCGAGGCCTGGGAGGCGAATACGGTCAGCACCTCGAGCGAGCGCTCTTCGAAAAGGTTGACCACGTTATCGTTGCCGACGTAGAGAATGCCGAATAGTTCGCCCTTCTGCAGCAGCGGCGCCGCCATCACCGAACACAGCTTGAGATTGATGACCGACTCGGATGTCTTGAAGTCCTCGTGGTTCAGCGCGTCGGAGACTATCAACGGCTGTTTGGTTCTGACTACCCGGGCGACGATGGTGTCGGATATTTTTCCTACCGCGTCCTCGATGGTCTCCCTTTTCAGGTTGCGAGCCGCCTTGACCCGCAACTGGTTGCCCTCGAGCAAAATCAGCATCCCCTTGTCGGCCCGGGTCAACTCAATCACCGCGTCCAGCAGCGCATCCAGCAGGTCGTCAATGGATTCCTTGGCGACCAGCTTGCCGGAGAAGGACAGCATCTTACGATAGGCTTCCAGGCGGGCCGCCTCGATGTCGCCATGTTCGTCGGGGGGCTCGTCGTAAAGCAGGAAGGTGAGCTCCGCATCGCCCAGGCGAATGCGATCCCCGTGGCCCAACTGGCCGGCCTTGACTTTCTGATCGTTCACCATGACGGCCTGAGTCTTGTCCAGGCTGGAAATGTTGAAACTGCTCCCGTCGAAAAGAATGTGAGCATGACTTTCCGCCACGCCCGCGTCTTGAATGGAGATGTCGCATTCGGCTGCGCTGCCGATTGTCGTGATGCGCTTGAAGATCTGCCGGCTGCGCGGCCGTTTTTCCCGGCTTGGCTTGTAGCGAATGCTCGGCATCTAATAAACCTCCCTGAAAACTTCCCTAGAACCGCCCCTGGAAAGAAAAACCCGCTCCGCCCGGCACGCCCACGGGCAACAGCGAAGATGTATTGTTCTCCATGACCTGTTCTTCCTCGCGGGCCTTGCGGTAGGGTGCCTCGGTCAAAGGCTGGAAATATATGTTTGCGTCGATGGCCCCGTATATCCAGCTGGCGGCAAAAATCCCCAAGGAGACGTATTGTCCGATTCGCAATCCCCGGGCCAGGTCGAGGTCTTCGGAGGCATAATTGCCGTTCTCGTTGGCCAGCGCAACCAGAAGGCTGTAGCACACAATGTTGGCGGCCAGTGACAGGCCGCCGCCGGTCGCCAGCAGGATCCCCTTGACACTGTCGCCGTTCTGGAATTGCCCCAGTCCGAAAGGAAGAAAGGCGATCAGGCGGTTGTGGCGCACCCGATCACGCTCGAGATAGATCCTTCTCACGAGCGTTCGCGGCGGCTTCTTGTTTTTCTTCTCAATCGCCGCCAGGCGCTCTTTCTCGATCTTCTCCAGACGAGCCTTCATACGCGGATCGTTGCGGATGCGATCGAAAAACGCCACCGCCGGGGGCGGGATCAAGAACGGATCCAGACGGTGTCCGGGCCGCAGGTATAAAAGGGCCGTGAATTCCTTGCGGGCCTTGTCCTCTTGGCCCAGGTAGAAGTAGCACAAGCCGAGCATCTCGCGCGCCTTGACAATGTCTTCTTCCGCCGTGAGCTGTAGAGTGGGGTACAGCAGTTTTTCGATGATCCCGGCGGCGTTCTCGAAATTCTTGTAAGCAAACTCGGACGCGCCGCGATCGAGCCTTTCGGAAACCGAGTCGGCGCCGACTGTTCGGCACAATAAAAGAATCAGCGCTAAAGCCGTGAGCCTCGTTCGCGGGATCATGGTGTCCCCCCGTCGGAGACCGGGACAAACTGCGAGCGGCTGGCCTTTAAAACGACGGTCTTGCCGGCCGTCACCGTCAGTGTTCGGCGCAGCTCACGGCCTGACTTGTCCACCAGCCGGATATTGACTTTGCGCGAGCCCCGGCGCCCTTCCATCGTGAAGGCGATCGGGTTGTCGCGTCTGCTGGCCGCGGAGCCCCGGTACTTGCCGTCGATATATACCGTGGCGTCGGCCAGCTCGGAGTCGATCTCGACCAGGGCAGGCAGGAAGTGCAACTTGCGGGGAACTCGTTCCTCGGCCAGCGGCAGGTTTATGGTGAACTCGTCATCGGCGTAGGAGTGGGCGATTATTCGTACCCGGTGTTTGCCCGCTGCAAGCTTGCCGCTGTAGAACTGGCCGAAGCCGGTGCTCTTGTCGTCATTGCGGGCGACTTCGCGTTCGTCTATCAAAATGCGCTCGAAATATGGTTGCGGCACGATGGTGAACGGGTATTTGACGACGGGCCTGGGGTGGGTGATGACGGCGACTCTTCCGCCATCGCGCCTATGGCTCTGCTGTCGATCGGCCTTCGCCTGAGAATCGGCCTTCGCCTGAGAATCGGCCTTCGCCTGAGAATCGGCCTTCGCCTGAGAATCGGCCTTCGCCTGAGAATCGGCTACGGCCGACAGGCCGGCGTCGGGCAGACCCGCATCCAGGAAAATACCAACGGCGATGCCGGCGTCATCGTTGCCCGTGGTGTCATGCGGAAGCCAGGTTGCCGCCGCCCAGATGCCTGCCGCAATGACAACAAGAACGCCCAGCGTCGTGGAAAGTACACTCAGCCTGCGCTTCAGGCGCCGGCGCCTTTGGATACCATCGACCAGTTCGAGCACCTCTGGATGCCCGGGCTGCATGGCCAGTAAGCGATCGAGCACCTCGAGAGCCTGGCGATGCTTGCCGGAAGCTATCAGCGCTTTGCCGTTTTCAAGGAGCTTCTTGGCCACCCGGGGTTCGAGTGCCTCGATATATGCTGTCGGTTGCTTGAAGAAGAAACTGAGTTCGGTGTCAAAATCCTCGATGTCCAGATCATTCAGGCAGGCGTGCAGCTCGGTTTGCATTGCAGAGACCGTCTGGAAACGATTGTCGGGTTCGTGATCGAGCGCCCGGCGGATGATCCGCGACAGGTCCGTCCCGACCACGGGGTTGACCTGTTGTGGATCCGGGTAGCTTCCCTCGACGATCAATTTTATGACCTGGTGGGGATTCTGGCCGGTAAACGGGAGCTTTCCGGTGGACAGCCAGTACAGGACCGTGCCGATGGAGAAAATGTCCGAGCGAAAGTCCAGCTCGCGGCCTTCCAGCAGCTCCGGCGCCATATGGGCCGGAGATCCAAGAATGGTTCCGGTCATGGTCATCTGTTGTTGCTGGTCTATGACCTTGGCGATACCGAAATCCATCAGCTTCAGGACCCCGTCGGCCGAGATCATGACGTTCTCGGGCTTGAGATCGCGATGGACGATCTTGAGCGAGTGGGCGTGTGCCACGGCTTCACAGATCTGAATGGCGATCATGATGGCCACTTCGGGGAAGAAGGCCCGCTGCTTCTCGATCAGATCCTTTAGCGTAGCGCCCCGGACAAACTCGGTGACGATGTAGCTAAGGCCGTCGTCCGATTCGGCGAAATCATAGATTTCGATTATATGCGGGTGGTGCAGGCGAGCCACGGCCCTGGCCTCCCGCTGGAAACGCTTCCGGCTTTCGATATTTCCGGAAAGGTGAGGCAGCAGAATCTTGACCGCTACCTCGCGATCCAGCGATAGATCCTGCCCGCAAAATACCACCGACATCCCACCCCGGCCGACCTCATCGAGGATGCGGTAGCGACTAATCTGCGCAGGGACCCAGTCCACCCGACGCTCCCGTATGAGCAAGGCCCTGTCTGCCTTGTCATACCTGATTTGACGACATATATCGCAAGCTTCTTTGGTGTGTCAATGCGATCCTCTTGTGCGATATGTGAAAATGGGATCGTAACCGCTTTTGGGTATGATCCATATATCACGTTTCTGTCGCCTGCGACAATCCGGGACTGATCATGATCTTGATTGATCCTTACGGCTGAGGGTAGTCTTACGGTGGTGGAGGCGACATGGGTCCCGGGGGCAAGACTCCTGCTGAGTCCAACGCGGGTCTCTTGTGACTGCGGCGGAGCCGCAATGGGAGCAATATCTTGGAAGGCACATTTGTCGATATGTTTGAAAAACGGGTGCAGCGCTCGCCCGACGAAGTTGCCTTGACGCGCTCGATCGCCGGTCGCTGGCAGGCGATTAGCTGGGCTGAGTTCGATGATGTCACCGATCAACTCGCTCACGGATTGATTTCAATCGGCATGCAGGCCGGCCAGCGGGTGGCGATTCTGTCGCGCAGCCGGGCCGAGTGGGTTCTCGCGGATCTGGCCATCCAGAAAGCCGCCGGCTGCACCGTGCCGGTTCACATCGACTCGGTAGAGGAACACGTGCGTCACGTGCTGGCCGACTCGGGAGCCAGGATGGCCTTTGTCCAGGACGAGAAGCAGCTGGCCAAGGTTCGAAAGGTGATCGACAAGACCTCCGTCGAACAGGTGATCTTGATAGGCGGGCCGGCCGGGGGGCCCGGCGAGATCCGCTGGGGTGATCTGCTTTCGACCGGGCGGGTTCACAAGGCCGAGTTTCCCGGCACGCTTGCGAGCCGCAAGGCGCAGATCGGTCCCGATTCGCTCGTCAGCATAGTTTATACGGCCGGCACCACCGGTTTGCCCAAGGGCGTCATGCTGACTCACGACAATTTCGTCTTCGAGGCCGAGGCATTGGCCAAGGTGATGGAGAGTATAGTAGAAAGCGGCGATGTCCATCTGCTGTGTCTGCCTCTCTCGCACATCTTGGCTCGCATCATGGTCCTGGCCTCCGTACGGGTCGGGTACTGTACCGCCTTCTCCTCCGGGCTGGATATGCTCAGTCGAGAGATGATAGAGGCCCGGCCGACTTTCGTGACGGTCGTGCCCGGAATACTGGAAAGAGTTCACGGCAGCCTGATTCGCGAGATCGAGAAAAAGGGCTGGACCGTGCGCAAGCTCATTCGCTGGGCTACCGAGGTCGGGGAGGAAGTCGCCTCCCGGCGTTCGCAAAATGCCCCGATCCCGCTCGGGCTGTCCGTCCGGCGCCTGCTCTCGGACAACGTGATCATCGGGCCGGCGATCAAGGAGCGCTTCGGAGGGCGATTGAAATTCTTTGTCAGCGGTGGCGCGCCGCTGTCTGCTGAGATTGCCGAGTTCCTCAATAGCCTGGGGATCCTGGTTCTCGAGGGCTACGGGATGACCGAGAACGTCGGGGCGGCAAACGTCAACCGCCCCGATCGTTACCGATTCGGTACCGTGGGGCCGCCTATTCCCGGGGTTGAGGAGCGCCTGGCGGACGACGGAGAGATCTTGATCCGCGGTCGCAACGTCATGGCGGGCTACCACGATCAGCCCGAGGCCACGGCCGAGGTTATCGATCAAGAAGGTTGGCTGCACACCGGGGACATCGGCAAGTTCGACAAGGAGGGTTTCTTGCAGGTGACCGGAAGAAAGAAGAACATAATAGTCACCTCGGGCGGCAAGAACATCTCGCCCCAGAACATCGAGAAGCTCATGCGCACCAGTGGTTACATTGACAACCTGATGGTCTGCGGTGACGGGCGCAAGCACCTGACGGCGCTGGTTTCGCTCGATAGCGAGCGGATTCAGCGTTATGCCGAACGCGAGGGTATTCCTTTTGATAAATTCTCCGAGCTTGCCGTTCATCCGCGCGTCAGAAAGCTGATCGAGGCCGAGATAGAAGAGCGTAACCGCCAGCTTCCAGGTTATGAGACAATCCGGCGCTTCACTATTCTTCCGGAGCCTTTCTCGCTGGACGCCGGCGAGATCACGCCGACTTTGAAGCTGCGCCGCAAGGAAGTCGAAGAGCGCTACAGCGAACTGATCGAGGCCATGTACACTGAACGGCCGGAGAAGACGGACGAGATTTTCCTGGGGGAAAAATGACGCCAAGAGTATGTCTTTTTTTGCTTGTTTGCACGGTCGCTAGGCCGGCGACGTCACAGCCCATGGCCGAGACGTTTCACGGCTCCGAGGCCTTCCGCGACTTCAGGTTGGCGGGTTATGAAATGCTCGACGAGAAGAGAGTCGACCTCGACTCGGACGGCCTGAAGGATTCACTGGTGGTCGAACGCTCGGCCGGAGGAATCGGGCTCTCCGCCTGGCAGGCGGACGACAAAGGAGACTACCTGCTGCTATCGCGCGAACCGCCGATCGAAGCCGACTCGCTGAAAAAATTCGAGATCATCGAACTCGACCCGACTTCCCGGGCGGTGCTGCTGGATATCTGCGAAGAAAGCCCCGACGAAGCCGATCATGGACTGCGTCTGTTTGTGCTTGGACCCAAGGGGACGAGAAAACTGATCGAGACGCGATATGTAGTGACGCACCCCGAAGAAGAAGCCGGGCGCCCGTCGCGCCGGGTTGTCGACCTGGGCGGTATCTCGCCCGGCCTGAAGATCAACCCGCGCGGTTCGGGCTGGCCCGAAATCTTAGTCAGGCATGATCCCAAGCTGGTATTTTTAGCGGGTCGTTCGGACAGGAAGACCTGGTTTATAATCGGGATTCGCGAAAGAGTGTTCGCCGCCAAGGGCGCTGACTACATTGAGCGTGAAGACCGCTATATCGATTTCCTGACCAGGGTAGCGCCGGTAAACCTGACTGCAACCTCGCGCCTGCCGAGTTCCACTTCTGCATGGGATGTGAAATCGGTGACCGACGGGAAGCTGTCGACGGGCTGGGTCGAGGGACAACCGGGGTCGGGCGAAGCGCAATCAGTCACCCTGTCTTTTAGCAAGGAGGAACCAGTACGCCTGGTGCGGCTGGTGCCCGGCTGCGCATCCTCGAAGGAGGACTGGGAGGCGCGCAACAGGGTCTCGCGGTTTTCGATAATGTTTGAAAACGGCGTGATGGTGCCGATCGAGAGAGGCAACTCGTCGAAGCTCGATCCGAGAATAGAAGCCTTCGGCGACTTCTCCCTTCCCGGGCTGGACTTCGGCATGCAAACGATGGTTTTTTTCAGGGAGCCGGTCCGCTCGGGATGGGTGAAAATAACCATAGAGGGAGTCGAGCGGGGCACTTCAGCCGAGAATGAAACCTGCATTTCGGAGATCTCGGCCCATCGGGCACTGGTGGACGCCGCTAAGTAACCGGCGCCGAATGCGGGGAAAGGCTACAGTCCGAGCACGTTGCCCAGCTTCATGGCCAGGCTCATGTCGCCTTTGATCTTCAGTTTGCCGGTCATGAAGGCCATCTGGCCGTTCAGTTTTCCAGTGACCATATCGATGAAATCGCTGTCACTCATGGTAATAGTGCACTTGGCGTCGCCGTTCTCGCCCTCGCCGACCTCGCCGCCGCTCTTGGTGGTGTCGACCCACCAGCTTCCGCCGTTATCGCCGGTAACCACGAACTGGTAGATGGCGTTGACCTTCGTTACGTCGTCGCCCTTCTCTTTCATCTGTGCCGGCAACTTGTCAGTGAACACTTCCTTAGGGGTCATCTTGCTCCTCCTGTCATTGATTGACGATTGAGTCAATTTATGCGCGAGAAGCTAGCACATGCCCGAGACGGGTGTCAATAGCCGTTGCAGATAACCACGACATCCACGGTAACAGACCTCAGAAACTTGAGTCGCAAAACGCTCCCCGTAACCGGCAACCGCCATTATCTCCCTGGAAAAAAAGAAAAAGTAACGGGGACGGAGTAGATTTGGAATTGGCACGGGACTTGCTGAAACTAGCGTCCACAAATGCCCGGTTGCTTGTGATATCCATTGAGGAGGACATGAGATGAAACGCCTGGTGCCATATCTTTCAGCTTTAGCCGGCCTGTTTTTACTGGCGCTGGTCATTGGGACATCGACCACCGGCTGCGGAACCACGGACAACTGGCAACCGCCACGGGAGCTTTCGTCCACTGAGGCGAACCTGGTGGAATCGTCAAATGGATTCGGCTTCACGTTTTTCAATGAACTCATTGCGCAGTCGGACGGCGGCAACCTGTTCGTCTCGCCCCTGAGCGTCTCGATGGCGCTGGGGATGGTCTACAACGGGGCGCGCGGCGGCACCGAGCAGGGCATGCGCCAGTGCCTGCAATTTGGAAATTTAACGCTCGAAGAGATTAACCAAGGTTACAAAGGGCTGATCGAACTGCTCAGCGGGATGGACCCGGACGTCAAGATGGAGATCGCCAACTCGATCTGGTACCGGGAAGGGTTCGAGGTGTTACAGGACTTCATCGACGCCAACGTGACCTTCTTCGGCGCGGTGGTCAGCGCGCTGGATTTCTCGGACAGCGGGGCGGCCGACACGATCAACGCCTGGGTCAGCGAGAAGACCCACGGCAAGATAGACAAGATCGTCGATTCACCGATCGATTCGGCGCTGGTGATGTTCTTGATCAACGCCGTCTACTTCAAGGGCAGCTGGGTCTCGCAGTTCGACCCGGCCGAAACCCAAGACGCCGTTTTCCATGCCCCGGACGGCGACAAGAACGTCAAGATGATGCACATCGAGGACAAGCTCAGAATATTGAACAACGACGACTTCCAGGCAGTCGACTTGCCGTACGGACACGGCCTGTTTTCGATGACCATTATCCTGCCGCACCCGGACAAGGACATCGACCAGGTGGCCGCGGGACTCAATGCTGCGAGCTTTGCAGACGCTCTGGAGCAGTTCCAAGAACGTGAGAACTACCAGTTCTACATGCCGCGCTACGAACTGAAATACGAGAAGACGCTCAACGACGTGCTGATCGCGCTCGGCATGGGAGAGGCCTTCGATGAAGTCAAGGCAGACCTGACCGGCATCAATCCCGCGGGCGGCCTGTTCATCTCTTTCGTCAAGCACAAGAGCTACGTCAAGGTCAACGAGGAAGGAACCGAAGCCGCGGCTGTGACCTCGGTAGGAGTGGGCACATCGAGCATGCCCGAGGAAATGCGCGTGGATCGGCCCTTCCTGTTCATCATTCACGACAGCCACTCGCATGCCTTGATCTTCATGGGTAAGATAGTCGATCCGCCCAGCGAGTAATCCTTTCGCGCTTTCTTCCTTCGATTCAGCGGGAAGAACTTTTTACAAAATCGTTACATTAGAAGCGCTCGATTTGCCGTATACTCAACTATCCGGTTGTTGCCTGCCGGTGATTAGAGAGACGCGTTTCACATTCACAAGGAGGATTGACATGCGACAGATCGGGATGCTCGCCTTTTTGTTGGTTTGGAGCTCGGCCGTTGCGAGCGCCGGGGAGACGCCGGTGAAAAGCCGTATCATTTCGGCCGGCCTGTTCAAGAACGGTTTGGCGGTGATAAGCCGCACCGTCAGCGTGCCGGCCGACGGCACTTATCGTCTGGATGATGTCCCCGAGCCGATCCACGGCACCTACTGGATCGTCAGCGACGCCAAGGTCGTGACCCGGCTCACCCACCGGATGGTGGAAGTGCCGGCGGACGAAGCCGGTCCGGTCAATTTGCAGGAAGAGCTTGCCGGCCGCAACGTGGTCATTTACTTCACGGACGGCGGCATCCCCCCCGCAAGCGGCCGAGTCGCCGAGCTTGTCCCGAAGCCGAAGCGATATGAGACCGCTCGCTATGGCTATGGCACGGCGGCAATCCAGCCTCCCGGAGGAGGCCGGTTTTTGATTTTGGAGAAAGGCAAAGACCGGTCATACATTGACAGCTCGAAGATTGCCTATCTGCAGGCAGAGGGTGCAGGCGCCAAGATCATGCGTCGAAAACCGGTGATGCTCTTCGAGGTCAGCGGGCTCGGTCGCAAGAATGCCACTATCAATATTTCTTATTTGACCAGGGGTATCGCCTGGGCGCCGAGCTACAGGCTGGATTTGTCGGATCCCAAGCAGCTCGTCTTGCAGCAAAAGGCGATAATCAAGAATGAACTCGTCGACCTTGCCGATACCAGGCTCGAACTGATTTCGGGCTTTCCGAACATCGAGTTCCAGCAGGTGACCTCGCCGCTCACATTGGCGAGCAGCTGGCAGGACTTTTTCAACCAACTCAGTAGTTCGACGCGCTCGCTGGCCCACGTCTCCATGGGCAATCGGGCGATCACCCAGCAGGCCGTGCGCTTCAACGAACCGGCCCCGGGAAGCGGCCTGGATCTGTCGGCCATTCCCACCGGCGACCGTGTCGATCTGTACTACCAGGACATTGGTCCGTATGACTTGTTAAGGGGCGAGTCCTTAGCCGTGCAGACGGCCATGGCCCGGGCGTCCTACAACCGCATCGTCGAATGGAACGTGCCCGACAATCGCGGGCAATATGGAAGCTATTCAAACCGGGAAGATGCGAACCGGGATGCCGAGAAGTTCGACGACACCGCCTGGGACGCGATCCGTTTCCGCAATCCATTGTCATTTCCCATGACCACCGCCCCGGCCGTGGTGGTCGACGGTGAGCACTTCAACGGCCAGCGCCTGAGCTACTGGGTAAACCGGGGCGAGATGACCACCCTGCGAGTTACCAAGGCCTTGAGCATCAGGACCCTGCATACCGAAAAAGAGGTCAAGGGCAATCGCAAGGACCTCTACATCGGCGGCGACCGCTACTACCGGGCAACGGTTGAAAGCGAGTTGAGGGCCAACAACCATCGCAGCCAGGAAGTCTCGATGGTCATTCGCCGTCGATTCTCGGGCAAGTTGGTAAGAGCCGACCGCAAACCCAAGTGCACGCTCGGGCAGGAGGGCGTCTTTTCGGTCAACCACAGCAACGAATGCGCCTGGAACCTGAAGCTCAAGCCGGGCCAGGACGTCAAGATCAAATACCGCTACACAGTTTTAGTGAGGTATTGACGGACGAGGCAACAATCAGTCAATAGTGCCGCCCATTCCGCGGTTTTCAGCGGCCCCCGTTGTTTGGGGGGCTCCGGCGTTGCCGCAAGAGCGCGCCTGCCAGGAAAAAAAACGCCAGAATCGATCCGGCCCGGCCTGTTGAAGCGCAGCCGCTTTGGCAGGGCGCGCATTGGGGTTTCTCATCGGGATTTGTTCCCAGGTTGACGCCGAACGTGTCGCGGACGGTGTGGGTCAGGTCGATCATCTCGCAGCGAACTTCCTGGCCGGCAACGGCGCAGTCGACGGTGTGGAAGACACCGAAGAAGACCTGACGGTGGGGGTTGTTATCGGGCTGCGGCGGTTGATCCTCTTCCATCAACGGAGGATAAGGGGCGCCGCCGCCGCCCGTTACTATGTAGAGGATGCCGTCTACCGTACTGCGCTCATAGTCGTGATCGTGGCCGTTGAAGACGATCTCGACGCCGTGTTTCAGAAACAGCGGATGGAGATATTCGGCCAAGGGCATCCCCTCGCTTCCATGCCATCCAGATGAGAACGACGGCCGGTGGTAGAAGGCGAAGATGTGCTCGACGGCCGGGTCGGATTGCGCCACGGACATGTCGTTGTCGATCCACTGGTACTGGGCGCCGGTGGGGGAGAAGTCATCCTCGGAGCAGAGCACGACGAAGTGGCAGTTGGAGTAGTCGAAGCTGTAGTAGCGCGAGGTTCCCGAGTCGGAGTCCACGTGAAACAGATCGTCGTAGAGCGTGTCCGTGCGGTGATCGTGGTTGCCCATGACCGGCCACATGACCATGCGCGACATGGGCGCATGCTCGATGTCGAAAAAGATCTGCCACATGTCACTGTCGTCTCCGTTCTCGACGATGTCCCCGGTGTTGATGTAGAAGTCCGGCGCCCGGTCCTCGATCAGGCCGACCACTTCGCGGTGTATGGGGTGATCCGTGCGCGTGTCGCCGTAGACCAGGAAATGAAAGGGCTCGGCTCCGGCCGGGGCAGTCGAGAATGTCAGCGTAGGGCTGAAGGCTCCGTCGTAGAGATCGAGGCGATAGAAGTATGTCTTGCCGGCTTGCAGGCCTGTCAAGTTGATCGACTGAAGGCCGACGCCCTCGGGAACCGCGATTTCTTGCGAGAGCTCGCCGATGCCGTAACGCAGGCGGCCGTCGGTAGTCTGATTCGACTCCCAGCTGACGCTGACATGGTCGGGCCCGACGTTCTCGATGTAGGGTCCCTTGACGATCGCGGCCGAGGCCTGGGCGCCGCACAGAAGAACAGCCTGCAGCCCGAGTATGAAGCAGTGTGAGCTGGAGAAAGAACGAGTCATGAGGACCTCCTTTCGGGCTCTTTTGTTCTCATTCTGCCACAAGTGAACTTTCCTGCAAACCAGCCACAGCATTTACACTTGTCTCAGGCAGTTTATAACTTGAAGCTGTCGAAGAACCTTGGCAACGAACTATGACATATGATGCATTTGTGTCCACAGGAACTGAAAATTCATAAGGGTCACTTGTGTCTGTTCCGTCAGTGCAGGTTACAGTATAGGTATGAAGTCCCAAATCACTTGCCGTCAATATATTAGGTCTTGTAATGGTTCCATCAGGAAAGATTAGTGCATTCTCAAAATCAGTTGTTAAAGGGCGATCGCCCTCGGCCACCCGCTGGGCTGCACCGGCGGCTTCCTGACCTGCAAGCTGCTGTACGAGATGGAGCGCCAGAAGCTGCGCTGGGGCGTGGTCTCGATGTGCATCGGCGGAGGCATGGGCGCCGCGGGCCTGTTCGAACGCGAAGGTTGAACCTCAGGCGGCCTTGGCTAGCGCACTTCCGTATACGAGAACCCGCTAATTAGATCCACTAGATTACCCATGCTGGTGTCATTGAACTCGACCAGATCCTGGTAGCCAATGGAATCCGCCAGTTTGATGCAGAACAAGCTCGCCCCCTCTGAACGGTCTCCGCTGGCGGGGGCGGTTGGAATGTCGTATCCACCAGTGACCCACTCGCCAGACACTTGCCATTTCTCATCATTGCTTCCGGTGAAAACCGCCTGACAGTAGTCCGTGCCGGAGGGCAACGAAGCAACCTCCAGGTGACGGGCGCCCGAGTCGTATGCGGCTTCTGCCGGGGGCAGAAAGTCGTTCAAGGTATGAGTGCCAGAGAACTCCGATACGTGGAGCACTTGTCCCGCCCGTATTTCGACATCTTCGGAATCACTCGACAGGTTAGAGGTATTCAAAGCAAGGGCCACAATAACACGATCAAGCTGTCCCTCGGGAATTTGACCGGCAATGTCTGAGGCCATGATCTCGATGTTGTCCTCGATTTTGCCATTCGGCTGGTCGTCCGGGCTCTGGGAATCCTGCACGAAGGCCAGGCCCAGGGGTATCATGCCATCCCCGCGAACGATCACCCCGGCGATCACGAAGATCGCGTCGTAATACCAGCCTCCGCCGGGCTTCTCGGGGAAGTCAGGCGCAACGAGCGTCATCGTCTGTTGCATGGGCAACCTGGGGACAATGTTCAGAGTCAGGAAATTGTCGTAGTCGGGTACAAGTTCTGTAGTGTCACCATCTTGATCGATGTCTTGCGCATCCACCACCTTCGGTATGGGCATTATCTCCACGTCGGGCACAACGGCAGTATAGGAACTGTCGAGCATAGAAATGACAGTCTCGTACAACTTGCCGATGTCGACTTCATCAGATGAGATGACAGCCGAATACATGTCAACCAGATCTTCCGCGCTTATATATCTGGTCGCCATGCCCCAGGCAGACCGGATTTCGGGAACACCAACCGCGCGAAATTCTTCGAAGCCATCGTGCGGATACATGATCATATCTCCAGGCATTGGAATACTTTCGATGGTGCCGTTGATTCGCATTTCCATGTCGACCAATCTTCCCATGATCGAGTCGACGTTCAAGTTCAAGAGGTTGCCCGGGATACTGAGGCCGGCAAGCCCCATGACAAAATCGCAGTTCACGCTCTGATCGCATGGGATCATTACGGGATCAAACTCACCCGTGATCCCGCCGGCCACTTCCACGGGAGGGACCTGGCTGAAGTCCTGGTCATATAGCTTGCCTAAAAATACTATTACGTCATCCCTTGTCACCTGTCGAAGCGTGACATAGTTGAAGTCCTTCTTCGACACAGTGATATCCTGCGGATTAGCGATGGAAAGCTCATCGCTGAACGTGGCCACGCCAAACTCATCCGTTGTAGCGGTTTGGGCGCCGACGACCACGGCGGCTCCCTCGATGGGATATCCTTCCAATTCCTCCTCCACCATGACCCGGGTTCCGAATGAGTTGACTCGCTGGTTGACCACGGCTGACTGGCAAGAGGTGGGGCAGCCAACGGTTTTAGCGGCGACGTCTGCAGAGCCGGCCAGCGTTCCGCCGGTTACCAGCCCGTTGTCATCCACCTGCACCACGTCTGTTGCATTCGAAGACCACTCGAAAGCCATGCCCGGTGCAAGAGCACCCGATTTGAGGTAGGCGGATGCAAAAAGTTGAACTGTCGTGCCTTCATGGGTTGTGGCATACCCGGGGACAATCCGACAATGATCCAGCTCGAGACAATCGTATCTCGGAGTCACACAATCGGCCTGGTAGCAAACGCTGCCCCCGGGGCAATCGTCATCCGTTCTACAATGTTCGAAATCACAGATGCCGTTGCTGCATTTCAGATCCTGGTTGAACGGGATTTCCGTTCTGGCAAGGCAGTCAGCATCCGTCTGACAGTCAGTCATGCAAGTCGCGCTGAAGATGTCACAAGACAAGTTTTCCGCGCAACAAGAGCTGTCAAGAGAACAGTCATCTCCTTCCCGGCAAGGTTCCGATTCGCATTTTCCGTCAAGATCAAGGTTACAAATCTCTCCGGAATCACAATCCTCGTCTTGGCAACATTCGCGGCATTTACCATCGGTGCACTTTAGAAGACCTTCAGAACACTCATCTTTGTTGTCGCAACTTGAAATCAGGCAGAAAAAGACCATGAGAAATGCCGTGTAATACGGCAGATATTTTT